>OFRF01000137.1_pt1 | contig 21225 bp, 26 predicted proteins | sample 1543081 | NCBI WGS metagenome assembly OFRF01 (sample SAMN07774232, study PRJEB24372) | wastewater metagenome
ACGGAAGATCGCGTTAAGGCTCATGCTGCCGCCGCCGCTCCAGCCCCAGATGCCGATGTGCTTACAAACTGTGCAATGTTTACTCCTGTTGTTTTAACCGTCAATGGTCTAGAAGGAGAAGTTGTTCCTATTGCAACTTTGTCGCTTGTGGTTGTAGTGTAAATATTACTACCATCATCAGTCCATCCACTATCAACGCCGCCACTCCCAGAGATATCCCCCACCTCAATCTTCTTAGTAGACCCGTCATCCGAATCGTAAATAACAATCGTATCTGCATCATCAGGCGGTGACTTCAAAGTATAAGAATTAATCGTCCCAGCGATAGCCGGAACACAAACTAAAAAGAATAATATAAGATATAAATACTTTTTCATTTTACCTCCGACGGGCATTTGATAAATTTTCCGGTTTGTTCGCTACGGCATTTCTTTACTATCTTCTTAAATTTATTACGCAACTTCTTTGCATCTTCACAATATATAAACCGACCTTTTGAGTCGGTACATTGTTCGGTGTATTCTTCGCATATTTTATTTCCGTTATCGTCCTCGAATGGAAGGCAGTCTAGCTTGACTGTATCAGCAACAGCATTTAACGAAATTAACATCAATAATATAAAAATGTATTTACCCAATTAAATCTCCTCCCGGAGTGGTGACGAAATCGCCACCGGGGGTTGTTAAGAACATATCTGTGTTAGTGCCATATTCAAATGTTACGCCTTCTCCTGCGTTACCTATAATATATAACTTTCTCAAATCGTCTATCGACGTTGAATACATCATTCCAGCCGTTAGATAGATACCTCGATATTTGCGTACAAGCGAATCACCAATCCATATTTTCCCTAGATTTGTGAACTTGGCTTGGATTGTGACAAATACAACCTGTGTTTCTAGGGTATCTAATGGCGTTGCTATACCATCAACGATTAACTGTCGCCAGTTAGGTTCTAGTAGTGGTTCTTCGTCGGTGTCTAATAAAATCCCACCATTGGTATCTAGCTGATAAGGGCTGTTATACCCACCATGTCCATGCAATCCATAGTTAGTATCATAAAGCCCCATGCCATTTGAATCTAACAACTGCTCACCGTCGGTATCTAACAAAGGTTGTCCAGGGCATCCTGTAAATATCTTATTCCCCTGTTCATCCGTAATAAACTCCCCGTCGGTGTCTTGTAAATACCAACCGTCAGGAAAATCAACGTCAACATCACCACGAAAGCTATGGAACGGCACGCCAGCCGATGAACCGGTAAGGTCTAGTTTTCCCGTAAATACGTTATACTTATAGTTTCCCATTATGCGTAATCCGCTGTTAAATAATCAGTCCACGTTGTCTCTATTGCTATCCGACGAGAAGTGCAATTACCACGGCTGTCCCAAGTCATCTTCTGTATTAACCATCCTGTTTCATCTTCTGACAATCCCCTTGCCGCATAACCAGCATAGATGCAATTACTGTTGCTGTCGTAAACAAAATTTGCCTGTAAATTGCTCGGTATCTCAACCTGACGATAAGCAAACAAATCACGCTCGTAAGAGTCAACCTCTATGGACGAAGGCTTTACTGCTCCTTCTGGTTCAAATTCTCTTATAGCCATTTAGATGCCCTTAGTGATTCTTGACGCTTTGCGATGTCTTCCGTGATAGATTGTAGTTTAACCCACTGCCAGACCTTAGAGTAGCTCTTTTCATTTAGATTTGGGGAACCAAGTTGTCTTTGAATTGTAGCTATCTTCTGCAACACATTACCAACCGTCGGTTCATCTACTTTAGATTTAGCCCAACTCGTAATATCTTTGAGTTGCTGGATATCTCTGGGTGGAATGCTATTCATCTCGACGCTAAAATGTCTGATGACATCAATAGGAACGCCTTGCCATTCATATCCGGCGACACCGGAAGGTTGTGCATTTGTATTCGGTTGTGGTGCTACTTGTTGAGGTACGGTTTTAAGTAATGCCATTATATTCCCATAGCGTTTTGATACATCCTTTGATATTTTTCTTCCGTAGCTTTCTTTTCTTTAGCTGTAATACCTATCGAACCACCAATCATATACCCGACTGGGCCAGCAATCCAACCAATAGCTTTTAACTTCTCTATTTGCCCTTCAGTCATCTCAGGCTTTTTAGAATCAAGCCAAATCTGAAACGCCTCTGCAGGATCATAACCACCACCACGCTTCTCCGCCTCAGAAGCGACGACACCAAATGGTAGACCGACGGCTAACTTACCGCCTAACTTAACAGCAGTCTCTAAGCCCTTAACTAACATCTTAGGAGAATTAGTGAGTGCGGTTCTTATAGGATACTTTTCCATAATAGCGTTTTTTTGAGATAATAATTCCTGTGTTTGACGATATGCCTTTGTATAATTCTGCTTACCAGCATTTAATAAATCGTCTACTTGTTTTGCCCCCTGTATAGCCATCTCTTTGTTCTTTTCAAGATTAATTAACTGTGTGGCGTAATCATTTCTCTGCTGGGATAACCCAAGCAATCCATCGACTTTTTCTGCCAATCCAGCTATAGGCTTTGTTGTTTCTGTACCTTGTTTTAACACGCCAAGTAACTCTGTCAATCCTGCATCCTGATTAGTTTTGACAAGATTCCTAAGTCGAGTAGATAACTTTTTTGTGTCGAATGAACCAGTGTTCCTATTAACTAAATCAAACAAAGCATTTCTAGCGGGTGCAAATTTAGCGTATTGTTTTTGCATATCATCAAATATTCCCCTTGCCTGTTCTGGTACATACTTAGCCATGTATGAACTCCAGTTATCGGCAAGAGCGTGTCTAGCCCCATCTGGAAGTTCTTTCAAGAGATATGCAACATTACCTTTAATCTGAGAAAAAGGTATTGGCTCTGATGTCTGAATCTTGTTGCCGAGCAAATCTACAATATTCTCTTCACTCTCGAAAGCACTAGATAATCGACTCAGCTTTGACAATAAATGTTCGGGTACTCCACGATCAATAGAGTCTGTTAGTGTCTTGCTAAATAAATTGTTAACAATATCATCAGACCTTAAAGATTGCCCTGTTTGTTCAATGATTGATTCAATAGCATTCTGAGATACTCGATAGCTTTCATACCCGCTATTAACAAATGTTTTATAATTATCGGAAATATGTTTTGCGGTAGAGTCAATAGCTGGATTGATAACTCTCTGGTCGAATAAATTTCTGTTATTACGAATAGTAGCAGATTGAACTTTATGATTTTGATTAACAGCGTCTAGGCTTGGTCTTATTGTGTTTGCTCTAAAATCATTGTGTTTAGCCGTAAGTAACGAAGGCAAATCTGATGTCGCAACAACCTTACCAATTTCTTTTTTTGCAATTCCTTCAAGCTGTTTCTCTATTGGCTTCATCATTCGGTTTGGAGCATTTATATATCTAGTCGCTCCATAAGCCAAAGCCCCCGCCCCACCAACAGCAGCAACAACACCAGCACCAGTCTTTATGTTCTGCATGGTGTCATTCTGCTTTGGTTCTGTATTCGAAATTGTAGAAATTCTACTAACTAATGTCGAAACTTTAGCATCATCATTTTTAATAGAATTAAACTTATCAATAAAAGCCTTACGCTCATCACCTTGTAATGATGAAGCATAATCTCTAATTGCTTGTAAATTATCAGGCATTATAATCCTTCAAAAAGATTGTCTTTTGTTAATTCTGCTGAATCACCACTTCCGCTATCTTCTGTTGCTCCTCGATTAGAAACTACACTGGTATAATCTTTATAGAAACTTTCTAACTGATTTAAACCCTCAAATAACGCTTCTGGGTCGCTTAGTAAATTCGCATAGAATTGTTTATATAATGTTTTTGTTTCATCAGGTCTTGCCGCCACTCCAGTCTGAATCAACTGTCTTGCTGATAGGGCTGTCGATAGTTTTCTAAATAAATTCTGTCCTTCTTTATCTTTAGGTAATGCACCCCATCTTGCTATCTGACCCTTAGTAGCAATATCACCTTTGAATGACTTTGGTGTTCCATCAGGGAACAATAGCTTTTTAACATCAGCAAGACTTTTTATGGATTCTCTGGCTAACGTATATCTTCCCGCCTCACTTGTTGGAACTTGTACTGGAGAAGAAACAACCCTAGCACCGTAAGGAACATTCCCTGAAGATTTTAATTCTCCAGAAACAGGGTCTACCGTAAAAACAGGAGTCCCACCAGAAATTCTATCCGCCTGTGCCTGATACATCTTCATCCTTGCATCGTCTACGGGACTTATTCCTTGATTCATCATCTGCTTGGCCATATCCATTTGTTGCTTCTGCATCTCAGCCTGATTATTCTTAAACCCTGTATAGAACGGCTGTCCAGTAATGCCCTGCCCAAAAGCCATCATTGCATCAGACACACCGCTTAGAATTGGATGTTTAACTTTTTGATTCATCTTATAGGAATCAATAAAAGCGGCTACTTTAGCGGCATGGTTAGCACCCTCTAGAGAACCCTTCTGAACAGCATTCTGAAATTCACTTGCATAATCTCTTATTGGCATCTAATTACCTCACTTAATCGGCTGTCCAAAAGTTCCGCCAAGACCAAACATGCTACCACCCATTGTCCCAGCCGCCCCAATACCAGCACCAATCATATTCATCATTTGTCCATTGGCATTGGAATTATAACTCAACTGATTCCCATAAATCCCAGCCTGAGTACCATAATTCTGATTGTTGCTTTGCATAACAGAACCCGGAGTGAACCCTGACATATAATCAGATGTCTGCGGTGTTCCTGCTTGAGTCAACGGCTGACGACCCGTAACAGACAACCCAAGATTCTGATAATACCTCTGCCAATCCTGCTGTTGCTGTAATAGTCCACGGCTCATGTAATCTGCGCCAATCGGAGCATTAACATTGTTGCCAAGCTGTGCGCTCATATTGCTTCGATAAGCCTGTTGCATCCAATCAGGAACCTGCGAACTCATGCCTTCAGTCGCTACGCCAGCCAGATTCTCTTGCAAAGCAGTCGTCTTTGGGTACATACCAGACTGTGCCGCTTGCATAGCTTGTCCTAAAGGCCCCGCATACTTCTGCGCCAATTCAACTTGTTGCTGTGCCTGTAGCGGAGCATACTGCATCTGCGTCTGATAAATCTGTGGCAACGCATTCGCCCAATCCTGAACAGACTGCCCTGTCGTTGGTGCTGTCGGCTGACTTGCTTCAATCGAAGTACTCATAAGATTTTCCTCTTTATTATTTTATCTATAGGTAAACTTTTGTATCTGGCATCGCCACGAATAACTCTTTGAAACCTTAAATATTTAACGCTTGGAAACCTCTTAAGCCCTCGAAGTATTAAGTCCCTGCCAACACCTTTTCTACGCCACTTCTCTTCAACTGAAAAATCGAATATATCAAACGTCAAACCATCCTCTGATACGTTGAACCGGACACACGCAATAATATTGTTGTTATCATCAACGGCATAATCAAATGTTCCGTATTTGATGTGTTGTTGGATGTATTCTGCAACCTTGTCTCTATCATCGTATTTTATGTGCTTAACAACAAAATCAATAATATTTTCCGTTATAATCATTAAGCCGTATCAAATTCTACTGATATTTGAACCAACTGACTTACGCTTCTATCATTGACAACCTTAAACTCTAGTAAGTCTCCAGCGGAATAAGACACTGTATTTGATGTGTCGCTCTTTACGCCTTCTTCCAAGTTTCCATAAGAGACTGTTAATGATTGATCTGAACCATTTTTTCTAGCAGTCACTACTAATGTGTTTGATGAACCAGTAGCAATATTTACATATAATCTTTTCAGAACTCCGTCGAAAGGAACGCAAAATGCCACTTGACCAGATGTGCTATCTTTTCCAGATGAACCAATATATCCAGTAGAAGCCCCACTAACAGAACTTCCCATTATAAGGATATTTTTAACCGCTACATTAACGGCAGGTATTACACCTGCACCGCTAGGAATAGAAGACAATGATGTTAATGATGCACCAGATACTTTTCCCGCCGTGGTAATCTGTGCTAACTTTGTATCTACAATAGCCGCACTTGCGTTGACATCAGCGTTTAATATTGTTCCGGTCAATGTCAATTTTGAATATGGGATACTCCCCGGAATATTAGCTACTGGCAAAGCACCAGCAGACGAAGGAGTGCTAGAGAGTGACGTTAATGCCGCACCACTTACTTTTCCAGCGGTTGTAATGGTTGCTAATTTGCTACCAGCAATAGCCGCAGAAGCAGAAATGTCAGCGTTAGAAATATTAATTACCGACGAGTTCTCAACCAAATCATAGAAATCTTGTTTGTTTGAACTGTCAGGTAATGTGCTGTTTGTTTGTAGTGTTGCCATGTTATGCCCCTAATGGTATAAAATTGAACGCAATTAATGTTGGGGAACCCCCGGCAATAGTAATCTTATAATAGTTGTTCTTCTTTATTGGGTACATGATATTCCCACGCATAGTACTCGAACCATTATAGACTAACTGTTGAACTATTTCCGTCGGAGGTGTTGCTGAATCCGTATGTAATACTGCCTGATCTCCAGAAACTAATGTTGCACAGTATGAGACAAAACCATCTGTTGCTGCCTGATAGATAGTATCTACCGATTTAGTCACAGGGTTCCCAACCAAACTTGTTATCTGTGAACCAAGCAATCCCGTAACTAGACTTGCATCAACCGCAGGAATCTTTGCGCTAGAATCCAATTTCAGAATTTTATTAGCTGTCGTTCCTGTATCAATATTTGCCACAGGAATAGTGGATGGCAAATTAGCCGAAGGCAATCTCCCCGCACCTGCCGGAACATTAGCCAAGTTGTTAATAGCCGAACCATCAACCTTACCAGCCGTCGTAATTGTCGCTAATTTACTACCAGCGATTGCCGCATTACTAGCGACATCATTATTTACAATCCCTGATACTTGAGCGTTGTCAACCAATGAATAAAAATCAGTCTTTTCTGATGAGTCGGGTAGTGCTGTTGTATGAGTTACTGTTGCCATCTTAATCCTCGCTTAAATACGCCTCTGGGAAAGCCATAACAGAACTCTCAAGAATAGTTATAATCGCATCAATATCCGTACAATAAATTCTAAATTTACATCGTTTAAACTTAATAATTCCAGCATCATCTAAATGAAATATTCCATTTGTTTCTGTCCCATTCCCAAATACAACCGGAAAAGATACTGGAAATGTTACTGTAGTTAATCCAGTGTCCAACGTGCCAAGCTGAATCCAGTTTCTACCGTCGGGAGCGGCATATATGATAAGCGTCCCGCTCCCACCCTGAACTTTAACCTTAAACTCACACCCATATTTGTATATCAAAGGCTGACCAAAATCTTCTGCCTTACTATGTTCATCGTAAACAATAGCTACACCATCATCATTCAGTCCGCTAAAGAGCTGATAGACGCTACCTGTTACAGAATCTATCCCATAAAGCAATTCTTTACCGGCAACTCTAATTTTTGCAAACCTAGCAATGTTCCATCCGGTATAAGTAACCCATGCTTTATATGCAGGATAATAAACCCAAATAGAATTGTTGTATGCCGAACCGCTTACTGGTAAAGAAAGAATATATTTGTTCTCAAAATATACCGCACAAGACAAGTCGATATGATTCCAATTAATCGTTTCAAACTCATCCTTCAGCGGGAAAGACAACGGAAATGATTGACCTGTTTGCAATTTATCTAACGCTGTTCTAAACAATCCACGAACACCGTCAGGGGCAAGAAAATAAATGTCGTCGGCTACTTGAACCGCTGTATCGCCAGAAACACATCCAATATCAAGAACCTTCTGAGGAAAATCTGTAGCGGGGTCAGGAACTAAACTTGGCGATAGTTGCCATATCTGGTCTGCACCTAGAAATATCAACCCCTGATCTCTGGTTGTTAGTATTGCCCGTTCAGTCCCAGTGGAGACTCTAAAAGCATCTGTTGTCCTATCAAATGCCGCTGCATAGTTAGCCGGAAAAGCATCAGAAAAATAAGCCAAGTTTGATTTCAAAGCCCATACTCTATTATTGTGATATGCCAAAGCCCTCGTTTTAGGTGGCGATGTATTTGTGTTCCCCAAGTCAGTAACCGTATGGTTCTGATACATTGAATGAACATTGTCTGTACCGTTAGAAACGAGCGCAATATCATTTTGCCCAGACATGCCAGCTTTAATAATTGTGGTAGGCAGACCAGTTGTAAATCCGGTATCATAATTGGAAAAAGTTCCCGCTAATTGCCACCCACTTAGATTTGTTTTCTGTACGGCTAGCAATTCAAATTGACCGCCATCTGGGTCGAAGCCAAATAAACATACTCCCGTTCCAGCACTGGCCGGATAAGTGGCATCAATATCTGTTCTCCCTGACCTCAATGCTCTTTCGCCAGCAGTTTCCAGCAAAATATTTTGCAACTTGATAGCCTGATTATCTTGAATAATCTGCTCAAATTGTCTGGTATTTACCCCTCCAGAAAGGTCACGCTTAACTACATAAAGCGGTGTATCATCTGGTGCTGTTCTTCTTGCCATTAATATAGTAAGTTCTGGTTGTAGGTTTTAGGTGCGAACTGAACTATTCTGTTTGGGTTGTTCTCAATCTCCCAAATCATTTCTTGGATTGTCTGCTCATACAACGCTTCAAAATCACCTGCTTTAGCGAACTGTCTTTTGGTTCTCCACGCATCCGCTGTTGCTCCATACTCACAAGCAATATCGCACTGCAATATCGGAAGCTCGTCTGACTCGACCAATGCGACTGGTCTAAGCTGGTGGGGAACTTGAATTGTCAATACAGAAGAGGGATTCGGGTAGAAACGAATTTTCTTCGTCACTACGGGGTACGTATCAGTAGACATGTAATCATATATTGAATAATGATATGGATTACCGCTGTCGTTTATGGACGCCTGATAATTTCTCTCTAGGTCTTGTAAAGAAATGAAATCAATATCAATTAAATTTGTAGCATCAAAAACATATAATTCGTTCTTGAATGTTGACGGCAAATCATAATCATTAGTCCCTGCTACCGTCGAGATGCTATAGGTTGGATTAATGGTGGGCCAATTAAATCTTTTATAAATTCTCTCATATCTTTGGTTGATATAAGACTTTATTGTCGTCGAGAAAGAACTAGAAGTGTCGCCAACTCTTGTCCCAACATTTGATGCTATCTGTCCGAAGTTATTCACGAACTGCTCCTTGAAGCGATATTGCTTCCAATAACTTCTCAACGTCTTTTTCTAAATTGTTGTCTATGTATCTTGCGTAAGCATCCCTTTCAGAATTATAAAACTGCTCTGATTTTCTGTCGTATGTGTCAAGATGGACTGGTTGTTTATGGTAGATAACAACGCTCGGAACATAAAATAATTTTCCTATTGCTCTACCAATATCCAAAAGGAACGTATCGCCAAACAACATCTTTAATTCTCTTGGATACAAATAACCAATCGTGTTAATTATATTCCTAGATACAACGCTAAACGTCGGGAATTGCGGGAAGAACTCTTTGCCATCTGTGTCTCTGCCATAGGATATTCCCCATCCATCCCCACGTTCATTTATAGCATTTATTAATAATATATCCCAACATTTATTAATAAATTTCATGTCATCATTGACTGGCATATAATACTCGTAAGTCGGGTGAATATCGACGAGGTGGTTATGTATCTGAGCAACAGGCATCTGTTCTCCGACTATATAATATTTCTTATCAATGTTCTCAATATAATAACTTAAATGCGGGTCGTTATTGTCCAGATAAATACACAAGTCGGACTCTTCGGTCTTCGTGTCCTCAAAAGACTTTATCATCTCTTTTATTAATTCTGGACGCCCTCTCGACGGGCATGTAAGCAATAATCTAGCCACAGACAATCCCAATATTGACCCAATTATTCATCCTGATTTCGACAATTTTATAATCGTTAATCTTGGCTTCCTTTAGTATCTTCCTCATGGAATCCACGCTAAAAAACTGTTTGTGATATAAATGCTCAAAATTATATTCCGTGTTAAATTCTTTTGCTTCGGGATTTCCTTTTTTTGCAAGCTCTAATCTGCTCTCAACATTATCAATTTTCATCCGCTCTTCAATGGTTGCGAATGGCAATAATTCAGAAGTCCACCGAGACTCCCACGGAACAGTAATAACGAGCTTTTTGCAAACACGCATTGCTTCCTGAATCACTTCTGATGGATTGTCAGTATGCTCTACGATCTCTCCCAAGACAGCAATGTCAAACTCATTATCTTTAAATGGAAGCGGTTTAGTGGCATCCGCCCTAACAAAGTTAGGAAGATCGTATTCGTCTATATCGACTGATGTGATGTTCGTCCTATCCCAACCGTAGAACAGATGCCCCTTATTGCATCCAATATCGACAATCTTGGCGTTCTTATCAATATTGCTTCTAATCCAGTTTAATCTCTCTGAATATACTACCGGAGCATCAAAACTGAATAGATTGTCTCGCCAGTCTTTAGCAACCGATGCCCAGGAGTTTTCCTGAATATATGTGCTGCAATTTAATTTTTGCGGTACGCTACCTTTTAGAGCTTTTACTAAACTATCCTTAAATTCTTCATTTTTAACCACAACATAAGGATTTCTCTCCGGCATAACCGCAAAATCATTTGTAACAGCGATGCAACCAGTAGCTACTGCCTTAGTTAAAGCAATACAGTTTATTTCACCAGCGTATGAACAGGGATAAGCTAGAATCTCCGCTTTGGCATATTCTTTAAGCAACTCTTTATGCCCAATACGTCCATGATGAAACACGCCATCTTGCTTCATTAAGGCTTCAATCTTAGCCTTAAAGCCATCGTCTCTAGTGTGTCCCTGCCTTACAAAAGCGTCATAGGTTTCCCAACCGTAATATACGTGTAGCGTTGCATCAGGAACTTCTGATCGTACCGAAGGCCACATTTCGAGCAGTTGCTCGAGACCACGATTGTAGCTGGAAGCGAAAATGCATCTATGGATTTCACGTGAAATCTGATCAAGACCTACAAAATCTTCCGCATTAATACCATTTGTACTAATAAATACCTTTTCTTGCGGTACGTTCTTAGGCAACAGAGAAGCATGGTATTTACTCAACATTACAATTCTGTCTATTTTCTTGATATTATCATCAGAAAAGTCAATATTTGGCATATCGTGTAACCAGACAATGCGTTTCTTTGCCGATATGCTATTCTCGAATATGTTGCTTCTCCAGCTAATAAGCACGTTATAAATATCGTTCGGATTAAACTCTATGACATTGCGATACTTAACACCGTCATAAACACCAGACTGCTCACCGCAGTTGTTAAAAACGGTAACATCTAGCCCTAGCTTGACAAGTTCTTTAGACAGATATATCACGGCCTCTTCAGAACCGCCTACACCGCCCTCTACAGCCTTTGGCGACCAGTCACCAAGCGTATTCATGGCAAAGATACAAACACTGTTATCTGACCATTGTTTCGGCGTGTCGTAGTGGTGCTTCAGTTTTTGGACAACCTCATGCTCCAACAATCCTTTAGGGACAGCTTTCAGCAAATCACCAATTTTGTTCTCTTCTTCATTGTCTTTTAGGTAATTAACAACATACAAAAACCGTTCCATGAACTGTTTATGATCGACAGCCATGACAAACATTTTTTCGTTCTGCTTGATGAAATCTAACGTAGGAACATCACGCTTTGCAAGGTTGAATAGCTTTAATGCTTCTTCAAACTTACCGAGCATAAATACAGTATACGCCATGCTCAGGATAGGCCGCCATTTATACGCCGACAAATCCTGCATCATAAATGTCTTAGGGATTGGTTTAAGTAACCCCTGACGACCCCAATTTTCAGCCCTATCCCAATCCTCCATGCCAAAATAAACATCATGCAGTTTAAGATAAGCGTCTGGATAATCTGGACGCTCTGACAGTGCTTCAAATGCCGCAGATATAGCCTTTGGGTTATCTCCCTTCAATCGGTAACAATCAGACAACTGACACCATGACATGAATCTATCTTCATCCCAGCCGGATGTCTGTATGTGCTTCTCAAGGAAAAATATTGCCTTATCAAACTCCCCCATGCCGTGCAACATTCTTCCGAGATACGACAGAGTTCTGGAGTCAGTATTTTCTTTGTCCTGATTGTATTCTTCCAACAGATACTTAATGTTTCTAAGCAATGAATCTTTTGCGTGATTCTCGTCGGTGAGATGCTCAACAACAAGACCGTCGTTCATGTCTATCTTGTATTTTGCTTTGTTTCTAGGAAGGATGTTCTCGTGGATTTTTTTGTTCCAATATAAATTAGCGTCGTTTTTGATAATCATTTCACGCCAATGAGCGGCATTGACATTTCCCCACTGGTCACGAGAATAATTGTAATAACCAAAGACAATATCTATTTTGTTATCTACCGCTTGCTGTGCAATATCACGAACTTTCTCAATACTGTTCGGGTTAATTGCATCATCAGCGTCGAGACGAAAGTACATATCGCCAGTTACGTGATATGCAACAAAGTTTCTCTTGTGTGAAAAATCATTCTGCCAAGTGTAGGGCAATACCTTTACTTTTTTATCTGGATAAAGTTCAGCAATCTTTTTAAACTCATTTATCTTAAAATCAACCGCAATAATAACTTCATCGAACAGCTTAGAATAAGATGCCATTATTCTCTCGAACTGCTTTACTTCGTCTTTGAAAATCATTGCAAGACTTAAACGCATTCTTTTTTCTCCTTAAACTTCCGAGCAGCACCTAAATTCTGGGAACGACCTCATAAAATCGTCCATTTCATTTTTATCTTTCAAAAACGGCTCTTTAAGAGTATTCATAGAATACTGTTCTAAATCATGTAACAGCCGTGGAGTAAGACTAATGCCTAATCGAAATGTCTTGTCTTTATTGGATGCAAATTTGTTTGCTCTCGTTTCCCTAATGCGCTTATTCTCCATTATTAAGCCATACAAAAAGTCTGAATTTTTACCTATCTGCATCCTATCGCAACACGATTCCTCGACGCATCCTTCTGGGGCCGGAACATATATATTCCCGCAATGATTACAGTACAAAGTCTGGTCTTTTATCCACTCATGGATAAATGCCCTTATTGCTGTTTCCTTACAAGTTGTTAATTTGAATCCCATATATCTCCTAAAAGGGAGAGGGATTTTAACCCCTCTCCCGTTCATCTTAGGAATGCATTGTACTCTTGAAACCAGCATTGTAGTGCTGAGTTTCCAAAGTAGCTTCAACAACGATCTGACCGTCTGTAGAATCTCCGACTTTAGCCAACTCTTCTACACTCGGTTTACGAAGATAAGCAACCTTGAAGAAGTCTTCGTTGATACCAACAATGTCATGTCCTGCGGCTCCATTGACATAACGATGCGGGAACAACTTGACCATTGATGCGGCATCAGCCTGATAAACGTCGATGGCATTAATCAAACGACGATCATCCTGCGTGAAATACTTTGTCGCACCGCTTGTAAAACCACTGATTTTACGCTTCATGTACATACTACCGTAAACAGCGTTGACCTGAATACCTGTGTTGTCCCAAACCAACTGGAACAGGTCGTTGAGGATTTTCTCGCTCAAAGACACTGTAGACTGGCTTGTTACAAGCGACAACGAGTTCTTCAGACCAGCAAGCTGTCTAGCACCAGCAGAACCGTTACCAGTAGCCAAAGAACCTCTCATCAGAGCGTATTCCATGTCGTTCTTGATGAGTTTAAGGGCTTTGGTAGCTTCATACTGATAGCGGTCATTGAACGCCGCAGTATTTACTGCTCTTTCCGTACCGGACACCTTGAACCCCTGCTTGAAAATCTGGCAGAAATTCGAGACTCTTTCAGGGTTAGTCAATTCATGGAACGTCGCCGCAGCCCCTTCAATCTGAGCATTGACCTTAACAGCGGCCAATGAATCAACTAAAGTGCTGTGATAAATGTTAGAAGCCGTACTTGTACCAAGACCGCTAACAAGTTGTGTTTCTGTCGGGCTGATGTTTTGAAGGATAGAAAGCAAGTCCTCACGCATTGAAGCGTCATCATACGTTACTGCAATGTTTAAATTTGCCATTATATTCCTCTATTCGGGTAAGATGCCTTTTTGCCGAAGAATCGCTCCAACGGCACTCTCAGCATCACGCATTGATCCTGTTTTCCTAAACGAATCAACCGCCGCATTTACCGGAGTAGCTGTAGGCGTCACTCGACGACCAGAACCTTCCGTCAAAGACGCTTTCTGAGCCTGTCTTATTTCAGCTTTTTGAGCTTGCACCTTCTGCTGTAGCACAGGAGCTTGACTTTCAAGCATGTCTGCCTTTGCCATCTTTGCGGCAAAGAACAAGCCATCAGGACGATTTGCGAACTCAGGAATCTGCATGTAATCCCTAACAAGATTAAACATCGGAGAATTTTGATTTAAGGCGTCAGGATATTTCTGCTTCACAGCTTCAAATGCCCTCTGCCTTCCCGTCTCTAATTCCCGTTGTCTATCCCTGCTACCAAGCAAATCCTGTAATCGCTTGTCATCCTCGGCACGTTGTAACTTGCGTTGCTCTCCAGTAGCCCAAGCAACAACATTCGGGTCTGTAGCGTTCTGTAGCTTATAAGCCTCTAACTGCTCATACGTATACGTCGGTGTCTGCGGTTGATTTAATTTACTTAATTTCTCGTCGATAATCTGAGGAAGCCTGTCGGCTAACTCCTCACTCTTACGACGATACTCCATAGCCCTGTTTTTCCACGGCACACCAAACTCGTCTACATCCAGTTGAGCCACTGGGGGGGCTGGAGGTTGGGGCGTTTCAGGAACTACGTTTTCTTCTGTTAACTCCGGCTGGGGAGTCACTTCTTCTACAGCCTGTTCTACTTCACGGATGATTTGTGGCATCGGTTCCACATTTAAATCTACGATCTTTTTTTCTTCCATAACATACTCCTATTAGCCTCTAACCCTACGGCTTTGGGGTTTCATTACTTATAACGAAATGTCCTAAATTTTACAGGCTTACCGCCAACTTTAGTCATAAATGAATCGCCTTCTTCTACCAAGCTAAAATCAAAACCACTGCTCTTATCAGTCTTATCCTTAAATTTCTTGTCTAAATTATTTATTTCTGGCTGTTTAAAATAAAACTGCGTCGAAGTCGGCTGTAATGTTCCTCTGTTCATCGCAGAAGCCTTAATGTAGTGTCGCTTATATTCGTTCTCGTCGTCCTTGCTCTTAAACTTTCCAGCCATTGCATCAGCATAACCAGTATTTGTAGACGTATCGCTAACCGCATAATAACCGCCCTGCAATATCTCAGGAACAGTCTTATTCCGCCATTCGTTCTTACCGATACGATTATACGCCGACGACAAGGTATGCAACATGGCATCATCGCCCTGTCCACGATTCTGGCCATACGACATCGCCGCTATCATTTTTACTTCTTCATCTGTAAGGTTGTAGCTCATTGTATCCCCGATTTTTGTATGCGTTCTAAAATCCAAAATACTGATTTATTGTCACCAACATCATCTGCCCATTCTTTCAACTTATGTATCAAATGACATCTGGCAATCATATACTCGTCTTTATCTAAACCATCAATATGAACTTCACTCACTCTGCAAACCTTTGGTCTAGTCGAATAACAACCGCACGACTTATCTTCTTTTAACTGTGGACATTTACTACCAAGCGTGAACTGTGCGAACAACTCACAGCAGTTACCGTCACGCATACACTCCCACGCACCATTAGAATCCGTAGGTAACACTGGAATATTCACCATTTTTATTAATCGTGCCACCAGCCGAACCTTTATTGCTCGAACCGTTATTATCGAACACCTTCGACTGACCAGAACTACGCTTCATCTTATCGCCAATCGAGAAATCCATATTATTAACCTGCTTGTGCATCCCCAAAGGAAGTACGTCCCACGAAATATCCATCTTATGTCCGTTGTTTTTCATTCAGCCTCCTTTATCATTCCCTTTGCTTTCATAACTTTTGACATCTTCTGCTTAATGTTATAATCGTGAAGACCCTTATTAATTCTTGGCTTTACCTCAACAGCTTGTGTCTGTGGAACCTTACGAACCGCCAAATCTTTTCGACCTGTCATGTTAGCCATTATCCACGTCCTTCTGAACTATCTCGTCGCTGTTTTGTCGTTTTTTAAGTTCACCTAACAACATATCTAACTCTTCCGCATATTTCATCGGTAAATCAAATATATGTTGATAAGCCATCTTTAAAACTCTAGCCTCTTTAAGCTGTGTAGCCCCGTCTGGAAAATTCTGCCACGTATCATCAAGCCGTTTAATCATCTGCTTGGAATCGTGCAATAAAATATTCCATGCCGGACTCGAAGTTAATTGACCTAAAATGACATTAATCTCAGCAATACGACCAGAAAGTAAATCATCTGTCATTTCGCCCTGAGTCTCTTTTAACGTCTCGAAATAAAAGTCGTTGTTACTCATCTGCACCTTCTCCTAATCCAGTAGGGCCACCAATAGCCTGTAATAATGCCAAATCCTTTTCATGCTCGTGTTGCATTGCAATCTCTCTAAGCGATTGGTCATGCTTCTGCTTGGCTTTCTTCAGCTCATGCTCGTGCTTAACGCCTTCTTCATTGGAATTTTCCTGTTGCTTTAACATCATTCCCTGTGCGTCAGGCTGTATTCCGAATTTAGCCTTGACCTGCGCCTGTTCTAACGGCGTCAAATCGTCCATAGCCATCTTAACGGGTGGAGGTGGCGGAGGCTGTTGAGGTGCTGGCTGAGGGAACGTCACTAGCTCCTGCCAATTAGGTATATCCAGCTCTTGATACACTAACTTTAGAGCATTAGCGACGTTTTGAGGCGTGACAACGCCCATCTGTAACAAAAGCGGGTTCTCCATCCCTGCTAAGATAGCTTGTGCTTTCTGCAACCTAACCTGCGGGTTTGTATTCTGATCGTTACCACGTACCGTTACCTTATATTTGCCCTGAACCTCTTCTCGTGATAACTTTATTTTCTCCCAACCTTCTTTACCAAAATAGGAAAATTCGTACTCGTCATCACCGTACTGACACCACAATTCCCAGAACCAGTTAAATAATTCTTCTATCTGTCCACGGAACATATCAGCGTCGAGAGAAAACGCCATCTGCTGGTTCTGAGTCTGTAACTGAACTTCGCCAAGCGTCCTCGGCTGTCGCTTATTAATCATCGACTGCAAAGTAAAGTCAACCTGGCCAACTAACTCTTCAATCTTGGACTCCAACAACATCTGCTCACGCTCATACGAAAACTCGACCTGCGAGTTAGCATTATTAACGGGTTGCATGACATCTTGTAGTGGTGTCATGCCACTAACAGGCAATCCCTGACCAAAAATAAATTGCACAACTTTATTATTAACCATGCCAGCCCGATATAAAAACATCGGAGTATTGCGAATCGTCTGATTGTCAATCTTCTGCATGTGCTGAATATCAATTTCCTTGACAATATCCTCGATGATCTCAGGGATACCACGATGCGAAAACCATCTGTCGTCAGTCAATTCATAAAACAATTTAATAAACGGCCACTTTGCGTTATAGAAAGGAAGAGTCGATTTACGAAGTATCTTCTGAAAATCAGCAGCCATCGTAACGACACATTTTTCTTTTTCTCCGTCGTTATTAATATCATACCAGCAATAACACTCCCAAATTTTTACAAGCTCATCTCCGTTTTGTAGCCGAGTAATCCCTTCACGCAAGTCTTTAGACATTTGAATATTCTTGTCGTTAATATTAACATTTTTCTTCGACCACACTTCCTCAACAGATGATGTATCCCACCCTTTTATCTGTGCATTTTTCTTAACTGTATCCATCGGCATAAAAAATTCATGGATAATATATTGACATCCTTGCGGGTCATATCCTGAGTCCGTTCCGACATAAATACGCTCATCCATACAAATATCAGCGTCGGGATAGTTTTTAGTGACATCGCATACGGTAAATTTTACATTTTCAGCTCCAGCATGTATCTCTTTCGCCACTCGCTCAAGCTCTTTTAAATTCTCTGTCCGCACATTATCAGAAATATCTATCTGCAAGTGGTCAATTAACATCTTCATCAGCATTTCGGTGTTTACCGACGGGTGATGTATAGCCTGTATCTCCTCGATGCTGAAGTCATCAATGTGAAGCGTCTCAATCCTTTTAATCTCTTCATAGCACCAATGAGGCTTTAAAATAGAAAAGCCCTTTTCGAGGGCTTGGTCTATAGAAATAATGAGTTTGTTTTTAATATCAGCGACATCGCAAATCAAATGGTCAAGGAATTTCTCAATTTTTCTGGCATTATCGAAAGTTCCGGCAGGGGTAGGTATGACCTGAACAACTGGACGAACACCAAAGACAACATTGACAAGTGCCGCTTTTAGCTTTCTGATTTTTGTCTCTATCGTCGGCATCCGCAAGTTAGCGCAACCAACAAACGGAAAGTTCTTGACTTTCTTAATCCGCATCCGCATTTTATGCCACTTTACTTGATTCTGTTCCCAAGTAGCGATGTTCCCCTCGGACTGCGTTTGCCATTTATTGATCTGATCTGCTAACTCGTCGTTAATACTGCTCGTCGCTATTTTACTTTTTTTAGGTCTTGCCATTATTTTTTACCTTCCATACCCATAACTATCCCCAAAACCCGCCACAAGTTCAACCGTACCATTAAAACCATTGTTGTCAATAGTATTTCCGAAATATGGTTGTATCAACTGTTCCGCATAGGCCATCGTATCTACGATGTCGTCGTGCTTACTGACACCAATAGACATTAACTCATCACGAGCCTCAAGCATATCAACACCAATATAATATTTACCACTCTCAAACAAGGGCTGTAGCGACGCTATTACTCTCGCCGTCTTATTCCTTATCGACACATTAGAACCGCTCTGTATAAATGCGTTCTTTAATTCAATGACCGGAGGATACAGCTGTCTATCCGTACACTTTCGTAAGAAAGATTCAAAGAACGCTTTCTCCGTCCCGCTGTTAGGAACGCCAATAGCAGTGACCTCTCCCCGATGTGATAACCACATGTTAATAACCGCATCCTGAAACTCTCCTATCTTCATGTGACTGCGTATCACTCGTGCCAAATATCTATTCGAGAACGAATCACACAATATTAACGATGCCGTCTTGTAATCCGCCGTCTCATCCTCGCTGTACGCAGGGTCTACCGCTATTACAGCGTTATACTGCTTCGGCAATTCCTGCCACGTACGTATCTGCGATTCCTTTATCGGTGCTGTTTCGTCGCTAATAGGACTGTTCATAAACTCCGACGAGAACGCAAATGAACCTATCTCACGCTTCCTCGCCTGTAACCGATCGTGATCCCACAGCTCCACCCACAACTCATGCCCAGCCAACTGAACACCGTCGTGATAGGCCATGTACTTCTTCTTCGTCCAGCCATTATCCGTCGCTAGCAAATCTGCCAGTACCGACAACGGGTGCATAATCGTCCCTATCACAAGAAACTGCCCCTCCGGTACAAGCGTATTTAAACAAGCCTTAAATAACCACTCCTTCAACTGCCGACGCTGTTCCTCGCTACGCACACTATCATCAGTCTCTAGGTCGTCGCATATAATCGTATCAGGCCGGAACCCCCGTATCTGTCCGCCCGCTCCCCTCGCCCGAATATTAACACCGTTTTTAAGGATGATATGATTCTCACTCCACTTATCGCTCTGCTGTTCACCAAAGTATTTAATAACCCTCGCATTATTCGTCAACTCAAACTTTATCTTCCGCAACCAATCAACCGCCAACGTCTCCGACGCTGAAATAATACATATATCCTTCGCATTACCCCACAAAGCCAGCCATATCGGATATATTATCGAGCATATAGTGGACTTAGCAAAGCCTCTTGGCGACGCCAACACCAGCCTCTTACTCGACGGCAATAGCTTATACAACTCCTTATGAAATCCGCTCGACTCCGACTTCAACAGCGGTTTAAGAAAGAACTCAGCAAATAAATATACCGACTCCTTCGTCGCTGTAAATACTTCCAAATCCGCCGATGTCACTTTCTTAACCATCCAATCCCTTCCCACGTAAATTTAATATCCTCTGAGCATCCTCATGTATCGTCGGGTCATTAAATATCCCCGTCACTGCCACCACATTCTTGTCCTTAAGGTGCTTAATAAGCTCCAACGACGTCAACATGTACTTGTGCCTTACATTGTGATCCGGGACACTCCCAACAACAACCATCCCATCAACCAACTTCTCCGTCGGAATAGTTGCCTTTAAACCATCATACAACACACTGTAAATAAGCTCCGTCGTCACCCCAGCCTTCCGACAACACTCCTCTATCACTCCCAACGCACTCTCATTCGCCGATAACTCCGCCGACGACGTTATTAACGAAATTGCCTTACTTACTTTTTTCTCTGTGGTTTTCTTATTAACTTCTGTGGATTTGGTAGGGACTATCATTGGTATACCTTTATCATACAACAACTTGTATCGCAAGTTTTATTTGAAATTTTTGTCGCGCCGGAAATACCGAAACGACTTTTAAAATTTTGAGCAGATTGGGGAGTGGAACTATATACAAATTAGACCCCTCTTGGGGGTTGGTGGCCTGTGCCTGTGGTTACGCAAAACAACATATATGCATGATACACAGTCTCATACGTACATAACATAATATCAATTATAGGAAAGTAGTGTAGTAGTTGTTATGTAAGTGATTATATACCAACATATTATAGCAACTCAACTACTATTGGACTACTATTAACCCCTATGCCATGCCCTAACCTTGCCCCTAAAACCCCGCCACAGGGCATCTAGACGCAAATAACAGGCATCTACGAAGCGTGTCTAATGGCATCTAACAAGGGCAATAATCACAACTAAAAACCCAGCATTTTAATCATTAATTCTAACTTAGCACTCTACCGCCAAGACTGCTATTTATACTTGCATTGTTTGACGTTTTTTGACATACAGACGTAACAGCACAGAACAGACGCATTATCTGTTTTTATCCGCTTATATATATAGGGAACATACTGAACATACGTAACATACTTAAATAAATAAATAAATAAATAATATATATGTGGAATATATATAATAGTTTTGAGAAAAAATGC
>OFRF01000139.1_pt1 | contig 21012 bp, 35 predicted proteins | sample 1543081 | NCBI WGS metagenome assembly OFRF01 (sample SAMN07774232, study PRJEB24372) | wastewater metagenome
GCCTGCAATTGTTCGATCTCGGCCTGCTGGCGCATCCCTTCGCGCGGCACGCCCAGGCGCTCGGCGCGGATCTTGTTCAACTTCGGCACGTCCACGTTATCGACGGACGTCGGATCGATCGCGGCGTCGAGCGCCATTGTCGCGTTGAGGTAGGTATCAATCGCCTGCACGTCGGCCAATTGCTGCGCGCGGGCAAGCGGGCTCGTGAACTTCACGCGATATTCGACGTTGATCAGCGAGCGCGGCGGCGCGCCCAGGGCGCCGGCCCGCAGCGCCATCGCGAAGCAGCGGGCGATCAGCGCCATATGCAGCTCGGCCTGTTGGCGCCCGTACATCGGCCCCAACTGTTGCCGGATGAGATCGACCCGCACGTTGATCTCGGTGGCAGTGCGCGCCGGGCCGCTGTTGGCGGGCTCAAGCGCGTCGGCCATGAATACTTTCCGAATGGCTTTTTGTAGCCGCTCGATGTCAAGCAAGGTCTGTTGCAGGTTGCCGGCCTGCGTCAGCGGCTGCAAGTTGTCGATGTCACCGACCACCAGCACCTTGCGCGACCCGAGGCGCACGTTGTGCGGATTAAACACGCCATCATCGACGGCCTTATAGGTGCCGGCGCCCGCGTGGATCTCCATGCCCAGCGTTTGCAGTAGCACGGTCTTGTTCAGCTGGCGCAGGTCGGGGAGTGCGACGTAGGCCGGGCCGATGCCGTAAGACGTGCCCGCCAGCACCATCCAGCGCGGCACGATGCAGGGGAACTCATTGAAGCCGCCCTCGCGCACGACGTGCGCTTGATCGCGCTCGATGATCAACTCGGCGAAAGGCATATTCAGCGCGAAGGGGCCGACGTTGTCACCGCCGCGCGGATAGATGCAATAGACGAAGCAAAACGCCTTGCCCGGATCGTCGGTGACGGACTCGCGCACCTTGTCCGAGACGCGGCCGGCGCCGAACTCGTTGATCGCTTGCTCGGCGGTCAGGGTGTACTCGCGATAGATGGTGTCGACCGGGCCGCCAGACTTGGACGCATAGAACACACAATCTGCGAATTCCCATTGCTCGAACTGGAACCCGCCCGCGTCGCCCTCCGTCACGAACATGACCGACTGTCCCGAGGCGACCTCATCGATCAGGCACTCGAACGAGACGGCATCGAAGTTCGATCCGTGGATCAGCTTCCACAGTTTGCGCGAGCTTTGATTGAGCCACAGCTTCGCGGCGTCGTCGGCGCCGTCGACTTCAATCTCGAACCACTGCGACGTTGCCGGCATGCCGCCGTCCTTTAGCGCGGCGGCCAGGATGCGCGCCGAGTCGGTGCCGGTCGAGTCCATGAGATCCGCTTGAGCGGTGGCCGCCCAGCTGGTCTCCGTCTGGCCGTTGTTGCTTACGCCCGCGCCGCCCGTCGAGAAGCGCGCGCCCCGAATGGGGAAGGTGTAGGCGTAGCAGTCGCGCCAGATCCAGGCCAGCGCATCGCGGTCGCTCTTGCCCTTGGTGAAGCGTCGAACGTGGAAGGCTGGATCACTCATGCGACCATTTGCACCGTGGTTACGCCGTTTCGGACCGTCGAGCGCGCCACCGGGCGGCCCGTCGGGGTGTAGTCAGCGATCGGAATGATCGAGGCAGTCGGGCGGGCGCGCGGCTGGTTGTTCGGCAGGCGACGACGATCGCCGCGGTTGCCGCGCTGCGCGAGTACCCACGAATTGGTGCGCGCCAGGCGCGACGACGCGATACGCGCCTTTCCGGCGTTGTCGGTCGCTTGCTTGTCGGGATCGATGGCGTCGGGCTTTTTGTCGGTCAGCTGGACGCCGCCGCCCTTGGTCGGGTCGACCGTGCCGTCGGGGCGCCGCAGTACCGGGCCCGCGACGCCGCCCGCATTGGACGCGACACCCGTCACCAGTCCGCCAAACGCCTGCAGGCCGGGCAGCGCCGATCCGCTGGCGATCCCGGTGAATATGTTCGTCGCGCCATTGGCGATCGACGCCAGCCCACCGCCGCCGGTGGCCGTGATGCCGGCGCCATTGGCCGGCGCCGTGATCGCGTTGACCGCGCCCTGCAGCCCGCCATTCGCCACCCATTGCGTACCCTTGCCGATGCCGTAGCCCGCGATCCCGCCCTTGATGGCGCCGAGCACGCCGCCGCCGTTCATGGCGCCGGTGGCCGCGCCGATGCCGGCCGCGACGAACTGGCCGCCGGGCAGGAACGATGCGCCGACCTCAAGCGCCGTTACCAGCAGCTTGCCCAGGAAGGAATCTAAGAATCCCTCTTTGTGCTGCTGGTTGCGGGCCGCTTCGCGCAATCCCACGTCCAGCGACTCAAGCGCGTATTTCAGGAAGTGCGGCGAAGGCTTGTCGGGAAACTTGCCAGTGTCGAGAAACGACTTGAACTGCTTCGAGATCGCGCTATTCGGCGAGCGCGCCAGGGATTGTGCGGTGTTCTTGACCATCTTGTTCCATATGGTCTTACTACCGCCGTCCTCCTGCGTGCGCGCGCCGTATAGCTTGGTCAGCCCGGCGCCGACGTTTTCCACGACCCAGCCGTAACCGGCAGCGCCCGCGCCGGGCTTCGTAAAGTCCAGCGATTGAGCATTGACGGTGGCGACCGGGACGGGGATCCGGGACATGACGGCGAGTTAGGCGCCCGGCGCCGACAGCGGGCAGGCGCGGCCGATAACCCAGCCGGCCGGCGTCAGCAGGCGGCCGACGACGAAATGCGCGGTTTCGCCGCCGGCGCAGGGTTGCTTGTTCTCGTTCAGCGGCGTGCCCTCGGGGAACGGCAGTTCATGGCCGAATTTCTCGACGATGGCCGAGCGGCGCACGACCGGCACCGATACGGCCATGACGCCCTCGCCGAAGGTGGACAGGTCGACCGAATGGGATTCGGTGTAAACCTCGGGCACGGATGCGGCAGCGATGGCGGCCTGCGCGTCGGCGAGGATCTTCTGCGCGCCGGCCAGGTCGCCACGCTCGACGGCGGCGGATGCGGCACGCGACTGCGTCAGCGCCTCACGCTCAGCGGCCACGCGATCGGGATCGGCGTCGGCATTGTTGAGGGCGGGCAGGGATACGTCGGTGGTCGGCGTGGCGTCGCCGGGGATCTGTACTGCGGTGCGGGACATGCGGCGGACTCCTTGGTGGACGACTTTCGCGCATAGATTGCGGCGCGCCGTCTGTCGGAGTCAATGCCGGCCGCACTTGGCCACGTTCAGTGTCCAGGGCACCCGTTGCGCGCTTATGTCTTGCGACGCCCCCGATCAGACTTCGGTGCTGTGCTGAAACCTTTCCGCGGGCCGGCTATACGGGTCGGAATGTTCTTTGCTTTGAACTAAGGGGAACGAGTAGCGCGCCCGCTTCCTAGGACGGCGACATCGTCGCACAAAACGCGCGCACGCGCGCGACCCCCTGATCGTATATGTCGCCGCGTTCCACATGGAACGATCCGGCGCTCTTTTACCCCAGATAGATAGCGAACCTGCCGATCTGCGCAGGTTGAGAATTACGCGAAATTCAGCGCCGACTGCCGGCCGCCCTCATGGCGTCTAGGTTTCTCTTTGTGCCGGTGGCGCTTGCGTAAGCGATCACGCCAGCCCCAGCGCAGCCCGCGCCCGGCTGTAGAACATTTCCCGATCGGCGAGCCCGTTCGTGCCCCCGTTGATGCGGCGCGTGATCTTGGTGAAGTTGACCGTACCGCCGTCGGCCAATTCGTTGAGGCCGCGCCCCTTCCAGAACCAGCCCGAGACGCGGGCGGCGTTGTGCGGATCTTCGAGGATCTCGGGATGCGCGACGCAATCGAGGCCGAGCGCGACGCGCAATTGCTCGTAGTTCGCCCGGCCGGTGATCTGGATGAGGCCCCGGCCCCGGAAGCGCGCGCCGTCTCCCGGCTGCGTGTTGCCCAAGTCCTTGCGGCCCTCGTAGGCTTCGCCGCTGGCGATCTCGCGGACATAGCGCAATTGCCCGGACTCGTGCGCCAGCTGGGCGAGCCAAGCGGCGATCCGCTCTTCGGTGTTTATGTCGAACTCGGCGGCGGCGGTGACGAGCGGCACGGTAAAGAGCGCGGCGCGCGGGCCGGACTCCGGCATGATGCGGCGCAGTAGGTCAGTCGTGATCATCGGGTTTCGTCTCCTGTGTGTCCGCGGCCCACTTTTGGAGCGCGATCAATTGTTCTTCGGTTGCGCCGCATACTTCGGCTTCGAGTTTCTTCTGCCGCTCAATGTCCGAGGGCTTGAGCGTCGGGCCGGCCGGGACCAGCACCAGCCCCGAAAGGCGCGTCGGTGGCAGCATGAGCACCAGCGGCAGCGGCGCCCCCGGCGGTCGCGCGGTTGGTTGCGTTCCACATGCCGACAAAGTCAGCAGGCAGATCACAGCGGCGATCATCTTCCGGCGTGACCACCGGCGGCAGGCTCTTGATCTCATCGTGGATCGTCCTCGTGCGGGTGATGTATTGGACCGTCGCGGCTTCCGCCTTGCGCACGTTGCGCATCGTGGCTTCCATGCGGACGCGCTCGGCGACCGCCTCGGCCGCGTCGCGGCTGGCGTTGGCTTGGCTGTGGCCCTTGTACCAGGCCCAGCCGTGCGACACCGTCAGCGCCAGCACCAGGGCGAGCACCTTATACCGTGTCGGGATCATGGCGATTGCGCTCGCTGGGGCTATGGATCCACACCTCGGTGCAATTCGCAATCACGCGACTCGGTCGACACCAGCACCATGGCGCGAGTGTGTGGCCCTCGACCATCCGGCCCGCGCCCAGCGGCTCGCCCGGTTTTGTCGCTTCGGCATACGTCTTTCGAATCATTGGCTTTTCCCTGTTTGGCGCGGGCTTCGGCCCCGCGGATAAGTTGCCCGCACGAGATCGTGCAGCCTTTTTGGCTGGACTTGCCCTTGATGAAAGGCTTGCGACAGGCGCCGCAGATGGCGCGATATTTGACCGCGAGATAGCCGCCGCCGTTGCGGCAAGACTGGCAGCGGGCGTGCTCGTCCCGCGCGTTCATCGGCTTGCGGCAGACGGCGCACCACTTCTTGCCGACCGGCGAGGCGGGCTGGAAATGGCGGACGGACCAGGGCGCGGGCGCCAGGTTGGGCGTGATGTTCACGCCTCCCGCCCGCGCGCCATGACGCCTTGCCAGTAGTCCAGCCACCACGGCCAATCATCCTCGGGCTCTCGGATCGTGTCGTGGATGCAGGCGCGGCGGTGTTCGAGCGTGTCGCCGCGCCGGCTGCACGCATCCTCGATCAGCGTCGCCAGCTGCGAGCGGCGGGCGGCGCGGGTGTGGTTCGGGTTGCCGCTCACTGGATGATGCCTCGGCGCAGCTGGCGCACGCGCCGCGCCATTTCGCGCTTGCCTTGGTGCGGCTTGTAGCGGTTCGGGACAGGCCCGAGCGTATAGCCGCGCTGCCACGTTTGCAGCTGCGCAGGATCCCGCGCAGCGATGGCCACCATCGTGGCGAGAATCGATTTAAGTCCCATAAGTACCCCCAATTGTGGAGGCCCTAGGCCGGCGCGGATGGCTGGAGACCAACGCCCCGCGACAGGGTTTCGCGGTTTGCTCCGCGCCGGCTTCGGACCGTAAAGCTATAACGTAGAACCCAGCACCGCAACGACGCGATCAGCCCGAAAGGCGCGGGCGTCCTGCGCCTTGTGGCAGAACCCATGAAAATGCAGCACCCCGCCGCGCATCGCCCAGCCGTGCGGCGTGATGGTGCGCGATGACTCGTTGCCCTTGGCGTCGCGATAGTCGAAGGTCAGGCCGCCGCCGAGCTCGACCAAGTCCGGCAGCGCCTCGAATCCCTCGGGGAAGTCGCGCGTATAGGCGCCGTCCCATTCGGCAGCCCAGGCCGAGAAGGGGCGCGGTAGCACGGACGGGTCGACAGGGAAGCGGCGCAGCACTTCGACCGTTGCCCAGGCGTCACCGTAGGCCCGATGCCCCCCGCCCGGCCGCTCTAGCCCGGCCTCTTCGCACAGCCGATCAAGGCCGTTGCCGCCCCTCGGGCCGCGATACTTTCGCGCCACCTCAAGCGAGCAGATCACCGGCCAATCCGGCAGCGTGACGCCGCAGTGCGCCGCCGCCCAGGTCAGCACGCCGCAGTCGTACGGCGCATTATGGACGACCAGCGCGAACCCGCCGGCCTCGGGCGGCGGCAGCACGGCGATCAGCATTTCGATCGCGTCTTGCAGGCCGTGGGCGGTGAAGCGGTCGGCGTCCTCGAATCCGTGGATCGCGGTCGACTGCGCCGGGATAGGCATCCCCGGATCGCAGTGCTCATCGAGCAGCGTCAGACAAGCGCCGGGCGTCACTTCGACGGCGGCGATCTCGACCGGGCGGGCGCCCGGCTCTTTGCTGGTGGTTTCGGTATCCAGTCCTATTAACTTCATTCTTGCTGCTCCTCCGGCCCCAGACTCACCGCCTGATCGATGCACGCGGCCACCGGGCCGATCAGATCGGCAACGGCGCGCAGCGTGTTTTGTGCCGCGACCAGCTGGCGCTCGCACGCGCGGATCCCTTGCAGTCGCTCGAATAGCTTGCTCACTTCGATCTCGGCATTTATGGCGAATCGCCCGCCTTTCTCCCTGTACGTGAGCGGATACGCGCAGCCCGCCACCCTGGCAAGCTCCTCATCTGTCGCCTCAACTATCCACGTCCGGCCGTCGGCGCTGGCCTGTCCTATGATTTTCATATCAACCCCCGATCCGTGTGTCGACAACAAGCTCGACGCCAGGGAAGTTCATCGCTTCCTTGAGCAGACGCGCTTGCGCGTTGAAGTATTGTTCATTGATCTGCACCGCGACCGTCGGCAATTCACCGCGCAGCCATGCCTCGACAATCCGGCGCGGGTCGACGACCTTTGCACTGTAGTGCTTGCGGCGGGACGTGCCGCCCGTCGACAGCGACGGCGCGAGCGAATGAATGGGCGCGTGCTCGACGATGTCGGCCAGCGCCGCCATATTCAGCGCCTCCGATTCCTTGCCGGCTGTCTCAACCATGGCGGCGTCGATCACGTCCTCGGCCGCGTCTACCTTGCCGGCATCCTCAAGTGCCGCCGCCTCTGCCAGCGCCGCCGCTTCACGCTCGCGCGTCTCGCGTTCGATGCGTGCCGCTTCCTCGCGCAGGCGCTTGGCCTCGGCTTCACGCGCGGCTCGGGCTTCGCGCTCGGCGGCCTCGCGGCGCTGCGCCTCCGCCTTCTCGAACGTCAGGATCCGGCCGTCCAGCAGTTTGAGCGTCTCGGCCACCTGCTCGGCAGGCGTGCCGAAAAAGGCATTGATCGCCCGCTGCGCTGCGAGATACGGCGCGACGTGCTCGGTGCGCACCGCTTCGATCTGGCGCTTCGCTTCGCCGATCGTCTTGCGCGCGGCAACGGCCTGCGCGTGTTCTTCGACGGTCTCGATAGGCTTGGCCGCCTTGGCCTTGCTCAGCCAGGCTTGGGCCCGGCCGACCCATTCGAGCGCGGTCGAATTGATATGCGGCTTGATGACCTTGTCGATCTCGCCGTTCGCGATCATTGCTGTGTCGTTCATTGGTTCCAGTCTCCAAGTTTGTGAGAAGCGCGCCAGCCCCACACGGAGCGCAGCGCGATGAATACGCCAAAGTCGCCTTTGGCGGTGAATTCCTGCAAGCGGTATTTCCCGCTCGGTTGCAGCTGCAGCGCGAAGCGGCGCGGCGTGCCATTGGCGATCCAGTAACCGCCCTCGGTGATTGCCTGCACTTGCGCCGCAGTCTGTAGCGCGACCGACGGATGAATGGCGGCCGTGCTTTTCAACTCGATCACGGCGCGCTCGCCGTTGACGCTGCCCCATATGTCGGGGGTCACGCCGTATTGATACGTCGCGCTCGCGATCGGCATTTCTGCTGCGTGGACTACCAGCCCGCGCCCCATGTCCGCGACGAACTTCCGCCACGCCTCGAAGTACGGCAGCACCGATGCGTCGAGGCTGTCATAGTCGAGATCGTCGGCGTGGTCGAGCGCGATCGCCATATGCAACGCCGATCCGATCGCGCATTTCCTCTCAAGAATGTCGGGCGCCACCATCGAGAAGTCGACCACCTGCTTTAATACCTGCGTGACCGACGGGATCACGCGGCCGGCTAACGTGTAAGTGTGCGTCGCCTCGTCGAACTGTAGATCCTTCATGGCGCCACCTTCGAAATATATTCGAGGATAGCGTCGACGGATGCGCCAGGCACCGTATCGAGGCTTTCCAGATTGAACCGCCGGATCAAGTCGGACTCGGCGACGCCCGCCCGATCGGCGCGCGCCTTGATTAGGTTGCACTGCTTCTCGCTGGCGAGGCGCACGGCCCCAGCTGGGCGCGCGGGCTCGCCGCGGCTCTCGTTGCCGGCTTGGCTTGTGCCGGCGCTCACCGCGCCGCCCGGCGTGCTGCTGCCCTGCCCGGTCTGCGCCGAGCGGCTGCGCGGCGGCACTATTGCCTTCGCGGGCGGCGCTTGGTTGGTCTCGCGCAATAGCGTCTCGTCGTCAAAGTTATCGGTTTGCGAAAGGCCGTAGGCCATGATCAACGCCTGCCGCTTGTTGAACGTATTCGACGCGGCAATATTCTGGCTGGCGCTGATCTTGTCGTTCACTCCGGCCGGCGTGTAGAAGCTTGATGTTTCCGAGTGCCCGCCGACGTGCCGCACAATGCACTGTGTCTCAATGTAGCTGGCCACGCTCGCGCCCGGCGGCATCATGTTCCAACGGTGCGAAAGGCCGTACTTCCGGCAGAGCGGCGCGATATGAACGTCGATCACGTCGAGCGGCGCGTAAGAGAAGCCCCACTGCGTCTCGGCGTTGCGCCCGGTCATATTCGCCCATCGCGCCTTCGGGATCGGCGTGACCTCGCCCCGGAATCCGTCCATCGCGCGGTTGAACTCCTGCACCGCGCGCATCGCCATGATCTCCCGCTGAGCGGCGATCAACTCGTCGATCGGGCGGCCGTGCTTGATCGCCAACTCGATCAGCAGCGCAATCCCGGTCGTGTCGTCGTGGGCGCGCACCAGCACCGAGTCGGCCGGGACGCGCGGCTTGGCCACGGCCGGCGCGCTGAATGGCGCTGGCTCCAATTCGACGGCCGCCTCGGCGACCGCTGCAACCTGTTCGATTGTGCTCATAGCGGCGCCATCCACACGTCATGAGGCATTTGCGCTTGGAATTCCGCCAGGCGGGCAGATGCGCAAATGTGCGTCGCGGTGCCGATGCTGACGGCGCCGGCCGAGAACTCGACGACGGAACCCGTCGGCGAATAGAAGCGATAGAAGATTGTGTATTTCATGTCACGGTCTCCACTGTTGACGGTTTGATTCTAGGCGCGCGCTTTGTCTATGGCTACCCTTTCCAGAAATATTTTCTTGAAGTCCTTGCAATGCCCCGCATGGCGGGCATAATTGGTTTGCCGAGATTGTCCGGCGACGGTTGGAGACCCGCCCCATGCTTAAAGCTGATGCAAAACCTTGGAAGCTGCGCGCCGTGAATGGCGACGCCGTGCTGGCCGCGTGCGTGACACGCCGCGGCGCCGAGACTGAGCGCGAACTGTCGGACATTGCCGGCCGCGTGACGTTTGAGCCCTACACGTTGACCGCTACGCCCATCGAGGCGCCCGGCTGTCATCCCGCCCTGACCATCGAGGCCGAGCGCGCACGCTGCGCCGCTTGGAACGCTAACGCGACGTTGGCATGGCAGATCCGCGAGCGCCAGAAGGCGCGCGCGATTGAACTTGATCAGGCATAGGAGCGGCAGACATGATCCCCAATTGCATACGGTCCGACATTGCCAAGATCGCCCCGAGCGTCGACGCGCGGCTGGTTTTTGCCTATCTGCTTTTGGCCGATTTTCGATTTAGCGAAATATCGCGCCGACAGATGAACAGCGAGATCCGCACCGCTGCTGCCTGTGTCACGGCCGACCACGCACAAGCGGAGCGGTTGGCAGCGTCTTACGGCCTCTGAGCCCATCGGCCAGCGCCTCGGCAACGGGGCGCTAGGCGATGCACTCAGCCACACGGAGATCGACGAATGAAGAAAAACCAGAAGATCCAGCGCAAGCCCGACGCGCGAGCGCCTAGCGTCGCGATGGAGGCGCGCGAACTGCGAGCGCGGATGCTGGCGGCGGGCCTCAAGCCCGAGACGCTGGCGCCGCTGCTGGGCGTCACGGCGCGCGGGGTTTACCACATGCTGGCAGGGGGCACGATCCGATACCTCGTGGCCTACGCCGTGAGGCACTTATGAGCGCCGACAACAGGCCCGGACTGATCGGCATGCTGCTGTGCCTGGCGGGGCTCCATAACCGCAAGCCGAAACCGATCGTGATCTGGAGAACGTCATGCCTCACGGCGATTCTTGAGCCTGATGTGTGCACGCGCTGCGGCTCGATGCGCCGGTCTTGCCGCGACGCGATCCGAGTTAGGGTGCTTGCGGGCTTGGCCCGGCTTGATCAGATAGAGCGCGAGCAGCGCGATAAGGGGTGGCCATGATCGGCCGGCTTCTCTGCGCTGTCGGGCTGCACTGGCGCGAGCCAAAAGAAACCACGATAGCCGCGTTTTCGCACGTCCGCGTCGCGATCGAAGTCCCGTTGTGCGTCAGATGCGGAAGCATGTCCAACAAGGATGCGCGGCACCTTGCAAGCCTTTATCAGCTTGCCGCCGATTGTGCTTCTGATCCGCCGCTGAAAATTGTCCCGCTGCCGCCGATTCGCTTGGCTGAGAAATGCAGGAACCCGCACTGTTCGCAGCCTTGGGTGCCCTGCCCGGAATGCGTATACAAACAAAAGGGGTTGATTCCATGACCGCTAACGCTCTCGCAATCCTCACGCTCGCCGAGCGCCTAGAGGAAATCACGCGCAAGGCCGACAAGGTCGCGCGCTTCATGGCGCACAAGTTCAAGGCGCAGGCGTCCGAAGATGCCGGCGTCGCTCGCGTCTCGATCCAGGCCCGATGGCTCGAATGGAAAGTCGAGGCCGAGCGCAAGAAGTTCACGCCCGTCGAGTGGGATCCATCGAATGCGCATTGGGTCTACGACAAGGATCGCGATGCGTTCGACTGGTCCGGTTTTCGGGCGGCGGATGACTTCTGCGCCATCGCGCCCGACGTGTCGCCCGGCATGGTCCGACAGTATGGGTGGATGAACTCGCAGGGCGCCGTGGCCACTGAGGCCGGCTGGTTGCTGCCTGATTCGGTTCAGTGCGCTGCGCCACCTAAGCCGGTTGACAGAGCGTGATCCGGTTGGCTATTTTGAGATTGCCCCGGCGGACTTCGACCTCCGCCGGGGCTTTCGAATTGTGTTCGCGGCACAGATCCGAAGTAGGCGCCTATCTTCGCTTACCTCCTTCTCGCCCGTCAATAAATCCAATTCGACGCACTCCGAGCGTAATCAAGGGGTCGCTGGACCTGCGCGGGAGAAATTCAGCATTTCGGTCAAATCCTGGCAACGCCGAGCCTGCGACCAGGTGGGTGGGGGTCTCACGACTCACGCGGCCTTACCGAGAGTATTGGGACGAGCCTCCGCAAATCTGCACCGGCCACCCGATATGGCTTTTTATGCGCGACTGTTTTTGAGAAGCCTGCGGGCGTAACAATGGAGATCGAACAATGTCCGAAGTAATCCTGTGGTTCTGCGCCGTTGCGCTGGCTGAAATGGTCGAGCCCGCATGGCCGACGCATGCCGACAAGCGCGAATTGTCCGGCCTGCTGCTGGCGCTGCTGTACCTGATCGCCGTGATCGCGATCATCCGGTTTGCGATCGGGATCGTGCGGGCGGCGCTGTCATGAGCGACGACAAGAAGAAAACTGCCCGCCGCGCTAACGACGATTACCAGACGCCGATCAGTGTCGTCTCGCCGCTGCTGGCCCTGATTGACTGGCCGCGCGTGCGGTCTTTCTGCGAGCCGGCGCGGGGCGATGGCGTGATCTACAAGGCCGCCGCCGAGCGCATGGAACCGCACGGCTTTGGCCGGCTGGAATGGCACGAGATCCGCGACGGGCGCGACTACCTCACGGCCGAGCATATCCCGGTCGATCTGCTGATCACGAACCCGCCTTTCAGCCACGCGATCGAGTTCGTCAACAAGTCCTTGGAGGAAGCCGCGACGGTCTGTTACCTGCTGCCGCTGGGCTTCCTATCGTCACGCGAGCGGCGCGACTGGTGGCGCTCGAACCCGCCGACCCATGTGATCACGGTCAGCGAGCGGCCGTGCTTTGTGTGGGTCTGCCGTGACCGGCATTGCAAGGGCAGCTGCGCGCCAGGCGTCGAAGCCTGCCCGGCCTGCGGCGGACGCACGAAGCGTCAAACCGATTTTAGTGATGTGGCTTGGTACGTGTGGGACCGGGGGCGCTTGCTCACCTCCCGCGCGCCGTTCGTTTGGATATAGGAGATCCGACCGTGAGAGAGGTTAAGCGTATTTATCTGTGCGGCCCGATGACAGGGATCGCAGAGTTCAATTATCCCGAGTTCAACGCGGTCGCCGAACTGCTGCAGCGCGCCGGTTATTCCGTCGCCAACCCGGCGGCAAACCCCGCGCCGCCGTGCGGGACTTATGTCGGATGGATCCGGCAAGCGATCGCGCAGCTGGTGTCCTGCCATGGGCTGGCCTATCTCGACGGGTGGGAAGCATCGCGCGGGGCGCATATCGAGATCCGGATCGCTCGCGATATTGAGATCCCGATCATGGGCTGGCGCGAGTGGCGCCGCCGCGCCCCTGATCTGCTGTCGCGCTTCACTCCGTAAAGGGCCGGCCGATATGAGCGAATACGAAACCCGCGGCACCATCCGCGATGCGTTCGAGGAATTCCACCAGCGCCACCCGGAAGTGCTCGAGCAGCTGCGCCGCCGGGCGTTGAGGGCGCAGCGCCGCGGCTATCGGCCCGGTATTGCCGCCCTGTTCGAGGTGCTGCGCTGGGGGCATGGCATGGCGCGAGTGAGTGGCGCCGGCGAGTTCAAGCTGAACAACAACTTCAAAGCCCACTATGCGCGGCTTTTGATGCAAACCACGCCGGAGCTTTCCGGCTTTTTTGAGCTACGCCAAGCGCGCAGCTTATTTCCCAAAGGAGATCGAGACGATGACCGATGAACGAATAGCCGAGATCGTGAAAGGCAACAAGATTGCCGATCTGATCTATACCGCAATTTTTAACACGGCCCGGCAGGTGCCGGACGGCTGGGGCATTCTCACGCCCGAGGAAAAGGACAGGATCGAGGGCGTCGGCCGCGCCGAGGCCGATAAGGTGCAGCACGAGATCAGCGCCCGGCTTGAGGCGATGTTTAAGACCTTTATTGCCAGCGATCGCCAATACTTCACGGCGGTCGAGAAGGGGATCGCGATCAAGGATGGCGGCGTAGCGATCACGCTCACGGCCCTGCGTAACAACGTGCCCGACGAGGTTTATACGCACCGCGGCGAGTTCATGGTGATCATCACTGACGGCGAGGCGACTATGGCCGAGCTAAACCAGCAGGCCGACATGTTCCCGCGGGGCGGTTCGCCTGCAGCGGCGCTTGCCGAGGAATTGCGGACGGACGACGGCTCGGCGTTCGACTCGCCCATCGTGGCGCAGTTTCTCGCCAGCCAGGCGCAGGCCGCAGCCGAGCGCGAGGCGACGGAGCCCGCCGCCGATCCGTTCGATCTGTGGGTCGACGAGTTCCTGATCGGCGCTGGCCAGATCATGGGCGCCGAGATTGCCGGACAGTACGACGCGGGCGGCGAGTTCGCGCCCCGGCTGGCCGACTACTTCGGTAACGGCTGGGGGCCGGCCGAGGCGGCGGCGAATGAAACCATCGCCGAGGCCGAGCGCCGCGACATTGCCGCCGGTCCGCACCCGCTCAACGAGCCCGACGCGGCCGAGGATGCGGCGGTGTCTGCCGAGTTCGCGGCATGGTGCGACGCGTTCATGCTGGCGCTGGCCGCTTCCGGCAATGCCGACATGATCGAGAAGTTCCAGGGCGGCGGCCCGCTCTCCGAGCTTGTCGTCGACTACTTCGATCGCGGCTGGGAACCCGTCGAGGCAATGGCGAACGAGACGGCACCCGACGGCGTGCGGCGATTGATTGCCGACGGCCCGCCGGCCCGAGCCGCATGATCTTGGCGGTCCTTGCAGGTGTCTGCGGGGCCGCTGCTTGCTGGCGCGCGTCCGCTCGGGACCGCGTCGGCGCGGTGGTATTCACGGCCGCCTATCTTGCCGTCCTGGTGGCGGCGGCGTTGGAGTAGCAGTCATGGCTATCGGCATCCCTGCGGCGCAGCTGGCCGCACTACGCAAAGGCATGGCGGCCAAGCCGCGCAAGCCTATCGACACGGCAGCGGTCGATCTGCTGGCGTTCCACGTCAAGGCGCAGCGGTTGCCCACGCCCGATCGCGAATACAGGTTCGCGGCTATGGCGGTCGGCGGCACTGGCGCAGGCGTCAAGGAACGACTGCGCAAGGCGCGGCTGCGCGATTGGCGCTTCGACTTCGCGTGGCCCGATCAGATGGTGGCGCTGGAAATGGACGGCGGCGGATTCGTCGGCGGCCGGCACGGCACCGGCCCCGGCATCGAGAAGGATTGCGAGAAGTACAGCAACGCGGCGGCTATGGGCTGGCGCCTGCTGCGCGTCACGCCGCGACAGGTCAAAAGCGGGCAGGCTGTCGACTGGATTGGGAAAGCATTGGAGATCAGATCATGACAAAACAGGAATACGAAGCCACCATCGCCGACCTGCGCGAACGGATGGAGAAGGCTGAGCGGATAGCGCAGCAGGCATACAACGAAGGCTTCTGTGAAGGCACGAAAGAACACACGCACTTCAACGGCGGCAAGGATTGGTTGTCATCCAAGTCGTTCTCAAGGTTGGCCGAACTCGGCAAGGAGGGGAAATGAGCGGCCCTGGCTTTATCGCGGAAGATAAATTTCATGAAGCGTGCGAACTCTGCGGGAAGGTCGCGGAACTGCGCCCCTACGGCCCGAACGGCGAAGATGTTTGCTTCCCGTGCGGCATGAAAGATGAGGAAGCGGCCAAGCGCGCGATGAATAAACTGGTGTTCGGCAAGGAGGGAGCGTGAAGCGGTACTACACCCCTGACATAGTTTTCGGGCCTGTCAGTGAAGACGAAGAAGTTCATTCGGTCTATAAGGCATCCGAAGTCCAAGCCCTCCTGCGCGCAGTGGCCGAGGAGGCGAGGAAGCTAAGGCACGCGGAAGGCTGTCATTCTTTCGTTTACCCAAATACAAACGCCACCACGCCGCACGCGCCTCGATTCGTGGTTGGCCGATTAGACGAATCGAAATGCAACTGCCCGCGCGGCAAGGTGCTGGCGATGCTGGAGGTGGAGTGATGGCCGCATACGCATACAAAGAAGTCTGTCACCGCGCCGATTTCACCGCGATGGAAGAACAGTTCCAAGAGAAATACGGTCGCGAGATTGACGGCGACGCTAACTATGACGGCGACTATTGGACTGTAGCGGCCGACTTACTCGACGCCAAAGACACTCGCATCGCCGACCTCGAAGCGCGCCTGGCGACGGCCGAGGGTGAGGTGGTGAGGCTGAATCAATGGGCCGATGGAATGACCGACATTGCCCTGAAAGAGCGGGCGACGGGCGAGGCATATCAGCGGGAGTTACGCGACAAGATTGCCGACCTCGAAGCCAAGGTTGAAAAAGCGCCGTGTAGCGACTTCTGCCGAGACGCCAAAGAGAAGCATCACATTCCTTATACGGAGCACCACCATGCGTGCTGGAAGGTTGAGGCGCTTGGGCTTGAAGGGCAGGACTACATGCGTCGGACGGAGGCGAAATGACTGACCGCTGCGTCGATTCTCTCTGGGCTGGGATTGGGATACTGATTTTTGTGGGTGTTTGGGGGTGGATGTGAACAACGAACTGATAGAGCGGGTGGCGAACGCCATTCGTCACGATAAATTCGATCGCGACTGGTGTACTGCGCTGGAAGTAGCTCAAGCCGTCCTCGCCGAACTGGCGGGGGAGTTGAGGGATGCGGAATTGTCGCAAATCTATCGTGCTGAACGTGACCGGCAAGAGGCTTTCGCTAACAACCTTCTCGAAGCCCTGACGGCCATTCACATGCTCGCTGCGCCGTCCGACGTTGAGGTGAACGGCAAGATATATTCCTTCAAGCCAGATCCAGCCATCTACCTTGAGGCATGGCGGGAAATGTCGAAGCGCATTCGCGAGATACCGAAAGCCATCGACGAGGCGCGGGGATCAATGATTGTGCGGTGACGTTACGACCACCATCTGCCTCGAGGGCGGTCAGCTGACGGATGAGCACTTCCACCAAGTGGAAGCTGGTCTGAGTTTGGAGAAGTTACGCAGTCGGTAGTGAATAGGTTTTCTTCAATCGCGCAACCAAGTCGTCTAGATACGCGGCTCGCTCAACGCACAGCCGCATCAGTTCAAGGTATATACCGTCCGGCACATTTTGTGCGCCGGCTGCCCAACGTCGCATCGTCCGATCTGAGACATCAAGGTCGCGGGCAAGCGCTGACTGCCATTGTTGGCCATAGAGCGCTTGCCCGCATGCGATCAGAGTAGGTCGCATTACGTCGCCGCGCGAAACCAGCGGCGCCCATCCCCGTTGCGTTCGATCCACATGGACTACGCCTCCTCCCAGCCGAGATGCCATGCGATCACCGCATCATCATCGGACGTCAGGCTGCCATCCGCGCGCAGACTATCTTGGTCGCTCAAGTATGGGTTATCGGTAAGTTTTCGCCCGGCTTTTGCAGCGGCTGCGCCATCGGCATAGGCGGCGGATTGAGCGGCGCAAATGCGGCTTGCGTCGGCGTCAGTGATCGTGGTTGTGTTGGTCATAGTCGAGTCCTTGTTTACCCGTTTGCGCGGGTCAAATACCCTGCGCGTGTCCTAACAATAGGACGCTATCTAGCCGCAGTCAAGAGCCGCGGACAGTAGATCTGGTAGAGAAAAAATAAATCTAGAATTTATCTAGACGCCGCGCGATCGCTGATCGGAGAATCGGCGCAGCGGGTGGATCATGGGCTGCGTCTTGGGATCGTCTGATCGCATTTGGATGCGCGTAACGGTCTCATCGGCATCGGCAACCGCGCTTTGAAGCTCGCGCGCCGCCTTGCGGAATTCGTCTCTGGCGCCCTGCGCCGCACGCTTGATCCCTATCATATCGAAGATCCTCCGCAAGAATGTCATGGGCCGCGCCTATCCAGGACGGCGACCGCCCGATCCATTGTCGACTGATACAGCGCGATCGTCTTGGTCATTTCTCGGCCGTCCTCTCTACTCTGTTTCCACTCGTCACGCAGACACCAGAACAGGTAGCCCGATATAAACACGAAAAGCCCACCGATTGCACCAAATGCGTCGAAAAGGAACTTGGCGATCTCCATTGGCATGTTGCCCACTCCTGCGCCGACCGTTGTTTGTGATTATTCACGCGCAAAGCTACACCAAATAAAGCACGCCCGAGTGCCGCGAACAAGCGGCACCCCCATATGTAGGGGCTACGTCATGATCTCCTGAGCGATGACGTGCGACGCCATGCGTCCGCCAAACGTGCGCGCGCCGGCCGATCCGTTGAAGGTCGTAGTCCCGGCGCTGTTCGTCCCGGCGCGCAGCGTGATCCAATGGTAGGCCTCCGGCCCTTCGCCTGGCTGCATATTGGCCCCCGTTGTGACTAGGTTGTTACTTTTCACGATTCGCAGCGCAGCCCGCGAGCAGCGCCAGCGCGACCGTTAATGCGAGCCTCATGCCCATATCTCCCCGATCATGCCGTTGAATTCGTCACCATTGGATCCCTGAAAAGTCTGTGTTTCGACGCCGTCGCCGCGCTCGAGCCACGCCAAGTAATGCTGCCCGGCGTTAAAATTAAAATCGCCGTGGGCATCGGCCATCGCCACACCCGCGATCGCATTGGTGCAATGCCCTGGCGTGCAGATCTTATTCGTCGCAACGGTGATCGAATCGATCCCAATTCCGGTAAATATCTTTCGAGCAGTCGCAGTCGAATTAAGCGCCCGCGATCGCGCGTGAGCGGTGAAGTTTCCCCAGCGATAGCCGATGCAGAAATTGACTTGATTCGAAGCATTAGCGTCGGCCTGGCGCCAGGTGGCAGATGCGGCGATTGCCCACGTTGCAGTCGGGTCGGTGATCTCGAATGGAACCGGCACACGGTTGTACATGTTCCACAGTTCAACAAATTTATAATTTCCGGAGCAATACACAATGCCGCCGCGCTTACGGGCCGTGCCAAGATAACGGCGCGTGTTGTCGCCGGACTTCGTGGGAATCCCATCGATTACCGTCAGCGTGACCGCGCGCAAGGTGTCACTCGTCCAGCTGACGCCTTCAAGCGCGATCTGCGTGCCGTTGTACGGGTAGGCGAAAATATCGAAAAGCCGGTTATCCGTCAGGGCCGCGACAGACAAGCTCGGCGCGACCCCGGCGGCAAGAATGTCATATAAAAACCAAGTTCCGCCATTGTTGAGGCCGATCTGGCTGCCGTTATATGGCACGTAATACACGGTTGCGCTCGGGCCGGGGTTATTTTCCCAGGGAACGGAATTACCCAAATTCAAACGCCCGCCGACGATATCTTGAGGCAGACCGCGGATCCCTAGAAGATCGCGCGCCGCGTCCTTGTCCGCCGCCGTCATAAGCGACTGCCCGTAGCTCGTTGTAACTACGCTTGAAGGTGACACGTCGGTCACGTCCACGTTAACCAGGCCGGCCGCGCTGGCATCCCATGCCAACAGCTTGGACGCCTCCGGCACCAGATCGAGCGACTTAGTCAGATCGCCGCGCTTCACTTTCGGGACGCGCTTAAGCGTGGTCGCCAACTGTTGCGAGAGCATGACCGCGCGGTCGATGTCCTCGTCGAGCGTATTTGCTGCAAGCTCGCCGCCCTCCTGATAATCAAAATCCGTGCGGGCGTAGGGCGCGACGCGCGCCAGCACCACGACGGCAAGGCTGGCCGGCGGGTCGGTAAATGAGCACGTACCGCCCGCGTCGACCCCAAGCCCCGAAATGGTGTAGGCAGTGACGACCGCGCCATCGATGGTTGCCTCAAAATGGGACGCCTTTGAGACCTCGAACGGGAAAGGGAATGCGACCGTCACGCCGTTGCCGATATAGGTGATCTCTGTGTCTGCTGCGCTGGTCGGCATGGCCTACCCTCCGATCTGTATGTCGTACTCGCCCGAGATTGGGCGCCAGCCGGGCCGGTCGACTTGGTCCACCTTGCCGACGATCTTGCCTATTCTGACGGGCGTTTGCCTCACGGCGCCAGCCCCGGAGTCGAGATAGTCGTCCCGCTGCCCCGGTATGCCCGGCTGCCAGTTCTTCATCTGGTGCTCGATGGTGTCGAGCGCGTCGACGTGCGCCCACAGGAAACGGCCCGACAAGGGCGCCTCGAGCGCGTCCAGTATGCGCGCGTCCTTCGATGCGCCTTCCCCTTGGCCGGTCTGGAATTGCTCAAGCACGGCGCAGTGTGTACCCGCCAGGTGCTTGCGCAGGATGGCCGGCACGAAGCCGCCGGGGCCGTTGGTCTCGACGGTGACGGCGAGTAACTGGTATTGCAGGACGATAGCCCGCACTTGGCGGCACTGCGCATCGACGTCACCGGCGCCGGTCATGGCGCGGGCGATATGCCAAAACAGCTGCCCGCGGTCATTGGTGAACACCAGCGCGAGCGCCGAGTCGTCGCCGCGCACCTTGCCGAGCGCGCAATCCCAATACGCCGAGGCGCCCACGATCCGCGTGGCGCCCAGCATCATGCGTACTTCGCCGTTGGCGAAGGTCACGACGGGCTCGACGTTGTAGGGGATGATGCGATCCGGGTCGAGGCGCAGCTGGTGCACCGGCTTCGCTTCGAGCTGATATTGCGAATCCCACGCATTGAGCGTGCGCGACTGTGTACGGCGAAACTCGACATCCTCGCGATTGAAGCGCGCGGGCCAGGTAGACGGCCCGTAAATGTCGACGACGGTGCCGGGCGGCGTCTGGAACAGCACGGTGCGCCGATCGACTTTGTAGTCGACGCCGTCCACCAGCAGACGGGAGGCGCGCCCCTTGCCGGTGAATACGTGAAGCTCGGCGCGGTTGCACTCGAAGTTGTACGGGAAAGCCTTCTGTGCGTCGGTGCCCTGCTCGTAGCGCACATGCTGCTCGAACAATGGGATCTTGAGCACGTCGGCGCCGGCCGCGGCTTGCTCGTCATAGATGGAATCAAAGGCGTGCGGCGTGCCGATGTACAGCTTTTTGCCGCCCGGCACGAGGATATGCGTCGCCTCGTCCATGCGCTCGCGCAGGTGCGCGCGGGCGGCATCGCTGCGCGTGTTCTTCGGCACTTCCACGTCATCGAAGATCACGATCTCGGCGCGCGAGCTTGTGACGTTGGACAGCACGCCGTGCGCGCTCACTGAGGCGTTACGGGCGTCGGGGTTGCCGAGCACGTTGATTGACTCGACCGCCTGATCGGCGCGGCCGAGCATGCCCCGGCAAAGCGGGTGCCGGTTCAGTACGTGGCGGGTATCGCGGGAGAGTTTGCGCGCCGTCTTGTCGTCGGCCGCCTGATCGAGAATGTGGACCGACTGATCGAGATAGAGGATCCACGCTTGGAACACGGCGACGATGGTCGACTTCGCCGCGCCGCGGAACACTTCCAGCACGCCGACGCGGCCGTGCCACCAGAACCGCTCAAGCCACACGCAGATCCGCACATGGTGCTGGGGAACGTCCCAGCCTTTATAACGCGCCCATATGAGAAAGAAGGCGAGGAAACTAATGCGGGGTTTTGGGGCCATTCGAGCGCCCGAGGATCTGCTTCGCCAGCGCCTCCGCGTCGTTGATCATTTTGGTCTCGGCGTCGATTTCGTCCTGCGCCGGCGCATCGGTTGGGAATTCCTGCGGCGTGCGCGCCAGCAATTGGCGGATCTGTTCGACCAGCACCAGCGTTTGCGTCGCGCTCTTTTTCAGCCACACCCGATCTCCGCGGCCTTCCTTGGTGTCGGTCGATGGCCATTTGGTCGGATCGCTTTCTTCCAGGAACAGCGCGACCAGCTGCACGGCGCGGGCGCGTAGTG
>OFRF01000140.1_pt1 | contig 20973 bp, 22 predicted proteins | sample 1543081 | NCBI WGS metagenome assembly OFRF01 (sample SAMN07774232, study PRJEB24372) | wastewater metagenome
TACCAATCGCCATCCCCCCCCGACGTCGATACGTCGTCAGATGCCTGCAATTGCAAGGGTCTCGCCGAATGCGGGCCAACAGGCCCTAGGCAATCTTCGAGGTGCGGCCGGTGACCGCCCGACGCCGACCGCGGAGCGTGGCCCTTCTAGAAGTGGTGCGGAAAGCGATCACCGATGGCGGCGACCTCTCACCGCTGGCGACGCAGTTCCTCGCCCTGGTCGCCGAAGCCGATGGCGACCCAGAGCCGGATCTCGGATGGTTGGCCGATCAGCTCGAGTCGGCGGTTGCGGCGGCGGCGACGGTGCAGGGTCAGGTCGATGAGCGTGGCCGCCGGCTGGGTGCGGAGCTGCCGTCGCTGGTGGCCCGGTTGCGGGAGTGTCGGGCGGCGTTGGCTGTGGTGGTGAAGCCGGAGGGGGTCGACCCTGTCGATGAACTCCAACGTCGCCGTTCTGATCGGCAGCCAGGAACCGACGCTGCTGGTGCAGCCCCCAAGCGCGCGAACGGCGGGCGGGGAGGCGGCCGAGCTCGCTGAGGCCGCGGGCCTGGTGCTCGACCCGTGGCAGCGGACCGCGGTCGACATGATCCTGGCGGAGCGCGACGACGGCATGTGGGCGTCGCGGTCGTCGGGGGTGATCGTTCCTCGCCAGAACGGCAAGGGCGACATCCTGATCGCCGTCGAGCTGTACCTGCTGTTCGTCGTCGGACTACCGCTGATCCTGCACACGGCGCACGAGGTGAAGACGGCCCTCGAAGGCTGGCTCCGGTTGAAGTCCAAGGTGGAGAACACGCCGGCGTTGCATCGCAGGGTCAAGCGCTACGTGAATGTGAACGGCCAGGAAGGGCTCGAGCTGCACACCGGGCAGCGGTTGAAGTTCATCGCCCGGTCCAAGTCGTCGGGTCGTGGCTTCTCGGCTCCGTGCGTGATCTTCGACGAGTGCCAGGATCTCCCCGCCGCCGTGACGTCCGCGTCGGTGCCGGCGTTGTCCGCGATGCCGAACCCGAAGCTGATCTACAGCGGCTCCGCTCCGCCGGCGGCTGATGACGCTTCGGCGCAGGTGCGCCGGTTGCGGCGTCGTGCGAGGTCGGAGACACCGGGTCGGTTGTCGTGGTTGGAGTTCGCGTCGGAACCGGATGTGGATCCGGCGGACCGTGAGGCGATCGCCCGGGTGAACCCGGCGTACGGGGTGCGGATCCAAGCGGAGACGGTGCAGGAAGAACTCGACGGCGACCTGACCCCGGAGGGGTACCTGTGCGAGCGCATGGGTGTGTGGCCGTTGGAGGCCGACGAGCTCGGCGTGTTCGACGAGGGCGCTTGGGAGCAGGCGGCGGATCCGTCGTCGCAGGCGTTGGATCCGGTCGAGTGGGCGGTCGACACGTCACCGGATCGGAAGTGGACGTCGGTCGCTGTGGCCGGCACCCGTGCGGACGGGTTCCTCCACGGCGAGGTCGTGTACCACGAAGCCGGTACCGCCGGGGTCGTCGACTGGGTGTCCGAGCGTACCGACCGTGTGGTGATCGATCCGGCGTCGCCGGCGGGCTCGCTGATCGATGACTTCGCAGCACGCGGTGTCGAGGTGGTGTCGACGACACCACGGGACATGGCGCAGGCGTGCGGAGCGATTGCAGACGCCGTGTCGGAGGGCCTGTTCCGCCATCGGGACCAGCCGGCACTGAACGCTGCGGTGGCGATCGCCGCGATCCGCCCGTTGTCGGATTCGTGGGCGTGGTCGCGGAAGTCGCCGGGTGACATCTCGCCGTTGGTGGCGGTCACGTTGGCGGTGTCCGTGGCGCGGAAGCCAACCGAGGCCGTCGTCGATGTAGCCGCCAACGTCTGGTGAGAGAGGTGGTGGTTCCGTGCGTCGATTCGTGATCGCCGCACAGGCGGCCCTCATCCTGATCGCTCTGGTTGCGTTCGCGACCCTCACGTCACCGGCCGTCGCCGTGATCGTCGGCGCCGTCGGCGCTGCGGTGCTGCTCGAGCTCTGGAGTACCTGATGGGCCTGTTCCGCCCCGAGCGTCGCGCCTACATGTCGCACTCCTTTCTCGACCCGTCGGCGATCCCGAGCAACGGCGACTCGTCCCCCCTGTCGCCGATCCTGGCCTCCGGTCAGGGCGCGATGCGGCACTGGGCGGTGTGGGCCTGCGCCCGTGTCGTGTCCGACGCCGTTTCGACGCTTCCCGTCGACCTTCTGCAAGGTTCCGGCGCCGCTGCGACACCGGTCGACCCGCTCCCGACGATCCTTCAGCGGCCCTCCACGTACGTCGATCGGGTCGACTGGCTGTCCCAGGTCATGGTGGGGCTGCTGACCACCGGCAACATCTACGGGCTCATCGCCTCCCGTGACCGCAACGAGTACCCGACGCAGATCAACCTCGTCGCCCCCGGCACCATCACCGCCGAGATCGACGCCGACACGGGCCGCAAGGTCTACAAGGGCCGCAACGGCAAGCGACTCTCCGACGAGCAGGTGTGGCACCGCACCGGGCTCGTGTGGCCCGGTGACGTCGTCGGCCTCGACCCGGTCACCTACTTCGTGCGGACCATCACGCTCGGCATGGAAGCCGAACGGTATGGCGCCGACTACTTCCAGCAGGGCGCCCACCCGACAGCCGTTCTGTCGACGGACCACGAGATCACCGAGCCGCAGGCGAAGGCGATCAAGGATCGGATCAACAAGGCCGTCGCCGGTCGCAACATCGCCGTGCTCGGCGCCGGCCTGAAGCTGGAACCGTGGCAGGGCACACCGAGCACCGCGCAGCTCGACGAGACGATCCGCACCAACGCCGCGATGGTGTGCGCGATCTATGGCGTGCCCCCGGAGAAGATCGGCGTGTCGCTCGGTGGCAGTTCGGTCACCTACGCCAACAGGGAGCAGAAGGCCCAGGACTTCCTGAACGACGCGGTGAACCCGTGGTTGGTCCGCCTGGAGTCGTCGATGACCGACTGGTTCCCCCGCGGCAAGTTCGTGAAGTTCAACACCGGCGGCTTCCTCAAGTCCGACCTCAAGACCCGGTTCGACTCCTACGCCATCGCCACCGGCGGCCAGCCGTGGATGAAGCCCTCCGAGGCTCGAGCGTTCGAGAACTGGCAGCCGATCCCCGGCATCGACGACGTGCCGACACCCCCAGCCGCACCCCCCAGCGGAGGTCCCAATGACGACAGCAACAGCGAAGGGTGACCGCCTGCTCGGGGCACCCGAGCGGCGAGCCTTCAAGTGCGAACAGTTCGAGCTCCGCGCCACCAGCGACGCCACCGTCACCCTCACCGGGTACGCCTCGGTGTTCGACAAGGGCTACGAGATGTACGGCGGCCCCGAGCGTGGCGGCTGGATCGAGATCGTCGACCGGGCAGCGTTCGACGAGACGTTGAAGCGCAAGCCTGACCTGCATCTGCTCATCAACCACGAGGGCATGCCGCTGGCCCGGACCAAGTCCGGCACCCTGCAGCTCTCGTCCGACTCCGTCGGCCTCAAGGTCGCCGCCGACCTCGACCGTTCCGACCCGGACGTGCAGCGCCTCGAGGTCAAGATGGGCCGCGGCGATATGGACGAGATGTCGTTCGCGTTCCGCACCATCCGCCACGAGTGGAACGACGACGAATCCGAGCGCCGGCTCCTCGAACTGAACCTCGACAAGGGCGACGTGTCCGTCGTCAACTTCGGCGCCTCCCCGCACACCTCCGCCGGTGTGCGCTCCGCTCTCGCCGCAATCGCTGAGGGTGACCTCGCCGAGCTGCGCACCCTCGACCCCGCCGACATCGCGTCGGCACACAAGATCCTCGGCCAGCTCCTCACCGGCGAACCCGCCGACGAGCCGTCCGAGCCCAAGCAGGGGATGTCCGTCGCTCAGGCGCGACGTCTCCTGCAGCTCACCGCCTAACAGGCCGGAGCACCCCTCCCGGGCCGCGTCACCCCTTCACGGGGCCGGCGCACCCATCGAACGGGGCCGCGTCCACCAACGCAGGCACAAACCCCATTCATCGGCGCGTCAACACCTCGTTCGACGCGCTCCGGAACCCCAGGAGGGTCCGAAATGTCAACCGCATCCGAGATGCTCACGCGTCTCATCGCCAAGCAGAACGAGGCCGAAGAGGCCCGTGCTGACCTCGACTCGAAGCGTGCCGCCATCGTGCAGCTCGCCGACGACGAGGGCCGCTCCGACCTGAACCCCGACGAGGACAGCGAGTTCCAGGAGCTCACCGCTTCGATCCGCTCCCTCGACGAGGAGATCAAGGCCCGCGCTGAGCGGATCACCGAGCTGTCCGACGAGGACAAGCGCTCCAACGACGCCGCCCTGGCGTTCCGTCAGGCCGAGATGGCCGGGACCCGGATCACGGTCAACAGCGAGGCCCGCATGTACGAGAAGGGCAACGGCCGCTCGTACTTCGCCGACCTCGCCAAGTCGACCATCAACCAGGATGTCGACGCCCGGCAGCGCCTTGAGCGTCACGCCGCCGAAGTCCGGGTCGACCCGGAGTACCGCGACCTGACCCGGACCGACAACGCCGGCGGCTACTTCGTGCCGCCGCTGTGGCTGTCGGACTACGTCGAGCTCGCACGGGCCGGTCGGCCCACGGCGAACCTCGTCACGAACCTGGCGCTGCCTCCCGGCACCGACAGCATCAACGTCCCGAAGATCAGCACCGGCACCGCCACCGCCATCCAGGTCGGTGACGGATCGGCTCCCCAGGAGACCGACCTGGCAGACACCAGCGTCGCCTGTGGCGTCAAGACGATCGCCGGCCAGCAGGACATGTCGATCCAGCTGTTCGAGCAGTCGCCGTTCAACTTCGACCAGATCGTCATGGCCGACCTCGCGGCGGACTACGCCACCAAGGTCGACGTCCAGGTGCTGTCGGGCTCGAACGCCAACGGTCAGGTCAAGGGCATCTACGGCGCCACGGGCGTGAACAGCGTGACGTGGACGGACACGACGCCGACGGTCAGCGAGCTCTATAGCAAGCTCGCCGACGGCATCCAGAAGATCCACACGAACCGGTTCCAGCCTCCGACGGCAATTGTGATGCATCCCCGGCGATGGGCTTGGATGCTGGCGGCGGTCGACTCGCAGGGTCGCCCGCTCGTCGTTCCGTCCGGTCAGGGACCGAACAACGCGATCGCGTCCTTCGGTGGAGCGGTGTCCGAGCAGGTCGTCGGGTCCCTCCAGGGCCTGCCGGTCGTGACCGACGCGTCGATCCCGATCACCGATGGCGCCGGCACGAACGAGGACAGCATCATCGTCCTCAGGGCTCAGGACTGCATCCTCTACGAGTCCGCCCTGCGGACCCGTGTGTTGCCCGAGGTGCTCTCCGGAACCATGCAGGTGAGGGTCCAGGTCTACGGGTATCTCGCCTTCACCGCCGAGCGCCAGCCCAAGTCGATCAGTTTGATCCAGGGCTCCGGATTTGCGACGCCGACGTTCTAGTTGGCCACTCCAACGTTCTGACGAGGGGCGGGCGGTGCCGCAATCACCCCCGCCCCTCGTCGTTCCACCTCATTGCGGGGGGTTCCGCTATGCCAGACCTTGTTTGTCGCGCGCACGGGTGTCATGCCGCACCCGACGAGCAACGCCAGTTCTGCGGGATGCATCGCCAGCGCCTGAAGAAGTTCGGCGTCCTCGAGCCGTACCACTGCGTCGGCTGTGGGTTGCAACTCGCCGAGGGGCGGAAGTTCTGCAATGACTGCCGCCGCCTGAATACGAATCTCAAGTCCCGTCGGTCCAGGGCGAAGCTCGCTGAGCGACCCGGCGAACTGGCGCGACGGGCCGCCCAAATGAAGCAATGGCGGAAGGACAACCCGGAAGCCTGGGCGGCACTCGCCCGTCGCGGGCATCTCAAAGCCACCTACCAGATGACCGTCGAGCAGTACGACGAAATGCTCGCCGCCCAAGGTGGGGGATGCGCCATTTGTGGGGCGCCCGACGGTGACGGATCCGGCCGCCGACTTCACGTCGACCATGACCACTCCTGCTGCCCGGGTGACCGGGCCTGTGGCAAGTGCAACCGCGGGCTGCTGTGCAAGGCGTGCAATACCGGCCTTGGCGGGTTCAGGGACGACCCCAACCTGCTCAAAGGTGCCGTTCGCTACCTATCCAACAGGAGACTGCCGTGACCGATTCATGTTCCACATGTCGATTCGGCGTACCAGCCGAAGACCGACTGCCATTGTCGCTCGAGTGTCGTCGCCACCCACCGGTCGGTGGCGGGCGCCGCCACATGGCGGAGTGGCCGCTGACGGCCACGGACGCCTGGTGCGGCGAGTACGAGACCCGGCCCGCCACGAAGCCGGTGGCGAAGAAGCGTCCCGCCGTCGGCGACGTCGAGACGCGCAGTGAACAGGGCTGAGCGCCGGGCCAATGCCCGCTCCGGGGCGCCGTCGCCGGTGACTGTGCCGAAGGTGGTGGTAGCGGTCATCCATCCGGGCGAGGTGTCGATGGCGTGCATGGTCTCGATCATGCGGGCCAAGGACCACATGCTGCAGTACGGCATGCTGCCCGGTTTCCTCGAGCGCCGTGCCCGGTCGCAGAACGTGTTCAAGGCACGCAACGACATCGTGTCGGCGTTCTTGTCGACGGACTGCGACTACTTGTTCTGCGTCGATGCCGACATGGGCATCCCGGAGAACGCGATCGAGCGGTTGGTCTCTGTTGCACACACAGAGGAGCGCCCCATCGTCGCCGGGTTGTGCTTTGGGCAGGCCGACATCGGGTTCAACGAGGCCGACTACTCATCGACGTTCGCAGTGTTCCCCACGATCTACGCCTGGAATGAGGACGACGACGGCGACGTGGAGTCGTGGGCCACGATCGGCGACTATCCGCGGGATGCAGTGGTGCAGCTCGACGCCACCGGTGGTGCGTGCGTGATGATCCACCGGGGCGTGCTCGAGAAGATGCGAGCTGAGTTCGGCGACCACTGGTTCACACCAATCGCGAACAAGCGGACGGGCGGCCCGTTCGGTGAGGACACCTCGTTCTTCCTCCGGTGCCGGCAGCTCGCCATCCCGGTCCACATGGACACGTCGGTGAAGACGTCGCACGACAAGGGCGGCGTGTTCCTCACCGAGGAACTGTGGGACCTACAGCAGGCGCTCGCCACCTGAACCGTTCGGGTCCTCGACGGCGGTACGGCAGCGCCGTCGAGGACCCTCCTGCCGTACTCCTGCCGTGGAGGTCATGTGTTGGACTTCGCCGCCTTGCGCGGCCAGATCACCGGTCCACTGTCGGTCGCGGAGTGCCAGAAGCTCTCCGAGCTCGCAGCAGCGACCGAGACAGTCAGGGCGTTGGAGGTCGGCCACTACCTGGGTCTGTCGACCGCCGTGCTCCTCGACTCGCTGCCGCCCGGGTGCGAGCTCGTCACGATCGATCACCACCAGGGCGACGAATGGTGCCCCGCTACATCGCCGGACGACTTCCTGTCGAACGTTGACCCGTTCATCGGGGACCGGTTGTTCGTGTTCGTCAACGACGACATGCGGGCAGCGTTGCCCACGGTCGGCGGCGGGTTCGGGTTCGTGTTCTACGACGCCGATCACACCGCGAGTGCGGTCGCCGAGTTCTGGGATCGCGCAGCCGGGCTGCTCGCCGAGCGGTGCCTGTTGGTGTTCGACGACGCCGACTGGGCGGAGCAGTCGACGCTGCGGGATCTCGCCGAGGCGGACGGGTTCAAGGTGGTGACGGGCGTTCGGTTCCACCGCGGCGATCACGACAAGAGCGACCCGGAGACGTACACGCTCGAGGTGATGGAGCGTGGCTGAACTTCGGCTCGGTCCTGACGCTGCCCGCTACTGGCTGGCCGGCCAAGGCGTCCGTGTGGTCGCCCCGTTCAATCTCCGCTGGTTGCTACCGGCGGTGTGTCGCAACGATCTGCGCCGCTGGCAGGCGGTGTGGCTGGTGTCGTGGCCGCTGTTGGCCGCTGGTGTCGTGTTCTGGGCGCGTGGAATGGGTGCCGACTGGTGGCCCGCCGTGGCCGCTGCGGCGTTCCTGGTGGCCCTCCCCGGCGTCTGGGGGCCGACGAGTGTCAGGCCGGTGGGTGTGGATCTGCCGGCGATGGCGTTGTCGATCTGGGCGGCTGGGTTCTGGGTCCACGGATGGTGGATTCCGGCGCTGGCCGTGTTGGCGTGGGCGACGTACGTGAAGGAGACGTCGCCGATCTGGGTGGCGTTGTGGGCGTGGACGGCGTGGCCGTTGGTCGCGATGCTGTTCCCGCTCGTCACATGGTTCGCGATTCGCCCCGAGGTTGACCCGGTCACCCGCGACAACCCGGTGCTGTTGCGGGTGCACGAGCATCCGATCCGTTCGTCGTTCGAGCATCACCGGGGGCAGTGGCGCAACGCCTGGTTCATGGTCGCCCCGTGGGGTGTGTGTCTCGCAGCGTTGTACCGACCGTCGGTGCAGGTGGTCGTCGCGTTGGTGCTGGCGTACGGGCTGCTCGTCGTCGTGACGGACACGGTGCGGATCTATCAGGCGGTCGCGGGTCCGGTGGTGGCGTTGGCTGCGGCGGAGGTGATCCCGCCGCAGTGGTTGCTGTTGGCGGTCGTCGTCCACGTCGTGTGGTGGAGAGAGCCGGTGACGGGATGATGGGCGACGCCACTCAGACTGCCGAGCGTCAATGGCTTCGACAGGTCAATGACTGGGTGAGCGCGGAGAGACAGCGTTACCGGGATGGTGAAGTCCAACCGTTTGAGGTCAGGGTCACATGGGATGGCCTCATGCAGTTCGAGGTCAAGGTAGATATCGGACTCCTCAGCGATTGGTCCGTCTGGCCCACTACCGCCAAGAGGTGGACGACGACGGATCTGGACGGGGTGACCGTGTCCCCTCAGTCGTTCGGTGGCCTCATGCGTCTGATGAAGACGTGGGTGGGACCAAAGGGTGCCGGGATGAAGGTCTACGTGTGTGACTGGTGCGACTCGGAGACCGTCGTGTTCTCGACCTACGCCAAAGCCGCCGAGTTCGTCCAACAGTCGTCAGACCCGAAGGGCTGGGTGATCTTCGAGCGCAACATCGATGACCCGACGGACGGCATCGACAAGGCCATCGACGTCTAGTGACCACCCTTGCGGTCGTCATCCCGACCACCGGGAGGGACACGCTCGAGCGTGCAGTGCAATCAGCGAAGGCGTGCGCCGATCAGGTGATCGTCGTCGCCGACGGATGCCCTCACCTTCCCGCTGACCTTCACGTCGACTGCGGGGCACCCGGCCTCGCTCGCAACGCTGCCGCCCCGCACATCTGGACCGACTGGGTCGGGTTCCTCGACGACGACGACGTACTCGTCCCCGACGTGTACCGGGCCGCCGTCGAGGCGCACGCCGATGCGGAGCTGATCGTTCAGCGCATGTCGCACCCCGAGCTGGGGCTGATTCCCCGGGTGGGGACTGAGACCCAGTTGTTCCACGGCAACGTCGGCATCTCGTTCGCGATGCGGACGTCGCTGTTCCGTGAGCACCCGTTCGTTGCTGGTCCGCCGCTCACGATGCGCGGCGAGGACTACGAGCTGATCCGCCGAATGCTCGACCAGGACCGCGACGTCGTCGTCACCGGCGACATCGGTTACGTCGTCAACCCCGAGGAGGTCCCCGCATGACAGTGGTGAACGGGTACCTGTCTCAGGCTGAGGCGCTGTCCTACGTGAAGGCGGCGAACACGTCGTCGGAGTTCGTCGAGGACTGCGTCACCGCAGCGTCGCGGATGATCGACAACTACTGCTCCCGCGGGTTCTACAAGGTCGGCACCGTCGAGGAGCCGGTCGCTCGGACGTTCCCCGTCGAGTCGGTCGACTCTCTCCGGTTCGGCACCCACAACGACCTCGTGTCGGTGACCACGCTCAAGACCGACGCAGCGGGCGACGGCACCTACGAGACGACGATCGCCGCCAGCTCCTACGAGTTGGGACCGCTGAACGCTGCGTCCCGCAACGAACCGTTCCTGTCGCTGCGCCTGTTCACCGGCAGCACGTTCCCCACCACGACGACGGGTCGCTCCGACCTGATCCAGATCACCGGCGTGTGGGGGTGGCCCGCGGTGCCCGCCGAGGTCAAGGCGGCGTGCCGGGTGCTGCTCGCTGAGCTCGTCAAGTTGCAGGACGCCCCGCTGGGGTTCGCCGGCGGCATGGAGATGGGCACCGCGTACGTGGGGTCGATGGCGTGGCGGAAGGCGACGGGCCTGCTCGCTGCGTTGCGTCACCCGGACGGGTTCGGCATCGCGTGAGCGCGACCATCGCCCAGATCCGTGACGGCCTGGTCGACGTGCTCGGCACCGGCACACCCGACGACGTGTCGACGGAACGACATTTGGTCGACACGCTGACGGCACCGGCGGTGGTCGTCGGTTCCATCTTCCTCGACCCCGCCACGTTCGACGGTTCGTGCCGCTTCACTGCCGAACTCCACGCCGTGGCGTCCCGCGGGTCGATCACCCAGCTCGACGTCATCGACGAGCTGATCGACCCGGCGAACTCCGAGTCGATCTGGGCGGTCATCGAAGCGAACCCGACGCTCGCCGGTGCCGTGTCGTCGATCGTCCCGCAGTCCGCCGGCAACTACCGCGAACTCCCGCTCGACGCCGGCTACTACGCCGCGACCGTCCGATGCGAGGGGTACACCTGATGGGCACCTCCCGCAACGCCGCCGAACTCGTCGGGAAGCTCGACAAGGCCGCGAAGCTCCTCGACCGCGACATGTACCCGACCGTCCAGTCGATCGGCATGGTGCTCGCCGCCACCGCCCTCGCTGGTGCCGCAGAGGCCACCGGTGGCGACCTCAAGTTCTCCGGTGCCCAACGCAAGGGGCGCACCGGCCGGGCCATCGGCGTGACGACCCGCAAGGAGTCCGACTCGTCGGTCATGGTCAAGGCGACCGGGCCGATGCACTGGCTCGAAGCCGGCGTCGACCCGCACCCGATCATCCCTGGTGCGTCGAAGAAGTCCCGGGGTCTCACCGGCGCCCTCCTCGACGGTGCCGAAGGCCCGGCGTTGCCCGCCTCGCAGGTCCGTGGCACCGCCCGCGGGAAGGCGAAGGGGAAGCTGATGATCTGGGACGGCGGCCGTGCCGCAGCGTTCAGCGTCAACCGTGGTGGTGGGTTCCGGGAACGCAAGACGTGGTCGAAGGCGGTCGAGGTGACCGAACGTGCCGCACCGTCGATCGCCCGCCGCAAGCTCGCCGTCAACCTGTTCGAGGTGTTCGGCTGATGCCGAGAGCGCTGGTGGTGTGCCCCGGCCCGGAGTTCTCCGTCGCCGATGTGTACCACGGGTGGATCAAGGGCCTGCAGCTGTGCGGCTACGACGTCATGCCCTACGACCTGGGCGAACGGCTCACCTGGGCGCACCACGCCTACCTGAAGCGGATGGACGGGACGTTCCAGCAGGCGTTCCCGGAGCTGGAGGACGTCGCCGGGTTCGGCGTGTCGGGGATCGCGAAGGCCGCCTACTACTGGTGGCCCGAGTTGGTCGTGTTCATCTCCGGGTTCTACATCGACTACCAGCTCGTCCAGGTCATGCGGGCACGCAACGCCAAGGTCGTGTGCGTCTTCACCGAGTCCCCGTACGAGGACACCCGCCAGCTCGCCATCGCCGACACGTTCGACGCCGTCATGGTGAACGACCCGGCGCAGCTCGACGCCTACAAGGAACGCACGACGGCGCTGTACTCGCCGCACTGCTACGACCCCGACATCCACCACCCCGGCCCGTCTGACCACAAGTCCGATGTGGCGTTCGTCGGGACCGGGTACCCGTCGCGTCAGGCGTTCATGGAGCGGGTCGACTGGAGCGGCATCGACCTGGCGCTCGCCGGGAACTGGGAGCACGCCCCCGAGTCGCTGCAACAGCACGTCATCCACGACGTGAAGAACTGCATCGACAACACCGACACCGCGTCGATCTACCGGGGCACCCGGGCCAGCTTCTCCCTCAACCGTGCGGAGACGAACGGTGACCTGATGGACACCGCCGACGGGTGGGCGATCGGTCCCCGTGAGGTCGAACTCGCTGCGTGCGAGACGTGGTTCCCACGCCAGTCGCGGGGGGAGTCGGACGAGCTGTTCGGCGACATCCTCCCCACGTATTCGTCGCCCGAGGAACTGGGCGACCTTCTCCGGTGGGGTCTCGCCCACCCGGACGAAACCAAGTCTGCCGCCGAGGCGGCCCGAGCGGCGATCTCTGATCGCACGTTCGACAAGAACGCCCGAGAGCTCGTCCGAGCCCTCGGGTTGTGACAGCAATCCACCTACCTCAAGGAGGCCCTAGTGGCTACCCCCATTGCTGGCCGTCAGGGCCGGCTGTACGCAGACAACAGTGTCGATGGCACCGGCGCAGCCGTGCCGATGCTCAACCTGAACTCGTGGTCCCTGAACCGCACCACCGACAAGATCGAGGTCACCTCGTTCGGTGACACGTCGAAGGCGTACGTGGTGTCGCTGCCCGACGCCCAGGGCGACCTGGCCGGGTTCTGGGACACCGACGGCGGGCAGTACAAGCTGTCGAACGCCATCGACGGCGGCCGCAAGTTCTACCTGTACCCGACCACCAGCACCACCACCAAGTACTGGTTCGGCAAGGCGCACTTCGACATCTCCGTGAACGCCACGGTGTCCGGTGCGGTCGAGGTGTCGGGTGCGTGGGCCATCGCCGCGTCGCTGCTCGACAACGGCATCACCGCCTGATGCCGTTCGCCGTCAACACACCCGGAGGGCAGGTCCGACTCATGGACCTGCCCTTCACGGCGTTCGAGGTCATCGAAGCGGAGACCGGGCTCGACTGGTCCGACGTGGTGCTGGCCCCGGCCCGCACCGCCAAGGCCGCCCGGGTCGTGTACCGGGTGGCGTGCGAGTCGAACGGGTCGACCCCGGTCGACAACCTGGCGCCGTCGATGCTGGTCCGTGAGGACTCGCCGATCTTCGAGCTGGTCTCCGACGACCAGCCGGTGTCGCACGACCCGAACACGGGCCTCCCAAATTCGGAGGGCGCTCAGCCGACGAGTGGGTCGTCTGGTGCGCCTGGCGATTCGGATGGCCCCCAGACGTGACCCTCGCTCAGTCGCCGCGGAACCTGCGGCTGCTGAACGACGCGGACCAGATGCGACCCCGGAAGTGAGGTGACGCGCCGTGGCACTCCTTGAGCGCTTGCAGATCCTCATCGACGCCGACGGCAAGGGCGCGGTCCGGGAGTTCCAGAAGGTCGGCGCCACCGCCGACCGGGAACTGTCGAGGGTCGACGAGCGCACCCAGAAGATGTCGGCGGGGCTGACGACGTTCGGGGCGACAGCGGTGACGGCATCGGCCGTTGCCGCGGTCGGCCTCGGCAAACTGGCGATGACGGCGTCGGACTACGGCGAAGCCATCTCGGCCTCGTCGGTGATCTTCGAGAAGGAAGCCGTCCCCGCGCTCGAGGCGTACGGGGAGGCGGCGGCCGAAGCATCCGGTCTGTCCAAGACCGCCGCGGTGGACGGGGCGAACCAGTTCGGCACCTTCGGCAAGGCGGCGGGTCTGGCCGGCGACGATCTCGTCGAGTTCTCCACCGACCTGACGTCGCTGGCTGGCGATCTGGCGTCGTTCAAGAACACGACACCCGAGGAGGCGATCGACGCCCTCGGCTCCGCACTGCGCGGTGAAGCGGAACCGCTCCGAAAGTACGGCGTGCTGCTGGACGACGCCACGCTCAAGGCCGAGGCGATGGAGCTCGGCATCTACACGGGCAACGGTGCGCTCACCACGCAGCAGAAGATCCTCGCTGCGAACGAGGCCATCTTCAAGCAGACGTCGGACGCCCAAGGCGACTTCGCTCGCACGTCGGACTCGCTGGCGAACCGGCAACGGATTCTGAGCGCCGAGTTCGACAACCTCAAGATCAAGATCGGTGAGGGTCTGATCCCGCTGTTCGAGACGGTGTCTGGTGTTGCGACCGGAGCATTCGACGCCTTCGGCAAGCTGCCCGAGGGGGCGCAGGCCGGCATCGGCTCGCTCGCCGGCTACGCCGCCGCCGCCACTGGCGTCGTCGGTGCGCTCTCGCTGGTTGCCGGCCAGGCGATCAAGGCGAGAGACAACTTCACGACCCTCGGAGCCGACGGAACCCGGTCGCTGAACAACGTGGGTAAGGCGGCGGTCGGCGTTGGGTCGATCCTCGCAACGCTCGCCGTTACCGACATCGTGTTCAACTTCGTCAACGATGGCACTGGCGTTGTCGATGACGCCAAGAGGGCAGTCGACGAGCTCACCATCGCCCGGGACAAGCTCAACGAGGGGGGCGTCCTCGATGCGTTCGGCGACACGGTGGCTGCCGAGCAGAACACGCTCCGGTTCCAGAACTTGTGGCAGGAGTTCGGTGCGGAGATCGAGATCGTCGGCACTGGCGTCAAGGCTGACATCGAGCAGACCCAGCGAGCATTCGACTCACTCGACCCCAAGAACCAGGAGGCGGCGCTCGCTGCGTTGAAGGCTGCAACCAGCGAGCTGGATCCGAACTCCGATCAGTACAAGACCAATACCGAGTTCATCAAGACGAACGAGAAGGCGCTGGAGAAGCACGCCGAGGCGTCGAAGGTCACCGCCGAGGAAACCGACGAGGTGGCCTCCGCCACCGAGGAAGCCACCCTCAAGATCAAGGACTACGGCACCGCCCTCGACTTCGTGAAGGCCAGCCAGGACATCACGGCGGCGGGCGCCTCCGGGTTCGCTGACGCCATCAAGGCCAGTTCCGGCGGTCTGAACGACAACCTCGACGCCGCCCAAGGTGTCGGCTCGGCGTTCAAGGATCTCGGCGAGACGATCGGGCTGCTGCCCGCCAAGTACGACCTGGGCGCCGCCGCAGCGGGCAAGTACACCGACGAGCAGAACAAGGCGCTCGACACGTTCCAGGCCGCCGGCTCCGCCGTGCAGACGCAGCTGGAGACGCTGATCGCCACGGGTGCCAGCTACGAGCAGATCACCCTGGCCGCCGCCGGGTACGAAGCTCAGCTCCGCAAGCAACTCGAGCAGGTCGGCATCACGGGTGAGGCGCAGGACGAGTACATCCGTCTGCTCGGGTTGACGCCGGAGCAGGTGTCGACGGCGATCCAGTTGTCCGGTGCCGAACAGGCGCGGGCGCAGCTGACGTTCCTGCAGGGCGACCTCGACTCATTGCCAGCGGAGACCACTGCGGCGATCTACGCGAAGGTCGCGCAGAACGACTGGACCGGTGCGCTCGAGCTCTACAACCAGTTCAAGGACAAGCAGGTTCAGGTCAAAGTCAACGTCGACTGGTCCGGCAACACCGCCGCGGCCACAGCGGCACGGCAGGGACGGGCTGGGCCCGAGGTCTACAAGCGGGCAGCGGGCGGCCCGATCCCAGGTGTCGGCAACGGCGACACCGTGCCCGCCATGCTCACCCCCGGCGAGTTCGTCATCCGCAAGGACGCCGCCGCGGCCATCGGCATGCCGATGCTGGAGCGACTGAACAAGGCCGACAAGTCGGTCATCGCCGACATGGGCGCCAAGGTCCAGCGGTTCGCCAACGGTGGCATGGTCGAGGGTCTCGGCAAGATCAGCGCTGCGGTGGCAGCTGGCGAGGATCTGTACCTGCCGATCGACAAGTATCGGGAACTGATCCGCAACGCCCGGCGCGACGGGTGGGGCGTCGAGGACTTCGAGGACTACACCGCTCGCCTGCATCCCCCGGGCCAGCGGACGATGCACGTGGTCGCCTGGGGCATCGGCAGCGAGAGCGCCCAGCGACGGAAGCTGTACGACGAGCAGCAGCGCCGTTGGGCTAACTGGACTCCGAGCGGGTTCGGCACCGCCGACGGCGGTCGCCGTCCGATGTTCATTCCCGAGGCGTCCGACCCCCGCCGGGACGGCATCGACGCCCGACTCAGGCAGATGGGCCTCAAGCTCGACTTCGGCAAGACGGGCCGGCCGTGGCAGTGGTCGCTGAACGGGCTGCCGATCGGGCCGTACACGATGGAAGACGCGGCGATCGACATCACCACGACCAATGACCTCGCACGCGCAGCGTTGAAGAACGCCGGCGCCGCGTTCCGCGAGAAGGGTGGCCCGCTGGCCGCTGGTCAGCTCGCGGTCGTCGGGGAGAACGGCCCGGAGTTGTTCCGCCCGAAGATGGCCGGTGACGTCATCCCGAACAACCAGATCGGCGCCGCGACGAGCTCGGAGCAGTCGTCCGGCGGCAACGTCTACATCGACACCGTCAACACGAACAGTGTCGAGGAGCTGCCGTATGAGATGTCCCGCGCGGCGCTCCGCATGAAGGCGCTGCTCTGATGGCCGGGTTCTCCGTCTCGTACGCGTTCGGGAAGCTGACGATCGGCTCGGTCGTCATCCCGAACAACGCCATGAAGTTTCAGGAGGACGGCCCGCTCGACCTGCTGTTCGACCAGTTCTCAGGTGACGACCGGGAGGTGATCGACGGCATCGTCCTCATGCCTCGCGGCGACCACGGCATCCGCGCCCAGATCCCCCTCATCGTCGGCGCCGGTGCGTCGACCACCGGCACCGCTGCGACGGACAAGACGTCGCAGCTCATCACCAACCTCGGCGTGCTCCACACGATCGCCGCAGCGTCCGCAACCTCCACGCCGACGACGTCGTTCAGCTACGAGCCGTACATCGGCGCCACACCCCGCTCCGGCTCCGCCGTGATGCTGCCACCGCAGCGCGGTGCGGTGATCCCCGGTGTCGGTGTACGTGTCGTCTGGGACTGGGTGCTGGCGGGGCCGCCGGCATGACCGCACGGGCGGTGACCGTGGAAGTCCTCGCGGATGACGAGACCGGCGCCACGGCGCTGCGGGTCGACAAGTCCGGCGAGTACAACGAGGAGATCGCAGGCGACGCCGGGGCGTTCAGCATCACGATCCCCGCCGGTGCCGACACCGGGTGGACGTCGGTCGACGCCGGCAAGCTGATCCGCTTCGACATCGCGGGCACCCCCGACTTCACCGGCGTGATCGAGGAGATCGTCAAGACGCCCCGGTCGAAGAATCCGGCCAACCGCCAGGTGCGGGTCCGTGGCCGCGACTGGCTGATGGAGTACGCGGACACGCCGGTGTCGCCCCCGATGGGTGTCGACGTGGTGCCGACCGCGGCGGAGATTTACTCGGACTGGCGTTGCCCGTGGATCGACACGTCGGCGTGGCCCGACGCGGTGTTCGTCGGCCCGGTGTACCACGCTGATGCGAACCCGCTCGGTGACCCGTGGCCGTCCGCTGACGCGAAGCCGGGCGGCAACCCCCGCAACTGTCCCGACCCGATCGCGTCATGGATCTGGGGCGACGACGTGGACGGCAACGGATCCCACCCCGTCGATCAGGTCTGCTACTTCGCGAAGGATCTGGAGGTGTCCGCCGGGACACTGCTCGGCACCCTCACCTGTGACGACTCCGCTGCGTGGGCGCCGAACGGGGTGCTCCGCGAACGTGGCGTCGACTTCCCCGCTTCCATGTGGGAGGACACCTACGCCCTGGGCGAAGAGGTCACCGAAGGGACCGTGAAGTTCCGGGCTCGGGCCGTCAACCACAAGACCCCGTACCCCAACGGGTCGAACCTGCTGAACCCGGGGGCGTTCACCGCGACGTTCTACCAGCCGACGACGAGCACCCTGCTCGAGCTGGCGAACGTCATCGCCCGTACCGGCCCCGACCCCGACGGCACCGATCTGGTCGGCGGCGGATGGAAGGCGCTCATCACCGACACCCCGCCGGGGATGACGTGGGGCGACTTCTACACACACATGTTCGACATCGCCCAGGACGAAGGCTTCCTCACCGGGTGGACGCTCGGCTTCGACGCAACCGAGGACTCCGACGGCAACGAGTGGATGGCCCGGGATGACATGGTCGCCCGCGTCAACGACACGCATCTCGGGTTCTTCAAGCAGTCGTGGGCGTCAGGTTGGGCCGAGGTCCGTGCCCGCCCGGGTGAACGGGTGCTCGACGCGTACGTGTGGGGCAAGCGGGGCGACTTCTGGACCATGCCCGGTTCACCTGCGGCGTGGGGCACGTCGAACGCTTCGCAGGTTGACGTCACGCGGCGGAGGTGACCTGTGGCTGAGCTCGTCGTTCGGGTCCAGTGGGGCGACGGGCGTGTCACCGAAGTGTCCGACGGCGGCTCTGGCCGCAAGCGTGCCATCACCTACGCCCGCAACGACGTGACGACCGTGGCGCAGGCCACGCAGGTCGGCGAGGCGTTGCTGGAGACGCTCGGCATCCGCGACTCGGTGTCGATCGGTCTCGAGGACCAGTCCGACTGGCCTGAGTTGGGCGACGCCCGCTCGACGTACGGGTTCGCTGACACGCTCACGTCGCAGCGGATCGTTGGCCGCAAGGTCACCTGGGATCGCAACGGGTACGCCATCGTGACCCCGGTGCTCGGTTCCCCCGAGGAGGAGTTCGACGCCCGCCAGAAGCTCGCCGTGGAACGGTTGGCGACGGGTACCACCGCGGGCCGTTCGGCCGGTGTGCAGCCGTTGCGCCAGTCGGACAACGGTGTGCCGTCCGGTGTGCTCCGCAGTGTGGCGATGCCCCCGTTCTCCGTGTCGGACCTGTCGACGATCGACACCGCGACGAGTCATTCCCCGATGTGGACGCCGACCGAGGCGGTCCTGGTGCCGAAGGTGACGTTGCTGATCGCACCACCGGACGGGTGGACGGATCCGAACGACGACGCGATCGATGTGTCGGTCGAGGTGAACGGGTCGTCAGAGCTGGTGGTCGAACTACCGGCGGGTGAGGCGAAGTGGTCGACGCTCACCGGTCTGCTGATCCCGGCGAACACGAACGTGCAGGTGATCGTGTCCATGGGGTCGAACACGTTGTCCGAGTGGGAGAACGTCCGGTTGACGATCGAGTTCGAGACGGCTCCCGCGTCGATGCGGGTTGAGACGACGAGGAGCAGCTGATGGCAACGGTCGGAGGTGTGTGGGAACGGTTCACGGGTGATACGTGGGAGTTCCGGTGGGACAACACGACGGACAACGATCTGTCCGGGTGGACGGAGGCGTCGCTCGTCGTCACGTTCCGCGACGGACCGGGCGCCGGTGACACCGTGGTCGCCGGGACCGAGGAGGATCCGGCGACGGTGACGACCACCGGAACGAACTTCGCTGCGACGAACAGCGTGCTCGCCTTCCAGGTCGACGGTTCGGTCACCGCCACCATCTCACAGGGCGTCATCTACGTCGGTGCAACGGCGCTCAACGGGTCCGAACCGGTCACGGTGCTGCCGCCGACGGCTGTGAAGGTGGTCGATCAGGTGGCCCAGCAGTGATCACTTGGACGACCGTCGAGGAACGCATCGTGTGGACCGCGACGGCGGATCCGTCGTACCAGTTCGTCACGCTGCGTCCGACATCGGTGACGCTCGAGTCCGGTGGCGGCGGCGGCGGTGCCGTCGACTCCGTCAACGGTGAGACCGGCGTCGTCGTCCTCGACGCCGCTGACGTCGGCGCGGTCGACGTGGCCCTGGTCGGCGCAGCCAACGGGATCGCTGAGCTGGACTCCGGTGGCTTGGTCCCGTCGGCTCAACTCCCGTCGTACGTGGACGATGTCATCGAGGCGGCGAACTTCGCGGCGCTGCCCGGGACGGGTGAGACCGGGAAGATCTACGTCACGCTCGACAACAACCTGACGTTCCGCTGGTCGGGTTCGGCGTACGTGGAGATCTCCGCGTCGTTGGCGTTGGGTGAGACGTCGTCGACTGCGTACCGGGGTGACCGGGGCAAGACGGCGTACGACCACTCGCAGGTCGTCACGGGGAACCCGCACGGGACCACGGCGGGCGACATCACGTCCGGGACGTTCGACGCCGCACGCATCCCGGACCTCGACGCAGCGAAGATCACGTCGGGGACGGTCGCGCAGGCCCGGTTGGGCTCTGGTTCCGCTGGTGCAGGAACCAAGTTCCTCGCAGACGACCAGACCTACAAGACAGTCAGCTCGGGCATCGCCGATCCGGGCGGCAGCAACGACGACTTCCTGCAACGCAAATCCGGCGCGTGGGCCAACCGCACGATCGCCCAGGTCAAGACCGACCTCGGGATCACGGATCGACCGCCGCCGACAGCGAAGGTGGTTGGCTACTACGCGCCGTCGGGGACCACCGCGGGCAACATGACGTCGCCGCTGACAGCGTCGGGCACCATGGCCGCCGCCCCCGTGTGGTTGTGGGCCGGGTCGTACACCGAGGTAGGTAACGCCTACCACTATTCGGTGACATCGACGGTCAGGTTCGGGCTGTACGACGCCACCGGCACCGGCACCGTGACGATCTGGGGCCACGGCACGGCTGAACTGCCAGCCATGACCGTGAGCGCAACCGGCACCGTGAGCACCACTGGATCGGGCAGCCCGTTCCTAAGTATGCCCATGGCTACCCTGGTCGGCTACGGCGGGGCGCTGTGTTCCATCACCCTGACTGGCGGATATACCACACAAGCCACGGGCTTGGTCGGCTCGGTGGGGAACGCCGCCGCCACACTGCCCCTGTTCGAACTGACTGCCACCGGCACGGCTCAGAACCACGGCAGCGCGGAGATCACCATGCCCGCGCTGGTGGCGACTCCATCCGGCACTGCCTACCTGATCCTGCCGGGCTTCACGCTCACGGCCATCGGCACAGCGACGGTCGCGGTCACCTACGAAGCCTACGCGCTGAACCTGAACCACAAAGAAGAGCCGCGCAAGCAGCCGGTCGACGAGCTGACCCGATACACGAACTACCCGTTTGACCGGATCGTTCGATACAAGAACAGTTACTTCGGCATGAACTCCACGGGCCTCTACCTGCTGGAAGGTACGACGGACGACGGCACGGCCATCGCTTGGGACTTCAAGACCCACATCTCTGACTTCGGCACCGCGCAGAAGAAGACCGTTGAGTACGCCTACTTCGGTGGGCGTATGCCTGCGGCTGTCACGGTCACGCTGCACGTGGGGGAGACTTCGAGTCAGGCGTATAGCTACACCACACCCCGGGGCGCTACCGCTCAGAAC
>OFRF01000144.1_pt1 | contig 20707 bp, 24 predicted proteins | sample 1543081 | NCBI WGS metagenome assembly OFRF01 (sample SAMN07774232, study PRJEB24372) | wastewater metagenome
TCAGGCACCGCAGGCGGGATGATTGCCGGTGCCGCTTCTGTCACTGCGATCACTGCGGCTGTGGTTCCAACAGCAACTGTAGGCCGTGACACTGGCGCTTTCTGCTCCGCCTTCACAAAGCTATCTGGCGCCGTCTCTGCGGGCTGCAATGGCTTTGGAGTTACGACCGCACCAACGGGCCGGATGCTCTCATCCATTTCCATCATGCGCTTTAGCAGCGCCATGGCTCCGGTTTGCTTTGAGGCGTGCGTCGAATCCCACTGACCATCGGCCACATATTTGCCGCGCGCATAGTGTGTAGTTCCTGACCAGAGGTAAGGTGTGAGAGTCGTCGGATGAAACCGTCTGTAGCCCCAACCATTATAGCGCTCGAGTTCGAAGCAAATACGTTCGATGGTCCATTCGGAAATGGTATCGAGGCTCTTCATCAGCAGAGCATCGCAGGCGCTAACCTCCCAGCGGAATGGGCCATATCCGGTGGTAGGACGATTGGCCGGAACATGCACGGTGCGCCTGGCCAAGCTATCTCCGTTGTGAAGATGGCTCCCGAACGAGCAACCACCCTCCATTTGATGGATTAAGCCGATGACATACCAAGGCACCTTGGTCATTTCCGAAACGCTTTGGTATCTCTCTTTGTTGGCGATGATCTTGCTTGCCGACGCTTCCACAGCAGGCTTGAAAGACGTTCGCGTCATCATCGACGCCCAAAGCTGAGTGTATTCGCCTTTCAGCTTCTCGAATTTCATGGCTGTCCCCCGCCTTCTCCCGCCTTGGCGAGTTCAGCAGCAAATCGCGCCACCGCCGCTTCTGCCGCCTCTTTTGCCAATGCCTGGGCTTTTTCTTCCGTCACGTATCCGGCTGGGGCTTCAACTGGTGCGCTGGATTCCGTCTCACGCCGCTTTTGGCTGGCCAGCATCTGCGCTTCGCGTTCAGCTTCGCGTGCCACTTCTTCCGCCTGCACCGTCTTGAGCTTGGCTTCATAGGCAGGTAGCACAAATGCAAAGTGCTTCTCGAAGTCGTCTGCGGAAATGTGCCAATCGGGCGGACGATTATCGGGGCGGTTTACCTGTTTGGTCTGCCGTGTTTTAAACTCGACATGACCGGTTCCTGCGTCGGTATTAAACTGCACCGCTGCAATATCGTCATCCGGGTTTGCCGGGTCCATATCAAAGACGGACCAGTCAATATCCAGCTGCAACGGCTTGCGATCGATCATTACGAGCTTGTCGTCAACGACGATTGTGATCTGCATTTATTGGGCTCCAATGGCTTTGCGTTCGGTCTGGATTTCAGCGACTTGTCGCGCTCGAACCTCTGGATCAAGAGCAGCGTTTCTAAAGTCGAGCGTGGCTTTCGCGCCTTCGTGCGCCGCCTTCGCGACTTCCAGAAGCAGAAGGTGAGTAAAGCTTTCATCGCATCCCCACTTGTTCATCGGTTCGCCCGTTTGAGGGTGACGCCCTTGAAGGTTGCTCCACTTATCGCAGGCCCCATCAGCCACTAATGACCGGCATGACTGCGTGAATCCGGTGTGGTGGCACTTGCGATCTTTGTTCGGCAAATGATCCATGATTAAGCCTTCTGAGCGACGCACATTTCGACGTACTTCACGTCAAAGTTAGCCGCGTTCATTGTGAGGGTGTGATTGTGAGCCGTCGAACCGCCCGTGTTCGCCGTGTAGAAGTTGCGAGGTTCAACGTACTCAGGCCGGCCACTACCAGTTGCAATCGAGTCGGCACTACCAACAGCGAGATCAATGTTGTGGTCATGCGACGCTGTTTTCGCGATCGACGGCGTGTCGTTGCCAACCGTGCCGGTAAACGTCAAGCTTTTGAATATGGCGTTGAACGATGCAGTGCCGCCCACCCCCGCCGTCCCCGTCGTAAATCTCAAAGCCGCGTCGTTGTAGGCCGCGCCGGTTTCTTTCGTCCAACCTGTTGGCGGCGTGGTTTGCTGGAACACCATGCGCGTTCCAACTGGAAACATGCGACCGTCGGCCTGGAAATCGGTTGTCAGCTCCGTTTTCAATCCGGCGTATGTAATGCCTCGATTGCCTGAGCCTGAGATTTTCCACAGTGGAAAAATATCGGCGTCGGCAAGATCGGTGATGGCTGAAAGCGCGTTAGCGTTTCGGATGTAGCGAAGATCGGCTTCGGCCTGCGTAATGCCGGACGCACCCCCACCGCCCGCCCCACTAATGACCGCTCCAACACAACCATCGTGCGTTGTCGTCTCACCCGTTCCGCTATCAGCGATGACGATCTTATAGGCGCCAGTCCCGGTGAAGACTTGTGTCTTTGTCGATCCACCACTAGCCGTAACGGGGTATCCCGCTGAATCGGTATAGACGATGCTTCCGAGGGTATTTTGGAGGTTAGCGTCTGAGAAGACCTCTTTCGGATCATCGGACCCGGCGTTATAGAACGATATGGTGCAATTTGCGTAAGGCACACCAGACGCGCTGGTAAGGCGTTGGCCTGGTGTAAAGATCGCTACTGCATCAGCCATGTTGGTGCGTTCCTAGAGATTAGGATTGGGGGAACGTTGAAACTCGTAATACTGATTGGTTTTTTCGGGTTCTTGTTCTGGTACGCGGGAATGGCCCGCTCCATCATAGAATCCGGCTCGCTGCTCTGGATGAGCGGCCTAGTCGTGTTTCCGTTGGCGCTTGGTTACGTCGTCGGCAACGCCGAAGACCGCGCCGATTATCACAAGGCTATCGATTGGCTCTTGGTGAAGTTGCGCCTTCGATAAGCGGCGTTCTCGCATTTTGGGCGATAGCGCTGATCATCGTCTCGATGACCTGCCGACCCTGGTTGCTCATGCGGCGGTCATCGGCCAACTGCATCAATGCCCGCACGTAAACATCGCGATCGATCCCACGGGCTGAAAGCAGCCGCGCTTGATCACGCATGATGCGGCCGGCACGTTCCCCAAGGGCGCCATTCATCAGCGCATTGACGCCACGTCTAGCAATGGCAAAAGCAGCATCCCCGAACGACTTCGGAGACTCGGAGCGGACCGGGGGACCCGCGCCAAGCGGCAAACGGGTTTGACCGGCCTGACGCCGTGCCGTGGCGCTGTTGGTCATCACCTCATTGAAGCTTTCAGCCATCCGGTTTTCAGCGTCGATCATCGCCGTCAACCGCTGCGCGTTTTGCGGACCAGCAATTTGCGTCAGGTTCTCACGGGCAAATTCGTTGTTGAACGTCTTGCGCCCGGCATTATCGCCACGGGGGCCGAAGTTCGTTGCGGCGCGGCCCATGATCTGGCGAACATCGTTGCGCGCCCCGTGACGGTACAAGTCTTGACCAAGCTGAGATAAGCCTTGCAGCTCATCCTCAACAATATGCGGGTCACGCTTGCCGCTAAAGACGCCTGAGCCCAATTCGGCGGCTTCGCGGCCCTCTAGTCCATCCCCTGCGATACGCCGACCAATGGCCCACGGGCTTTGATCTGGCGTTCCCGGCGATAGGATTTCATCGACTTGATTGCGCAGATTGCGGGCCAAGCCACTATAAATCCGCTGTTCGTTACTACCGGGCGCCGCGCCACGGGCCATATCGTCAACGGCTCGCTTGAGATAGTCGTATTCGACGCCCTGGTGAATACGCTCCGAGCGGTTTGCACGAACGCCGGTCATGGCGGTCATGGGATCGTCTACCGGTGTCAGGCGGAAACGCTGGCGCACGCCGTCGGCACGGGCCAACTGTTCGGCTTTCGAGAACGCGGTGCGGGGGATTTGGCTGAGCGTGCGGCGTAGCTCCGGCGTCTGTTCAATCTGAGCCTGATAGAACGCATCGTAGTGCGGCGCTGCGGCTTGGCGATGTGCCGCCGTAACGCCCTCGACATAGTTCGGCAGGTTCATTTCTCGGCCAAGTTCGGCGCTAACGCCGTGGCGCACACGGTCGGGCGCCATGTTCCTGCGGTCGTTCAGATTGCCACGGACTACCGGCAACTGAGGGCCATGCGTCTGTGCCAGCACTTCCGCGGATCCTCGCAGATCGTCGCCCATGTCCAGCAACATGCCTTCCGGCCCAAGCTCTTGCGCCTGTTGCGCATAGCCTTGCCGTGTCAGGCCTGAGCTTTCTATGTCGTCTGCCACGCGGTTGACCGCGCCCCGCTCCATGCCCTGAAGTGCAGGTTGAACTGGCGTCATACGATTGCGGATATATCCCGCTGCGTTGCCGACGCCGCGCGCCACGGGCACCGCCACGGCGCCAGTCCCCATACCGATGGCCGCACCCTTTGCTGCGTTGCCAAAGCGTTCCGCGCCCTCGCCTTCACCCGCACCATAGACGCCGCCATACAGTCCGCCCGTAATCGCGGCGTTTCCAATCTCAGGAAGCATGGTAGTGCCCTGAAATGCGCGCACCGCTCCAAGCGGCAGACTAGCCGCCATGCCTCCGACCATGGCCGCACCCTTGCGGATCCCGCTGGCGTTGTTTTCTACGTACCGCTGGCGGGCGTTCTGATAGGCCTTGGCCTCATCATAGGGTTGGCCAATAAAGCCGCCAGTGGCCTTGTTTAGCCCGGCGTCGATGCCCGCTGACGCCTCATCAAGCCAAGAGCCAATCGGAAGGTATTCGGCAACCTGCGGTCCTGGTGCGAGCCCGGCCGCCGCTTCCTTGGCAACGCGCTCATCCATACGTCTGTCGAGTTCGGACAACTGGGGGCCAGCGTCCTGCATCGGTACTGCGGTTTGGAATTGCGTCCACGGACCATTGTCAGCCGGCGCCTGCTGAAACATTTCCCAAGGGCCAGCCATTATTGACGCTCCCAGCTCTGCGGATCGGCTGGATTGCCACCCTTATAGCGATAGCCCTGCATGACTGCTCCGGGGGCGATTGGCGCCGGCGTCTGCGCTTGCGACGGGGCAGTCTGCCCCCCGCCGGCGTCGAAAGTGATATCAAGCCCGAAGTTCGACTTCACGCGGTCACGGACGTTGTTCAGCCTGCGGCGATACTCATCTTTGTCTCTGGCCTGGGACAGATCACCGACAATCGAGACAAGTCGGGCCTGATCCTGGTCCGTCCATACGCCTTCACCCGGCTTGCGAATAAGCGGCTTGATCGCAGCGGCAAGGGCCTCTGTGTCGCCAACGATCCTTGAGCGGACTTCGCTTGGAGCCGTTTTGCCGCCGTCCCACCAATTGTTCACCTCACCAAAGAGGCGGGCCGCGTTGACCGGCAATGAACTCAACAGCCCGTCCGGGGTTGATCCTTGTATTGGGCCAACCGCATTGGTGAAGGACGTATCATCGTATTGCGTGGCGGCGTTGAGGTTCGTTAGTCCCTGCTCAATATTCTGAACCGTACCGTCCTGCTTCGCCAAATATGCCTTGTTCTCGTAAGCCTTGCTTGGCAACTTGCCGTTGAACGCGTACATCTGGCCCTCTGGCGAATTGGGGTCGATGTTGAACCGCTTCAAGTCGCTGAGGCGCTGGTCAACGTCCGGCGAACCTCTGCGATTAGCCGCCGCTGCCTGCGCATTAATCAGCCCGAGGCGTGCCTGCTTTTCTTGCAGTTCCAGGTTCTTCATCTGGTCTTCGCGCGGGTCGTTCCACTTACCCACCGCGGCCGCTGCAAGTTTTGGCCCTGTTCTGAAATCCAATTCTTCCGGCCCATGATCCCCATCGCCGTAGGTCTTGAGATACCTCTGCCACGCCGCAGCTTTGGCAGGGTCTGTGTCCGGCATTCTCTGGATCGCGTCTGCCATCTGACCGGCACGTTGCATTTGCTGCCACGCGTCCTGCTTTTGATCGCGGCCACGCTGATATGTCTGTTCGTCCTTTCGCATCGTCAGTTCTTGATCTTGGCGCTGGCCTTCCTGAACCGCGAGTGCGTTTCGGCGGTTGCCATCAATCGCGTTGTTGACCGGGCTGAAATCCATCAGCGCATTGCGAGGCGCTTGGGCCGTCGGCAGGTTGAGAAAGTTCACCATCGTTAGCGGCCTCCCGTTGGCATTCCATACCCGCCAAACCCGCTTGCTTTAAGCGCCATGCCGCCAAGGCCAATCAGGTTGTTGATCCCGGCTGATTTGCTTTCCGCCAGCGCGTTACCCAATCCAATCCGCTGCCCCGCCATCTGTTGCGCATTGCCATACGATAGGCCGCTCAAAGCATTGCCGCGCTCTGTCGCGTTCTGAGCCTGTGCGCCGTACATCTGATTTTGTGATCCGAGCCTATCCGTCGCCAAGCCCGCCCGCTGTTGAGCAAAGTTGCCCGCAGTCGACGCCGCATTCGTTGCAGCGCTTTGCCCGCTATCGCGAACGCCGCTGAGCCGGTTCAGATAGTTGTTGTAATCCTCAGAGCCTCGCATCAGGCTTTGCCGCGCAACGGCTTCGCCAGCGTATCCAGATCCTGACAGCCCTCTCGCATTGAGAGACTTCATCAGGCCTTCAGTGGCAAACTCTGCATTCTGAGCCCGGAACGGATCGAAGGCGGCATAATTCGAGGCAAATTCGGACTGAGCCCCAGTGCCGTTTAATCCCAGAGCGTTGCCGTACATCTGGTCGGCGCCCTGACCACTGCGCATATAGGGGTCAAGATAGCCAAGAGCTTTGTTCTCGCCTCTGTTGAGTGCGTTGTTGGCCTGGTCATAAGCCGCCCCGATTCCCTTCCCGGCTTGAGAAAGGAAATCCCCGGCTTGATCGTACCCGGTTGTGAGTTCGCCCCGGGCTTTGGTTTCGCCCTGTTGCAGCATACCAGTAGCATCGGCATAACCTGCCTTTGCTTCCTTGGCGCCCGGATTTAGGAACGATGAAAAGAAGCCCATGTGATCCTCATATTTAGCGGAAGGTTGCGCCGAGCATGTCGGCCAGAACGGACTCGTTCCATGTCGTTCGGAGCGTTGCGCCTGTCGCCGTTACGGTGTCTGCCTGACTGGCGGCTCCAAGGAGAAAGTCACTCGATCCATCGCTTATCGAAAGGTTGTTGCGAAGCGTTGCGCCGGTCCAGCCGGTCAATGAGAGCGCCGTCGTCCCGATAGCCGCCGCCGTGGCAATCAAAATGCCGCCGGACTTTGTGTTGATCGACGTGGTGTGTGTTGTTGCATTGGCGGCGGCGGCGTAACTCGCGGTATCGTAAGGCGTTGTGCTTTGCAGATTGTATGCCGCCCAAACGCTGATCAGTTCGCGCCCAGACGTGCCAGACGTGACGACGATACTGGCGGTTGTGCCCGTTGGGACTGCGGCGCGCCAAAGCCTAAAAGTATTAGAGCCAGCTGATACCACGACGGATGCCGCTATCCCATTAACGGTGACCGCAGTTGCAACATCGTAATATGTGGCCACAAAGACTTGCCGGGTCGGATGAGCCGCGCCAATCGACATGCCCGTGAATGTGTAATCAGGTGGTGTTGACGTTAGCGTCCCGGCGCTGTCCGTCCATGATACTGTCGCGGCTGGCGCTCCAATCACCGCCCCTGGGAAAATAATCATGCCAGCGTCAGCGTCCCGCCAAGTGTGACTGTTGCTTCCTCACAAGATGAGTTTGATGAGAATGTGAACAGAATATCCGCCCCAACAGCTAGCACGTTGGCTGTTGAATGTGCCCGCGTGACTTCCGCCGTTGAAATAGGGCTGGTAGACCCGCCTAGGGCTGTCGTTCCAATCTTAACCGTTAGAGTAATCGTGCCCGTGGCACTTCGCGTCGTGACGCTGGTGATGGTTCTCGCAACCTTGGCCGATACCACCATGCGATAGTTGCCGTTCTCAGGTGCGAGGAACAACCATGACTGTTCCCAGGTCTGGCCCGTGTCCGCCTTCCCGCCTAGCGCCGCCGTCAGTCCGCTTACATCGCCCTGGCCTATCGCCAATAGAGCTTTGATCTGCGTCGGGGTTAGCCGTGTGTCGGGCGCGTCTCCTGTGGTCGCGTTCCCCGGCATCGTCTCCGCCGTCGTAGCCGCGCCCGACAAATCGGTGAGTGTATTGACTTCACCAAAGGCGCTCTGAAACAGCCGATACCATTCCGGCGTCATCACGCCGTTTGATTGCACAAGCGGTGTTGAGGCTTTGGGAAGGACAGCCACTAGCCCAGCCTCTCAACATCAAGTGCAGCACCTTGAATGCACCGCGAGACATTGGCCGACATCCTAAAGCGCCACGTCCGCCCGTTGCGCCGGATCATCCCCAGCCTCAACCATTTCGCCCGGGCGTTCGTGTTCCCACCCGAACCAACCGAAGCTCTGCGCTCCGCCGACCAAGTGCGGCCCCCGTCCACCGAGTAGCTCATCAGCACATGAGGGTCTGCGTCTTGTGGCCGGCCCGGACGCCCCACACCGGGAACTACATCAAGCGCTAAGCCATGAGCCAAAACCGGATACGGAAACGCATCACTTGGAGCGGTTTGCACCGTCATAATCAGGGGCGAACCGCCTTCATCCATGTGTTCGCCGCTCATGTCGTACAGTTCGCCGGTTGCATTATCACCAGCCAGAACGCGGCCCTGCCATTCCGCCACGGCTGACACGCGCCAGTTATCGGCGCCATAGCTCTGCCGCTCTGCCCATGAGCCTTCTCTCAAATCGTAAACCCATGTCCACTGCGGACAAGTGAAAGCAACGAACGAATGACCAATGGATTTCGAGTGCCATGCAAAGGCTGAAATCGTCGTCTTGTCTTCCACTTCCCCCACAGCCCGTTGAACATCAGGGTTTGAAATCACTTCCCCGCCGTAGCCAACCATGCGCTTTACGGTGCCGTCTGAGGCGAGCCAAATAATCTCACGATCAAGCTTGACGATAGCTTGCGGCGCCAACAGACCCACATCGATCGATTGAACCGGAACAAACGGGAACGACGCAATTTCGCTCGGGTTATTCTGGTGCCATTCAATGGATTCCGAACCAAACAGAGCGATTTCTGTCTCTGTCGGCATAACCCGTAAGATTTCATCCGGTGACCGCTGTGCCTTGCCGAAATCAAGCGCTGAAATGCTCGTGGCGTCGTCTTCCCCGGTGATGAAAAACCGGTTGAAGTTCGTCGTGATGATGAAATAACCGTCTTTCACCGCGATAGACGTTGGCGTGCCTGCTAGATCAGGATCGGTATTCAGCGTCCCGACCACGCCTTCAATCGTGTAATAGCGATTGTCTGCCGCCGTAACCAAGCCGACTTGCGTCGCTGGCGAGCGACGATTGCGAGCAAACGTCACTGACCCTTCTGCCGACAGGGTGAGGATTTCAGTCACCGCCCCGACGGTATCAATAGCCCAAAGCGTCGTTCCGGTTACGCCATACAGATAGCTTTCTGTTGCGATCATGCCCCAGACTTTACCCGTGACAGGCGTAAATGACGTATCAAGCCCCTCAGTGGCATAGATCGCATACGTGCCCTTGGCGTCCTGCCCCGTGCTTTCAACGTAGGCGTTGATTAAGCGGGCTGAGCCTTCAAACCCAAGGCGGGATTTGTTGCTTTTGGTCGGAAGGGCTAAGGGCGTCCAAGCCATCAGTAATCCACCTGGAATGTTTCAACGCCGGATGCGCGCTTGTGCGTGTGGCGTCTCAGACGCCGCTTGATCGGCACCTCTGCCGCTTCAATATCGGTGACCGGCACAACCGGACGCCCAAACGCGGGACCTGCGTGCAGCGCTACCAAGTCCGACAAAGCCGGGAAGGCTACCAGGGGGATTTCGCTCTCTGGCCAGTATGCCAGCTGTTCCTCAACGAGCGCTTCGTATAGTTCGGCATAGCGCCTCATAATCATCAAGTGGTCCGACGCGCTCGGGTCTTCCAAGGCGTCAATCACCGCCAGCTTTTCCATGACCGCTTTCGAGAGGTCCTGAAGCGTTCTGGTCGCCATGCGTCACCTCTTTCTTGGGTCGCCCGCCCTTTTTCTTCACGTCTTCAGTTGCCGGCGCCGTCTCTGGATCAATGGCGACGAAGAAGCGGTTTCCGCTCAGTTTCCGAACAAAGGCATGGACGACCACCTCGGAAATCATGTCGTGATCCCAGGTTGCGCCATACATCTGAAATGGACCGGCAGGTGCCTCACCAATGTATTTGAAGCGTGCCATTCATCCTCCGGTGTAAGAAGAGGCGGAGTTTCCCCCGCCTCTGTGGTTGTCATTAAGCGTCTGGAGCGGCGGCGGTGTAGATCGTCACCATGCCGTTGTCCTTGCGCGTGCCCGAACCATTGGCCCAAGTCAGCTTCTCAATGCCGTGGGCAAGCTCGATACCCTTGCCCACGACGAAGCCGTAGTCCGTTTCGGTCTTGTCTGTCGGCTTGGCCATCTGCTTGTTCGCGAACGCAAGCGCCTGCTGACCGCAGAGGAAGGACACGCCTACGTCGGTCGTGCCGCCCGAACCCGCATTTTCGAGGGTCGTTTCAGCGTTCACGCCGGACGTGCGCCCCGACTCGAACTCTGGGATCTCGCGAACAATCACGCCGTCATAAATCAGGTCGCCGTCCTGGAAGATCGGGTTGCTATCCATGCCGGAACCTTCGCGCGCACGCGCATCCCGGTTGGCGTTGATCATCACGGGGTCTTTCTTCAGGTCGCGGAACGCACGCGAATGCGTAAACTGAACAAAGTATTCCTTGCCAGACGTTCCAGACTTGAACGGCGTGATGTGTGGGTTTGCGGTGCGTGCCAAACGCTTGGCCTGCACCAGCACGTCCGTCGTCATTTTGTCGTCGGTCGTGTCAAGCGTCGCGAGCGCCGTGGCATGAACGTTCGACGCGGCATTCGCCAAGAGCTTACCGAACACAACCCGGTCACGGTTGTTGGTCAGCCATGTATTGCGAGCACCAGCAGCGGCGGCAGAGAACTTGGCGCCGTCCATTTTGTGGAAGGTGTCGATGATCTGATACTTGACCAGTTCGGCGGCCCATTCTTTCAGAAGCGGGCGGGCTTCTTCCATCAGGCGCGGGCCGATCTTCTCGGCTTCCTTCTTCGTCCAGGTGACGGCGTGGCGGAAGTATTCCCACGTCACATCCTGGTAGTACTGGTCCATCGCTTCTTCAGTGCCCGTCAGCGTGGTGCTGCCCGTAACGCCGGCACCCTTCAGGCGTCCAACCAACGGCACGCGGATCGTATAGCCCGTCTCCGTAAGGTCGTTCTTCACGCAAATGATGTTGGTCATTTCCGTGCCCATGTAGGGCTCGAAGCCAGAGTCACGCACAAATTCGCGCATGAACTTGGATTGCCATTTTACCAGCTCAAGGCCGGCCAAAACCGTTGTCGTCGCCATGTTCTTAGGTCTCTCTCATGAACGCGATTAGGCGCGTCGCTGCTTGGCGAACACGTCATTAATCGCGGTTGCTTCGGATATAACGGCCCCCTGAGTGCCCGTTGCGGTTTGATCCGCTAACGTGCTGGGGAACCGTTGCGCTGCTTGAACTTGGCCCTGTGGCTGGCCCGTCGCCTTTAGATTGGCGAGTGCCTTGGCAACCGCGTCGTCCGCAACTCGCTTCTTGAACGCTTCGAGATCATCACCGACTTCTGCCTGAGCCAGAGCGCGCTTGTGCCATTGCACCACCGCCTCAACAGGATGTCGCGCCTCTTGAAAGCGTGGCGCTATTCCCGCATCGCGAGCGGCTTTGATGGCTTGATCGACAAGGCTATCGCCGTGCTTGCTGCGTGCCAGCATTTCCGACGTGTTCACCCGCTCATCGATCAGGCGTTGCTCTAAGTTCTGGCGTAGAAATTCGGCGTGTCCCTCAGGGTCCAGGAATGGGTCCGGGCGCTGTGGTTGCTGCTGTTGGGGCTGAGGCTGACGTTGCGGCTGTTGGGACTGGCGCTGAATCGCGTCGATCTGCTCTTTGTAGGCTTTGGCGTTCGCCTCAGCCTCCATGCGCAGTCTGGTCTGTTCGTCGCGTTCGCCTTTCAGCTTTTTACGTTCGGCCACAAGCTCTGTTACGGGCACAAACTTGCCGGTCCTGGGGTCGCGTCCTTGAAGCGGTGTTTCGTCGTCATCGGAGACTTCATCCGGCTGAACAACATCCTCGGGCGTTGGCTCTGGTGCCGCTGCCTCTGGTGCCGGAAGTTCCGTCGAAACACCGGGGGCGGCGTCGTCTGCCCCCATATCGCTGCCTTTAGAGAACACGCTGTCCATGATGGACTGTTCGTCCGTGTTACCGGTCGTCATTTGTAGTCCCTCCGCAATATCGTTGCTGGTCACGAGAACGCCGTTGTGTCGCCACGGCGGAGCGATAGAAGTCCGTTGAGAGACGGCCCAACGAGCCGAAACGCTGCTTAGGGCAGCGAGTCCAACGCACGAGTACGCGGCATGAAGTTACGCACTGAGTACAAGCCCGGCCTCTACACCGTGACAGATGAAGACACCGGGGAAATTCTGATCTTTGCTCTCTGGGGAGAGCTTGAGCATGTGAGGCTGTTTGAACTCAGCCGAAGGATCAGCGAAGCGCAGCCGCTGTTTGCCGACTACTGCTGATAATAGTTGCCGATCTCTGTCGGTTGCCGACGTGCGGTTTCCGCCTGGATGAGCTTTGCCGCGGCTGCGGCCCGGTTGTTGCCAATGTCCGAATAGGTCTTGGCCGTAGACGCCTTCTTGCTTTCGACGCTTGCCGCCTTGTCTGCAAGGTCCAGCATTATGGCCTTCTCTTGCATCGGGTCTGGCTGAGGCGGCTCAACAGGCGGCGGGGCCATGGCTTGGTTGACCATTTCCAACAGCCGCTCTTTGTTCGGCACGTTCGACAGCTCAATCAGGATCGACCACATCTGTGGCGGCGCCTGTGCGATCTCTGAGAGGCGCTGCAGTAGCTCTTCAGACATGGTGATCGTGTCAGGGCCTTCCTCAAGGATGATATCAACATCCAGTTCCGCAACGTTGTTCGAGAGGCGAATTTCACCCGTCTCCGGGTCCTGTTCGTACTGGTTCACGCCGATAAACTGCGCCGATCGCGGATCGTCAGTCACTCGAATAAACCGCTCTTCCGTCCATGACTGCTTGATCCGATTCCAAACCGCCCTGTAACAGCGCAGCTTCCAGTCTCTCAGGCGCTCAAACACGGGCGACAGTTCGGTCATGCCGCTATCGCGTTGGGCTAGAATGGCTCTGCCCGATTGATCCCCCACGCCGCCGCCCTTGCCGATAAGGCCAGGGTTAGGCCCAAGGTTCTCAAGCGCCGACTGAGCCTGCGCCAGCAATTCGGCCTGTCCGCTCAATTCCTTCGAGCTATCGACAAACCCCGTATCCTTGCCCCACTCACCATCGTGCTCAATGACCGCATTGGGCTTGGCGACTTCGCTCTTGAACCCGTCAATGTCATCCACAGAGCCACGGCGAACAAAGACCTTTTGCGAATTCAGCAGGTACAGGAAGCGCGAACGACGATGGTTGATTTCGTCCTGCATCGACTTCATGTTGCGAACGAGACCGTAGCGCACGCCCTTCTCATCTATGTACGGGCTCCAAGCTCGGTAGGGCGTGTCGGGCTGGCCCATTTCATCGATGTAGGGCGATAGACCACCCTCTAAGTAAATGTCGCCAGAGAACTTGCAGTAATGCCAGCCGTCGCGCTTCTTCTCCCAGAACTCAACCACGCGAACCCGGCTGTGCTCGAAGTCGCTCCACTGCGTTGAGCGGTCCTCTTCGGCCTTGAGCGCCGTCAAGCCGCCGTCAGAATTCATCAGGCTATCAAGCTCTGTCTCTTGATCCGGCCACGCTTCCTTGGCCTCATCGATATCCATCCACAAATGCACGCCCATATAGCGGGCGTCGGAAAAGTCAGGCTTTGTGGACCGCGTGTCGTAGAAGAACCGGTCGCAATCGATGTGCTTGATGATGCAGTCCAGCTGGCCCCGGCGCGGCTCAATCCCAACCCATGCCACGCCGAACCCCGTCACCATGCCGTCATGCGATACGTTCGACGCGGTGTTCTCCCAGCGGTTTGCGTCGCACACGTAGCGGATCGCAGCCGATGAGATATCGGCCTGTTGATCGTGCTTTGGCGTTCTGGCGTATCCTTTTGGGTCGCGGCGCATGCGCTGCTCGATACCAACGAGGAAATCCACCTTGCGGGCAATGCGATTGTCCGTCACTGCGGGCTGACCGCGCTTGGTCAGCGTTGCGAGTTCGGAATCCGTCCATTGCTTGCCGTGATAGTAGCGGCGGGCCTCCTGGCCTTCGTCCATTTCCTTCTGTTTGTTGGACTCGAAGGCGAGAAACTTGCGCCGCTTGCCTGCTAGGTCTTCAGACGGCAGCTTTTTGACCTCGGAAGAATAGGTCTGCCCCGCAACGGTTACAGCGTTCTCCAAGATTGTTCTTCCCTCTTTATAGAACGGTAGTCATCGCGAGGTTTCTGGCCATCACGCGGCTTTGGCACAGAGCCCTTGATCAACTCATCCAGCATCCGGCCAATGAGCCCGAACGCGTCAACTTGGTCATCGTGCTTGCCGGCCGGGAACATCAGCAGTTCCGCGGTGAAATCGTTCACCCACGGCGCCTTCTCAGGCAGATAGACCTTGCCCATCGCAGCGCGGGCTTGAATGGACCGGCCTCGCGTTGGCTTATCGGCTGCGCTCGCGACCTGTTCGCGCCGGCAATAGACCCGTTCCTCTCTCATGCGCTTTTCAAGAAACGGCCCGATCGATTTGATAATCTGGCCTTGCTCTTCAACCCACATCATGGGCTTGTGTTCGCGCATCAGATCAATGACGGCTTGCACCCACTGGTCCGATGTTGTCTGCCCCCGCCAGAGTTCAAGGACATAGATGTTGTCGTCAGGATCAATGCCGATGACGATGTGGACAGTGTAGTCTCCCCCTGCGTCTGTCACGGCATAGTCAGATGCGCCATATATTCTCAGATGCTTCGGGCGTTCCTGATACCAGCGGAACCAATCGCGTTTGAAATAGGCGCCTTCGTCCGGCGTAGGCTTCTGTTGGTAGAGCGCTGACCAATCCCGTGGGATGGTCGATTTCTTCAGCCGCTCCAGAACCTCAATCGGGTAAAACTCAGGCCAAAGCGCCTCACCACCGGGCGATATGGCGGGAAGCTCAAGAATATCCCACTCATCCCCGCCGCGTGCCTGCTCTTCGAGTAGCCAACCCGTCAAATCGTCTTCATGCCACCTGGTCTGAACCACGATGACGGCCCTGGGAAAGCGCGACAGAACAACAGACGAATACCAGCTCTTGACGTTCTGCCTATGCCGCTCGCTGTCGGCTTCGGCACGGTCCTTCAACGGGTCATCGATCAGAACGATCGGGCCAACCGTGCCGCGCCCCGTGAGGGCCGTGCCGACGCCAGCCGCGATATAGAACCCGCCCTGTTCCGTGCGCCAAAACCCCTTGGCTCTGGTGTCCTCTTTCAAGGCGACGTTCGGGAACAAACGCGAATATTCGTGGCTCTGAACAATGTCGCGGACTTCGCCACCAAACTCTTGAGCCTTGTCCAAGTTGTAGGACGCGCTCATCACCGTTGCTTTAGGGTTTCGGCCTAGAAACCAAGCCGGAAACCGTCGCGACCCTAGTTCAGACTTCCCATGCCGTGGCGGCATGTTGATCATCAGCCGGTCAATGTCACCCCGCTCTATGGCTTCGAGCTTTTCAGCGATCAGCCGGTGATGTGTAGCGGGCTGATAGGTGGGCAGTGTGTACTCAGTGAAGTCAATGAGACTGCGACGTGCTGCCCGACGCCTTAGCAGTTCCTCTGCGGCCTGCCATGGCAAGATCTGCGAGTTCGCTGTCATCTAGGTCTTCCGCAGAGCTAACATTTTTGATCTCCCGCTTTTCGACAATGAGACCGTGCAGCTTGCCAAGAAATTCGCTGGCCTTGACCATTGCGGCGGTCTGCATCTGGCCCGTTGCGTTTCCTTTGATCTTCGACGCCTCATAAGCCTCCATGGCCATTTCCGTGAGCTTATCGACGGTAATGTCGTGGCGTTTCTGATGCTTTCCCTGGAGTTTTTCGATGGTCAGGGAAACGTCAGGGTGTCTGAGCAACTTGCTCGCTTCTTCCTTCAGTGCCGCTGCCGACATGTTCCCAGCATTGTATGACCGCCTATACGCTTCACTGGCATTGCCGGTCTCCACGTAGGCTCTGGCGAATGCTTCCTGTTTGGGCGTCATGAGTAGTCTCTCGATTGGCTGACAAATGGGCTCACTTGAACGATGAAGTTGTCTTCAAGGATGATCGTGTCTTCCCCTTCGGTCGCGGCCCAGCGGATATGCCAACGCCCAGCTTCGGTTGGGGCAAAGTCGAGATAGAACGCCCCTTGTGTTGCTCTTATCGGCTTGGCATCGGTGAGATAGGTGAATGTGCTGATCTGATCGCTTGGGCTGTGCATCTTGACGGTTAGGGTTGACGGATCGAACAGGTTGCCGGCGCTATTGCGGAACGTCGCATTGAACCGGATTGTTGCGTTGATGCGGTTGTAACCAGGTGTCAGCATATCAAGAGGCTCTTCCTATGGGTCCGCCGCTACTCTTCCCGGAATACTGTCGCGCGCTTGTCAGTCCGGCCAAACGCGCCGCGCCGCTCGTTGATCCTAAATACCGCGAGCCAGATAGGCTGACCGACCCCCGCATACCGCCAGACAGGAACCCTCTATAGGGGGCGCCCTGAAGCGTGATTTCACTCATTGAGGTTATGTCCTCAAGAGTAGCAAAGAGAACGCCGCTGATGCCGGTGCTGGCTTCAATCGTCGCCGTGACGTCGTCAAGCGTGGCGCTAACAGCGCCTGTAATAGCGAGCGAGCCCGTCGCAGATAGTGAAACGTCTTCAAGCGTTGCACTGGTGACGCCAGTAATGGCGAGCGTGCCAGTAGCTGACAGAGATACAGCGTCAAGCGTGGTGCTTGAGGATGCTGCGAGATCAAGTGTGCCGGTTTGTGCCGGGGCAATATCGTCTAGTGTTACAGATAGGCTGCCAGCGATCGATAGAGCGGCTGTAGCGGTGAGGCTTATGTCGTCAAGGGTGGCGACAACTCTGCCGAGATTATCGGCGCCAGAACCCGTAGCGATAGCAGTGATATCGTCTAGCGTTGCCGACGTTTCGCCCGTTATGGCGAGGGCGCCGGTTGCGGTAAGCGTTACATCATCAAGTGTGGCGGTGGCCGTGGCATTGATTTGGACGGGAATGATCCCGCCAATAGGCCAGCCAATAGGTCCGCCAATCATGCCTTAGCCTGCTACGTTAGAAGGTGCTGGTTTACGGCCACTTGATCTGAGGCAATTCGGCTAATAGGTCATCGATAGCTGGAAGCGCACGTTGACCGCCCTGGACCCTTGCAAGCTCGGCGTATGCGTAGAGCCAAACCTGATCGCGCCACGCAATGAACGTCGCTGCCTCTGCCACCCATGCTGGGATTGTGCTCGTCGAATAGCCAGCCAATGCCACTCCATCGGCATACCCGCGACTAGCTGCCATCCCGTCGACATGACCTTGAACGGCAGCGCTGTATTCCCTCAGTGTAAGGGGCTCATCCGGGACTAAGGTTGCTTGAAAAGCTGCTCGCATATCAGGCGTGATGCTGTTGCGGATGGCGTCCTGCGTCTCTGCGGGCCAGCCTGATAAATCGCCATCCGGGGGAACCGAGCGCCGCCATACCTTCCCTTCGGCGTTTCGACAAACGACGCTGACGGCTGCGGCTTGAGCCTCCACTCGTGCGACTGTGTATCCATCCGGGATCATTTTATGTTGTCCTGTGGAGCATAGTGATAATGATCTGCTGCTGCACACCCGTTGCCATTTGCGCGGCGCCAATGGCTGACGCTGCAAGCCCACTCGCGAACGCGACTATGCCGATGTTGGTGGCCGACGTGAAGCGAACGACGGGGAACACGCGGCTTGCAGGGTAGTTCATCGCTGCCACTTGACCACCGAGCACCGTTCCAGCGTTCGTGTCCGTATTGGAAAACGGCATCCCCGTGATCTGGATTGCGCCCGATGCGGTCGTATGTGTGGGGGTAAACGTGAACGTGCCGTAGAGATAAACCAGATTGCCGATTTTAAGATAGTATCCGGTGCTGCTTCCATAGCTGACCGAAAGATTCCCAGGCGTTGCGAACGTCATCGCAAACGTCCAGGTGCCCTCCTCATAGGTATCCGCTAACAACGTCGTCATGCCTGTGCCGAGACCACTAATCCCGGTTGAGACGGGTAGCCCGGTGCAGTTGGTTAGCGTGCCACTTGCTGGCGTTCCAAGTGCTGGACTGGTTAGCGTGGGGCTGGTTAGGGTTTTGTTAGTTAGAGTATCGGTTGTAGCTCTGCCTACTAAAGTATCTGTAGACGTTGGAAGCGTTACCGTTCCGGTGTTGCTGATAGTCGAGATAACCGGAGCAGTTAACGTCTTATTCGTCAGCGTTTGCGCGGTGTCGGTTGTAACCTGCTTCGCCGCTGGAATGTCGTTCGTGACGTCCTTATCGCCTGCTGAGAAATTTACTGCCGCGTTGGCGTTAGAGCTCCCTATAACCGTGTCGCGGACAAGAGCGCCCGCCGTGACATGGGCTGTTCCATATTCCCATTCCGCTGCGGTTCTGTGCGACACGAAATAATCAAATTCGTTGGCCGTTCCCGCTGGAAACGCAGCCCCGAATGTTTGCTTCCCAGGAACAGCCGTCAGAGGCAGGTTCCCTGTGCCTGTGCCGGTCGTTAGCTGATGTACAAGGTTAGCGGGCACTGGCACTAAGCGTTGCCTTCCGTCCAGCTAAACGCAGTAACGGTAAAGCTCTGCGCCGCAGCAAAGGACGTGTTATCGACGGTCATATCTCCGCCGCCACCTGTTGCAGTAACAGTCCCCTGCCAATGCTGAGTGACGCCATCAGACGCATAAATCCTGAAATGCGCCGCTGTGCCTGCAGCATCGGCGGACGCATCCTGCCACGTGCCGGACTTGGCTTTAGCGCCTCCACTTGCTGCCGCGAGCCAATCCGATGGTAGAGCGAGTGTTGCCAACACTGTACCGCTATCGGCGTCGGTGATAGCGGCTGGCGGTGCTCCGGTGCGGATTTTCATCACAGCCGAAGCGCCGATAGCCGTCTCGACAGCATCGGCGCGGGCATCGCGAACAGCGACTGAGAACTTATTCGCCATGCTTTAGGCCCCCTTGAGAGAGGGCTGAGCGTAGTTGCGAGCCGCTGACATGATCCGACGCTCAAGAGCTTTTGCCCTGTCGAGAGCTTCACCGCCCTTTCCGTCGCCTTCGACGGTGACATTGTAGACGGGCTGGGGAGCTTCCTTGCCAGTGAACAGACGGTAGAACCAGCGGTAGATCTTGCCGAACATTTCAAACGGCCGGCGCGGGCCTTCTGACGCGAGCTTCGCAAACTCATCGCGCATTGAGCCGAACGAAAGGAAGATTGACACCACGATGATTGAAAACAGGCCGTTGAAAATCTGTGCCGACTGTTCCGTCATCCCGGCGTAGCTGGTCAGAATGAGAAGGTCCGAGCGTTCCGTCGAGGTTTCCGTTTTGGTGTTTGACGCCACTTCGCGGGCTTCCGCGACTTGGCGCTCAGCAACCTTGATTTCTTCCGCCGTCGCGGCGCGATCAATCGCGTTTGCGCGTTCAGCTTTGAGGTTGGCGGCAAGCTGTTGTTTTGCAATGCACTTCGATTTGCAACCGCCACGGGTTGACTCGTACTTTGCATCGGCTTCCGCCGCTTCAATGCGGGCGTCATAGCTCTCTGGAGCGTCCAGGCTCTTGCTCCAGTCGAACTTTCCTTTAAGGCGCGCAAGGGTGTCTTCAGCTTCTTTGAGGGCTTGGCGGGTGTCTGCCGTGGCAGCGTAGGCCGCTTTGTGCAGGTTGGTCTTTTCAGCCTGGCCCTCAGATGCGGCCCCTATCCAGTTATTGACCGAGAATCCAAACGCAACCGCCCAAATCAGGCCGTTGCACATGAGAGAGAAGCCTTTGCCTTCCCAGAAAGAACGCATCATGGCGCGGGCTGCGCTCATTTCATAAAGCAGAGCGGCGATGCCCAATGCGACGCCAAACAACATCATGTACTCAGGGATGTTGACGCCGTTTTTCTTGAGGATGGTGACGACGCCGGCGAACAAAACAAGCCAGATGGCCATGCGGTCCGGGTTGCTGATGAAAGAGAATGCCGACTTGGCGCGGGCGTTGATGCTGGATGCAGCACCTATTAGACCGCCGCTGTGATGCGTGGTTTCCATTGTAGCCTCCGATGGATGAGGGGCGGGTTAAATGCTGCGGGTGAGCCATCCGGCAACGGCGATCTCAAGACCTGAACCGCTGACGAAATTGATGTTGACGCCGAAGAACTTGAGCAGCCCGACTGCGATCAGGATCGATCCAGCGAGCGACAGAATGGGGCGAAGCTGCCCGAAAATGGCATCAGCGTTCATGGGGCGTACATTTTCGATCTGATAAGATACTCGCACGAACGGCCTAGACCTGCCGTGGTGCCTGGAATCGCGGTCTGGCTACAGGTTCAAGCCCCCTTGAACCAAATCCGAGCCGCCGTGCGAGGTTGGTGAAGTGGAGCAGAGCCCGGGAATCGAACCCGACCGGCTTGGAAGGCCAGCTGCTCACCATGAGCCCCTGCGTGCAAGAAAAGCGATTAGCACCACTTTGGGCGCATTACCGGCGTGACGCTGAAAACCAGCTAGGGCGAGCCGCAGCACTTCCTTAAAAGGTGGCTGTCAGACGCTCTTATTGACCAACTGACGGTCAACCCACGTTACGCCACTTGTCTAGTCCTGCCGTGATTTGCTGGATTTTGTCTAGAGGTTTCGTTGCGTTAGTTGCGGCGTGTGGCGGGAATGAATCACTTCCG
>OFRF01000147.1_pt1 | contig 20417 bp, 23 predicted proteins | sample 1543081 | NCBI WGS metagenome assembly OFRF01 (sample SAMN07774232, study PRJEB24372) | wastewater metagenome
TCTCTCCGTCTATGTACCCACCGTCCCCCCCGCGTCCCCGTACCGCATATATCTATCCACCACCGTCTACATTTTTTAAAAAATAGGAGTGGGATAGAGGGGCAGAGTGTCGGGGCGTCAGAAAAATTAAACATCAGTGAGGGGTATGGAGTGGTAGGTACACGCCTGGAGTGGGTATTCTGTGAAAGCAGTGAATGCACTATTGGTGGTATTGACAAAAATAGTCGCGGCATGGTATCATATGGTCGTATGATCACCACCGATACTCAGGCACATATTACTCCCAGCCGCGCAAATGGTTCTGGAGAAATAATTGACGTTGAAGTTGCTGATTTCGAGCCATTGACCCCACAAGAGGACAGCTTTGTCCTCGGGATGATAGAATATAACGGCAACGTAACCAGCGCGTACCGGGCGGCATTTGGTGAAAATCTATTCCCAGCAGCACGTGCGAAACAGTTGCTGGCCAAGCCTAACGTCAGTTTGCGGATAAAAGAGATTCACGAAGCGCTTGACATACATGCTATGTTCAGCCTTTCGGGGCATCTCGGTGAATTGGCGGACATTCGCGACCTCGCTAAAGAGTGTGGACAGCTCAAGACGGCATTGGGCGCTGAGAGGGCACGCGGTGAAGCTATGGGGGTATATGCGAGAGAAGAAAAATCGAGCGTTCCAGTGGCGATCCAGATCAATATGGTAAGTCACTATGACGGCGCTGTCTGATTTCGATCTGACTCCAAGGCAACATGAAGCCATGGCTGTAATGGCGGGAGAAGCGTCGAATATCATGTTGTACGGTGGAAGCCGGTCGGGGAAGACGTTTCTGATCGTTCGGGCGGTTGTGATGAGGGCGTTAAGGGCACCAAATTCTCGCCACGCGATTCTGAGGTTTCGATTCAACCACATCAAGGCGTCGATTATTTTGGATACATTTCCGAAAGTGATGGACCTATGCTTTCCGGGTGTTCCCCATACACTCTCGAAGACCGATTGGTACGTCACGTTCCCCAATGGCAGTCAAGTGTGGTTTGGCGGGTTGGATGACAAGGAGCGGACTGAAAAGATCCTCGGCCAAGAATACGCCACGATGTACTTGAATGAATGCTCACAAATCCCGAAAGAAGCCCGAGATATGGCTTCGACCCGTTTGGCGCAACTTTGTGAAACTGTCGATGGCCAAATTCTGAAGCCGCGGATGTTTTACGACTGCAATCCGACGAACAAGTTGCATTGGTCATACCGAATGTTCGTCCAGAAATTGGACCCGGAAACCAAGAAACCACTTCCGCACCCCGAGGATTACGTCTTTTGCAAGATGAACCCCGAAGACAATGCGAAAAACCTCAGCGCCACTTATATGGCGACGCTGAACAATTTAAGTGCAAGGCTTCGTAAGCGTTTTTTACTTGGTGAATTCGCAGACGCCACGGTGAACTCACTGTTCGATGATGAAACGATCGAGTTGTGGCGGGTGATTGACGACAAACTGCCCGACATGGTGAGAATCATCATTGCGGTTGACCCATCAGGGTCTGGGGACAAAGACAACGCAGATAATGATGCGATCGGAATCATTGTAGCGGGGTTAGGTACTGACGGAAACGCATACGTTTTGGAAGATTTAACAGTAAAGGCGGGTCCTGCGACATGGGGTAAAGTTGTTGGGGATGCGTACGACCGACATGAAGCCGACGCTGTGGTTGGCGAGGTTAATTACGGTGGAGCGATGGTCAAACACGTGATCCAAACAGCGCGTCCACGCACGAATTTCAGAAAAGTCACCGCGACACGTGGCAAGGCTGTGAGAGCAGAACCGGTATCCGCCCTATATGAGTCGGGTAAGGTTCGTCATGTTGGGTATATGCGTGACCTTGAAGAAGAATTGAACGGGTTCACCACCAATGGATATATCGGAGAAAATTCCCCGAACCGCGCTGACGCACTTGTTTGGGCCATTTCGAGTCTTTTCCCCGGTATCATCAAACCCAGGAAAGAGAAGAAAGAAGACGCCCCAATCAGTATTCAGCGCTACGTCGGGATCGGCGGTTCCCGGTCAGCCGGTTGGATGAGCCACTAGGAGAAGAACAACAATGGCTGAGAAAGACAAAGACCTCCTTGCTGCCGCTCGTGATCGGATGACGCTGGCAATCTCCGCGTGGTCTGAGACACGCGAGGACGAGATTGACGATCTGCGGTTCTATGCCGGTTCCCCGGACAATCACTGGCAGTGGCCTGCTGATGTGCTGGCGACCCGTGGCTCGGTCCAGGGCCAGAGCATCAACGCCCGACCGACCCTGACGATCAACAAGCTGCCGCAGCACGTTCGCCAGGTCACCAACGACCAGCGTCAGAACCGTCCCAGCGGCAAAGTCATACCCGCCGATGACAAGGGTGACGTTGAGGTCGCTGAGATATTCGACGGCATCGTGCGGCACATCGAGTACATCAGCGATGCCGATGTGGCCTACGATACCGCCTGTGAGAACCAAGTCGCCTACGGTGAGGGCTACATCCGCATCCTGACCGAGTACACCGACCCGACATCGTTCGATCAGGACATCAAGATCGGACGGGTGCGGAACTCGTTCAGCGTCTATATGGACCCGATGATCCAAGACCCATGCGGCTCGGACGCACAATGGTGCTTCATCACAGAGGACATCCCCGTCGATGAGTACGAGCGTCAGTACCCCAACGCACAACCCATCTCGTCGCTTCAGCAGCAGGGTGTCGGGGACCAGTCGGTTTCACAGTGGGTCAACGACAAGACGGTCCGGGTCGCTGACTACTACTACATCGAACACACCAAGAAGACCCTGAACCTGTACTACGGCAACGTCAGCGCACTGTCAGGTTCGCCCGAAGACAAGCAGATGGTGGCGCTGGGCATGAAGCCCATCCGGTCCCGCGAAGTGGACATCAAGCAGGTCAAATACTGCAAGATCAACGGGTTCGAGGTGCTGGAGCGCAACGACTGGGCAGGCTCACACATCCCCGTGGTGCGGGTGATCGGCAACGAGTTCGAGGTGGATGGGCGGTTGTACCTCTCGGGCATCGTCCGCAACGCCAAGGACGCCCAGCGCATGTACAACTACTGGACCTCTCAGGAGGCCGAGATGCTGGCGCTGGCACCCAAGGCACCGTTCATCGGGTACGGTGGGCAGTTCGAGGGCTATGAGAACCAGTGGAAGACCGCCAACACGACCAACTGGCCCTATCTGGAGGTCAACCCGGACGTTACAGACGGTCAGGGAGCCACCCTGCCACTACCCCAGCGGTCACAGCCCCCGATGGCCCAGAACGGTCTGATTCAGGCCAAGATGGGCGCGTCCGACGACATCAAGGGTGCCACCGGGCAGTACGACAGCAGCCTTGGGGCGACCTCCAACGAGCGCAGCGGCAAGGCGATCCTCGCCCGTGAGCGTCAGGCCGACACCGGCACGTACCACTACGTTGACAACCTCGCCCGTGCGGTGCGCTGCGTCACCCGGCAACTGGTGGACCTGATCCCGAAGATTTACGACACCGAGCGCATCGCCCGGATCATCGGGGAAGACGGCACCTCGGACATGGCTAGGGTAAACCCTGACCAGCCGGAACCTGTCAAGAAGATCGTGGACGAGCGCGGCATCGTGATCCAGAAGGTGTACAACCTCGGGGTCGGCAAGTACGATGTCTGTGTCACCACGGGTCCGAGCTACATGACCAAGCGGCAGGAGTCGCTGAACGCGATGACTGAGTTGCTTCAGGGCAACCCTGAGTTGTGGGCGGTCGCTGGTGACCTGTTCATCAAGAACATGGACTGGCCGGGTGCCCAGGAGATGGCGAAGCGGTTTGCCAAGACCATCGATCCCAAGCTGCTCGGTGACGAGGATGAGTCCCCCGAGATGCAGGCCGCGAAGCAGCAGATGCAGGCGATGGGGCAGGAGATGGAGCAGATGCACCAGATGCTCCAGAACGTGCAGAAGTCCTTCGAGAACCGCGACCTTGAGATTCAGGAGTTCGAGTCGAAGATCAAGGCATTCGATGCTGAAACCAAGCGGATTTCGGCTGTTCAGGCGGGTATGACCCCCGACCAGATGCAGGACATCGTGATCGGCACCATCCATGCCATGATGAGTTCCGGCGACCTTCGCATGGCGCAGGACGACATGGAGCAGTCCACGGAGGCTCAGGAGGGCATGGGGATGCCCCCAGAAGCCCCTGGAGCGCCGGAACAGCCACAAGAGGCACCGGAAGTGCCACAATCACCCCAAATGATCCCAGGAGCCTGATATGGAACTATTGAACCCTCTCAACGACACCACCTTCCCCGCGCTGTCAGTCGCGTACACCGGGACCGCTGGCAACACGGCAACGTGGCAGGCTGGTCCCCAGGGTGTCGTGATCTGGTCGGATCAGGCGTGTTATGTGGCGGTGGGTGAGGGTGCTGTGGCGACCACGGCATCAACCCCGATCCCTGCCAACAGCCCGATCCCGTTCAAGGTGCCCGAAGGCACCGGGGCACCGTGGCGCGTCAGTGCGATTCAGGTCAGCACGGGCGGCACCGTCTACGCGAAGCCGGTCAATATCCGATGAGCTACGGGGTTGCGCTCCGCAACGGCGTCCCCTTCACCCTCGGGACGATTGCGGCGCTGTGCGTGAACGCGACGACACAGTGGAATCCGCTGCGCCTCTGGCCCGACGGCATCAGCAGCCCCGGCATGTGGATCAGTCCCCGCGCACTGACATCCGAGTGGCAGGACTACACCGGCACCACGCCAGTTGCCACGCCGGGCACGGTCGCGGACTCAAGCAATCCGGTCGGGCTGATTCTGGATCGGAGTGGCTCTGGGGTTGCGACGGTATACACAGACTACGTTGTCGTTCCTGCAAGCTGGATATTCCTTGGCGCTTCGTACAACAGCGGAACCTACTTCTTGAAGGAGGACGCCAGCACCGGATGGCATATTTCCTACCCAACAAACGCGATCACCAGCGGTGCGCGAGGCATTTTGGTTGCTGAAGTAAAGCCATCCACGCGCACATGGGCGCTGTTGAATCTTGGCGGGTATGTGTACTTCAATCTCGGCTCGGGCGTTGTCGGGACGTTTGTGAATACTGTGGGATACGGCATCAAGGCGCTTGCCGATGGTTGGTTTGAAGTCAGCATTGCTCCAAGTATCACTGCTGCCAACGGATGGGTGGCAAACGCATCCGGCGATAGCGCTGGAAACTACCAGGGTGATAACATCAGCGGAATCTACGCCCGCAACGTGCGCCAAAACCTGTTCCGGCATGGAAAGACGACTGTAAACGCATCCCCGGGGGCATCCGCTTCCACTATTACACGACTGCCGACGCCAAAGTATCGCGGAGGGTTATTGATGGGGGACTCCTTTGCCGTCCCATCTACCACTGATGCAACAAAGACCGTCAACAACACCTCCACCAATATGATGATGGTCCCTGTTGGCACAGGTGGCCGGACGCTGACGCAGATCAATGCCGCATTCACGACAGACGTTTCATCCTTCGACCCTTCATTCGCTGTATTGCAGGGTGGCATCAACGACATTAATCTCGCGGGTTCAGACCCAGTGGCAACGATGCAGGCGCAGGTGAATGTTTTCATTAACAATTGCGTGGCGGTGAACATCTTTCCGGTTCTTACAAAGCTGCCGCCAGATAAAAACTACACAGCATGGTCTTCAACTCGGCAGGCATGGATGGATGCCTATAACTCATGGATCACTACTTTTGCTGAAACAGCAAACCTGCCGTTAATCGACCTCTCCTCAATATTGTCAACTGACGGTCAAACGCTACGTGCAGAGTACGACAGTGGAGATGGTCTGCACCCAAATGCCGCAGGATATGCGGCCATAGGCGCAGTGCTTGTTGCCACGCTGGATTCTGTAATTCTTACCGGCATCCACCTCAGTCAGGCCACTCCGACATCCAGACCCGTCGCCTCAGCCCGCGCCAACCTGCTCGTAAGCACTGCAACGCTATCGACTCAAAACGTCACAGTAGCAGCGATTCCGCACACCATCAGTTTTGGCGGGGCGGGTACTGTCACGGCATCAGGAGCGCATGTTGGCGCACTGACAAACGGGCAGACATTCACGCCCACGGCAGGGACGTTGACGCTTACGGTGGCTGGGTCAGTCACGACCGCACAGCTTGAGCGCGGATCGGTTGTTACCCCATACCAGCGCGTCAACACCGCCAGCGACTACGACGCCAGCGTAGCCCCCACCTACACCAAGTACGACGGCATCGACGACGCCCTCGCCTCAGCACCCTTCGCCGCTGGCACGCTGACCAGCGGGATGGACTGCATGATTGCGGTGAGGCGGGATTCTGCTGGCAATGCGATTTTTGCATACAGGCCAGATCACTCTGCGTTCTTCGCCGCCGCAGAGTCTGGAAGCCCGGCTACGGCTAACGCGAATGCTGGAAGCGCTTCTATTTTTGTTGATGGCGTGCAGTTGACCGGCGGTACATCGGTGACTCGCGACACGCTGTACACGGCGCTCAGTGTTGGACCGTGGCACATCCTTGAACTGCGCGGTCTTAACCTGTCCGCATGGCCTAGCTTAGGCATCGCCGGGTTTGGTGCTGGTTATCACCTCAACGGTGCCATCGGAGACATCATGCTGTACCCCAGCACCGACTCCACCGCCGACAAGGACGCCGCGAGGCAGTGGCTGGCTGACTACTACGGAGTGACGCTGCCATGATCAAGCACAGGACCATCATCATCCCCGCGTCCGTGCAGCCCAACGCACGCGCCCTGTGCAAGGGTTTGGCAGGCATCGCTGGCGACGGCATGTTCGTCACCGGACTGTCGGCAACCGGGCAAGCACCCGCGACCCACTACGTTTCAGCGGGCATCATCAGCACCGAGATGGCCGCGCTGCTGCCGTGCAAGACGGTAACGACCGCCAAGCTGCCCGAAGGCGAGCGCCAGCAGGCGCAGATCACGCTGGGCGCCGTGTGGACGGGCGCCACGGTGAATAACGTCTGCGTGATCGTGGCCATCGCCACGGTGGGCGCCTTTGCCCCGGCCTGCCTGATCTTGGGTGTGGCCGCTGGCGTGCAGCAATGGGGCGCCAGCGCGGCGGAGCGTGAGTTTTGGGGTCTCTGTGCACGTGAGCGCGTGCAGGTGCCCGATCTGATCTGCACTTTTGTGTGACGACGCTGGCTACCGTGCCGGCTGAAAGCGACCGCAGGGAACAACGTACAGAGCCGCAAAGCAGCCAACACCATGACGCCACCACACACCCCCAAAGAGAAACCGTCCGACAGGTTGACCGAAGATGAAATCGAATGGTTACGCAAGGCGAAGGAATGGGTTGATGCACAGCGGCAGGCGTCAGAGCACGAGGCGTGGCTTCGCGGTCGCGTGAAAATTATATGGCCTTGGGTGATCACGATCATTGCAGCGGTGGTGGCGACGGGCGACTGGCTGGCCAAACACTTCACAACGAAATGAACCGACGCATTTACCGACAAGCCGAGCGCCACGTGTGGATGGCCTGGCTGTGCGTGTCCGTGATTGCGTGCTACGTGTTTTTCAGCATGGCATCGGCCATTGAGCGCGGGCTATTCCCGGTGGTGTCGCGCTTCGATGTCCTGAGCATCCAGCACGGCGACGGCACGGTAAAGGTGGCAGGCACGCTCATCAAGGACCGCGCCTGCGAAGTGGTCGGCCTGCGCGCCATGTCTGAGGCTGGACCGTCGCTGCAAGTGGATTATCTGGACCGCCCGCAAGGTGCGCCACCGTACACAAGGCCAGTGGGCGCGTCGTCGTGGGGGCCTTGGCGCGTGCATCACGGCGGCGCCCGCTACGTCACCTTGTTTGCAGAGCACCGATGCCATCCGCTGTGGACGATCAGCACCACGTTGGCGGCGTTTCAAGTCAAGCCGAGGTATGAATGATGACCTTTGACCAAGCCTTCGACAAGCTGATCAACCACGAGGGCGGGTACGTCTTCAACCCGCACGATCCTGGCGGTGAAACGAAGTTCGGCATCTCCAAGCGCAGCTACCCGACGCTGGACATTGCCTCTCTGACGCTGCTCGACGCCAAGGCGATCTACAAACGGGACTTCTGGGACCGCGCCCAGTGTGACAAGATGCCTCCTGAGTTGGCATTCAACGTGTTCGACGCTGCGGTGAACAGTGGCATCGGGCAGGCGATCCGCTGGCTGCAACGCTCAGTCGGGGTTGCGGATGACGGCTATGTCGGCCCCCTGACCCTCGGTGCGCTGAACCGGGAGAACGATCCCAGCGCCGTGCAGGCACGGTTCAACGGGCACCGGCTGGCATTCATGACCAATCTGTCAACGTGGGATGTTTTCGGGAAGGGGTGGGCGCGCAGGATCGCGGTCAACCTTCAATCTGTAGGTAAGTAACCAAGGAGTCATCATGGGCAACATCGTCATCATCCTGCAACTCATCCCCGCGCTGATCACGGCGCTCAAGGCCATCGAGGAGGCCATCCCCGGCAGCGGCAAGGGGGAGCAGAAGCTCTCCGCGATCCGTGGCATCCTTGAGGCGGTGGATGGCAGCATCACGAGCCTGTGGCCGCAGATCAGCAGCGTCATCAGTGTGCTGGTCACGCTATTCAACAACACCGGCATCTTCAAGAAAGCCTGACCGTGGGACGGCTCCTCGACTTCCTCGACCTGTTCCGCAAGGGCGCGGCTGTCACTGAGCCTGCCCTGTGGAAGAACCGCAGCGCCCTGATCCTGGCGCTGACTGCCCTGATCCTGACCGGGTGCCGCGTTGCTGGAGGGTTTGGTTATGTCCTTCCCATCACGGAGACTGATGCGGCCAGCATTGCTACTGCCATTGCTGTTGTTGTCGGCCTGTTCAGCACCTTCGCCACCAGCGACAAGGTTGGAGTCCTTCCGCCTAAGTTGCCGACCGACAGCTTCCCCCCATTGGACCCAGCAGTCCCCGAGCCTGAGAAGCCTCGATCCAGCGAACCCTTCAACGCTGAACGCGGAAGTTGATGGTGGGATGCTGGGAATCCGGTGTAGATTTTAAGTGGTGAATGCGGTCTGAATGGTATTGACAGGCATGTGTTTTACCTGATAGAATATATGTACGTACCGGCGCGATCACCGGGTTCCGCAAGGAAATTGAATGTTTGAAAAATTGCAAGCAGCGGTTGAAACCCCCGCGTCGGAATCTGAGGTCACGGCGACACCAGAGACTGAGGTTATTGAAACGCCGGTAGAAACGCCACCGCCAGCCCCCAAGACCTTCACTCAGGAGGAACTGGACGCAGCGATTGGCAAAAGGCTTGCGCGAGAGCAGCGCAAATGGGAACGGGAACATCAGACGGTTGCAGCACCACCTCCCCCGGTGGACTTGCCGCCCGCCGAGCAGTTTGAGTCGGTTGAGGCTTACGCCGAAGCACTGGCCCAGAAGAAGCTCGAACAGCGGGAGCAGGCGCGGCAGCAGTCCGAGATTCTTGAGAGCTACCATGAGCGTGAGGAAGAGGCTCGTGGGAAGTACGACGACTTTGACCAAGTAGCGTACAACCCGAACCTGCGAATCACGACCGCGATGGCTCAGACGATCCAGGCTTCGGACAGTGGTCCCGATGTGGCTTACTACCTCGGAACCAACCCGAAAGAAGCGGACCGTATTTCCAAGTTGCCACCTTTGGTGCAGGCCAAGGAAATCGGGAAGATCGAGGCCAAGTTGGCGTCTGATCCCCCGGTGAAGAAAATTTCGAGTGCTCCGGCTCCCATCGCGCCGGTCACTGCCCGTTCGGTGGGTTCGCCCACCTACGATACAACCGATCCTCGGTCTGTGAAGACCATGAGTACGTCGGACTGGATCGCAGCGGACCGTGCCCGACAGATGAAAAAGCTGGAAGCACAACGGCTTCGCTAACCAACGCAAAGGAAACCTGAAATGGCCAATTCTCTCTTAACCATCGACATGATCACCCGCAAGTCGCTGGAAATCCTCGAAAACAATCTGGTGATCAGCCGGAACTGTAACCGTCAGTACGATGACTCGTTCGCCGTGCAGGGTGCCAAGATCGGCTCCACGCTGCGTATCCGCCTGCCTGACCGCGCTCTGGTCACGGACGGTGCCGCGCTGCAAGTGCAGGACGACAACGAGCAGTACACCACGCTGTCCGTCGCCAGCCAGAAGCACATCGGCATCAACTTCACCAGTGCTGAACTGACGATGCAGTTGGACGACTTCGCGGAACGTGTCCTCAAGCCGCGTATCTCGCAGTTGGCCTCCTCCATCGACGCTGACGTTGCGACGGCTTACAAGTCGATCTACAACTCAGTCGGCACCCCCGGCACCACTCCCGGCACATCGCTGGTCCTGTTGCAGGCCCAGCAGAAACTGAACGAGTTCGCCACGCCGATGTCGCCGCGCTACGCAACCGTCAACCCCGCTGCCAACGCTGGGCTGGTCGAAGGCATGAAAGGTCTGTTCAATCCGACCGATACCGTGTCCCGCCAGTTCAAGAACGGCATGATGGGTACGGGTGTTCTCGGCTTCGACGAGATCAACATGAGCCAGTCCATCGGGATGCACACCACGGGCGCATGGGGTACGACCATCACCTCCACCGGCACCCTGTCAACGCAGGGTCAGGCCACGCTGCCGATCTCCTTCACGGGTTCGAGCAAGACGTGGAAGCAGGGTGATGTGTTCACCATCGCTGGCGTGTATGCGGTCAACCCGCAGACCCGTCAGTCCACCGGATCGTTGCAGCAGTTCGTCGTCACCGCCGACCTGACTGCCTCGTCCACCGGCACCCTGAGCATCTCCCCGCCCATCTACACCGCCGATCACGCTCTGGCGACTGTGGACTCGTTCCCGCAGGCGACCGCTGTGGTCACGATGCTGGGCAGTGCTTCGACGCAGTACGCGCAGAACCTGTCGTACCACAAGGATGCGATCACGCTGGCGACGGCTGACCTGCTCCTGCCGCAGGGTGTGGACATGGCTTCGCGCCAGACCCACAACGGCATCTCCATGCGGATCGTGCGCCAGTACGACATCAACAACGACCGGATGCCGTGTCGTGTTGACGTTCTGTACGGCTACGCTGCGATCCGTCCTTCGATGGCGACCCGCATCTGGGGCTAACCTGACCGGGGCCTCGGCCCCTGTCTCCCACATTCACATTTTTGGAGAAACATCATGGCAATTCCCTCAGTTGGCGGTGGCTATCAAATTGGCGATGGCAACATCAACGAAACACCGCTGGGCATTCAACCCGCACCCCAGACCGCAACCTCGACCGCGACCCTCACGGCGGCGCAGATCACTGGCGGCATCTTGGTCGGTGACACGACCACCACGGCGGCAACTTACACGTTGCCCACTGTGACCTTGCTTGAAGCGCAACTGACCAATGCGAAGGTCAATTCGAGTTTCGATCTGTCAATCGTGAACATTGGTGCCAGCACTGGCACCATCACAGTGGCTGTTGGCACCGGCTGGACCATCACTGGTCTTGCCACGGTGACCTACACCACCTCCGCCATGTTCCGTGCCCGGAAGACCGGCACTGGCGCGTGGACCCTGTATCGTCTGACCTGATCAATTCCGGCCCCTTCGGGGGCTGGATAAAAGGAACCAACATGACCGGAAACACCAAATCGGCGGGTGTCGCGTACAGTGACCCTGTTCTGACGAATATCACGTTGACCGGGATGACTGTGGCGCAACTCCCCGCTGCCGCAACGTCCGCGTGTTCTGCGACGGGTCTGCGTGGCGAATCGGCTAACTGCCACAAAGGACGGGGGACTTCGGTCCCCCGTATCACATGGTCATCTACCTCACGCACCCCATTCATGGGACCAAGGTTGCCGTTTCCGATCTTGAGGCAGAATATGACCTCAAAGCCGGATGGTTGCCGTACAATCCAGATACGCCCGTCGCGGCGGCTCCAGTCAAGAAACCGGATGGCAGGTTAAAGGCAAACCGGCGCAAGCCCGTCGAAGGAGCAGAAAATGGCATCAGCGGGTGAAATCATCAATGGGTCGCTCCGACTGATCGGTGCGCTGGCTGAAGGCGAAGTTCCTTCTGCCGAAACCTCCGCCGATGCCCTGATGGCAATGAATCAGATGATTGACTCGTGGAACACCGAGCGTCTGATGATCTACAACACCATCGACCAGCAGTTCACTTGGCCTTCTGACGAGATCACCCAGACCCTCGGACCCACAGGCGACTTCGTGGGTCTGCGCCCCGTGGCACTTGATGACTCCACGTACTATCGTGATGCGTCCACGGGTGTCTCGTTTGGCATCAAGTTCATCAACCAGCAGCAGTACGACGGGATCGCGGTCAAGACCGTGACCTCCACTTATCCACAGGTCATGTGGATCAACATGGAGAACCCTGACATTGCGATGACCATCTACCCGAAGCCCACCAGGGCGCTGGAGTGGCACTTCATCTCGGTTCAGGAACTGGCGCAACCCGCCACGCTGGCAACGGAACTCGCGTTCCCACCCGGCTACCTGCGTGCGTTCCGGTACAACCTCGCCCGTGAGATTGCCGCTGAGTTTGGCATTGAGCCTCCTCGCACCGTGTCCCAGATTGCGAACGTGTCCAAGCGCAACCTCAAGAGCCAGAACAACCCCGGTGACATCATGAGCATCCCGTATGCCATCATGGTGTCAAGGCAGCGGTTCAATATCTACGCAGGTAACTACTGATGAAGACGCCCATCCTCGGGGGTTCCTATGTCGCACGCAGCGTCAATGCTGCGGACTCGCGCATGGTGAACCTTTTTGCGGAGGGCATCCCCGAAGGTGGCAAGGAGGCGGCATTTCTGAACCGCGCACCCGGCCTGCGGCTCCTCGCTACGGTGGGCGATGGTCCCATCCGGGGACTGTGGCGCATGGGGAACTATGGGTACGTGGTATCTGGCAAGGAACTGTACCGGCTGAACGCAGACTGGACCTCCCTGTACATCGGGAATCTGTCTGGCACCGGACCCGTGAGCATCGCGGACAACGGGACGCAGATGTTCATTGCCTGCAATGGCCCCAGCTTCATCTACAACTCGACCACTGAGGAGTTTGCCCAGATTGCCGACACTGACTTCCCCGGCGCGGTGACGGTCGGCTACCTTGACGGCTACTTCGTGTTCAACGAGCCGAACAGTCAGAAGGTCTGGGTCACGAGCCTGCTGGACGGCACTGCCATCGACCCGCTGGAGTTCGCCAGCGCCGAAGGCTCCCCCGACCAGTTGGTCGCTGCCATCGTGGACCACCGGGAAGCATGGCTGTTCGGAACCAACTCCATTGAGGTCTGGTATGACGCGGGGAGCGCGGACTTCCCCCTCCAGCGCATCCAGGGCGCATTCAACGAGATTGGCCTCGCTGCCGCGTACTCTGTCGCCAAGCTGGACAACGGTCTGTTCTGGCTCGGTGCTGACTCCCGTGGTCAAGGCATCGTCTATCGCTCCAATGGGTACACCGGCAAGCGCATCTCGACCCATGCTGTCGAGTGGCAGATTCAGCAGTACGGTGACATCTCGGATGCCATCGGGTACACGTACCAGCAGGACGGTCATGCCTTCTACGTGCTGGTGTTCCCCTCTGAAGACACCACATGGGTCTATGACGTTTCCACGGAACTGTGGCATGAACGGGCCGGGTTCCACGAGGGTCAGTTTGTGCGCCACCGGGGGAACTGTCAGATGGCTTACAACGGCGAGGTGGTCATCGGGGACTTCGAGAACTCGAACGTCTATGCCTTCGACCTGAACGTCTACGCCGACAACGGCTCGATCCAACGCTGGCTCCGGTCCTGGCGTGCGCTGCCCACGGGCAAGAACGACCTGAACCGCACGGCGCAGCACACTCTCCAACTGGACTGTGAAACGGGTGTTGGCTTGAACACAGGGCAGGGGTCGGACCCTCAAGTGATGCTCCGCTGGTCGGATGACGGTGGGCACACATGGTCCAACGAGCATTGGTCCAGCATGGGCAAGATCGGCAGGTATGGATACCGGACCTTCTGGCGCAGGTTGGGCATGACCATGAAGATCAGGGATCGCGTGTACGAGGTGTCTGGGACTGACCCGGTGAAGATCACCATCATGGGGGCGCAGTTGATCCTGTCGCCCACCCGGCAATGAATGTCACGAGCATTCCCGCCCCGCGTGTCCCGTTCATTGATGAGCGTACCGGACTGATTTCGCGTGAGTGGTACAGGTTCTTCCTGAATCTGTTCACCCTGACGGGCAGCGGCACCACGGATGCCTCGTGGACTGACCTCCAGTTGACCCCCACGACCCAACCGTTCATGGTCGACGTTGATCTGCAGGGGATGGGGTCTGTGTGTCCGGTGTGTCAGGGTGTCACCCCATCAGATGACCCCGCGTTGCAGGTTCTGCCTGCGTACCCGGTGCCAACGGACGATGCTGCCCTGATCCCCGGCTCTCCCGAGCAACGACCACAGGACTTGATCATCCCCTCGTACCCCGAGATGGTCCTGCCGGATGTTCTGACCCCCATCGACCCCCTCGGGATTCTCCAGCGTGTTGATTCGCTGGTGTCGGACATGCAGAGGTTGACCCTGGCACCTCCGTTCGTTCCCGTACAGACAACCTCATCCACCGACACCCGGCGCGGGTCGATCCGCAAGTACTCGACCACTCAGACCATCGGGACGCTGGGTGCCAGTTACGTGGCGATCACAGGGTACGATGCCAGCGGGTTCACATCCGGCAGCGGTGTGACGACTGACCTGACCAACGGGACACTGACCCCTGCCTACGCGGGGGACTACATGTTCGTCATGAACGTATCTCTCCAGTTTGATTCGAGTGGTCTGTCAAGGTTGTTTGCGATGCGGGTGTACGACACGACTGCATCGGCGGCACTGACCAATTTGGCGATTACCCCGTTTGTGGCTCCCGACCTCGTGGGCTACACATTTGGTGTCACATTGCCGTTTACGATCTCATCTTCGCAAGTCGGTCATGCACTTCGTCTTGAGATTGGTGCGGGGAGTTCCTTCACCACGACCACTTGCCCCAATGCCACCTTCGCCATGTACTCGGTAGGACTACTATGACAACCAACATCGCACCCCAACCCAAACTCCAGTTCTTCGACGCGAACGGTGCGCCCCTGTCGGGTGGCAAGCTGTACACATACGCCGCTGGAACGACCACACCGTTGGCAAGCTACACCAACTACGGAGGTGGCACTGCCAACGCGAACCCGGTCATTCTGGACTCCCGTGGCGAGGCGTCGGTGTGGCTGGGCACAGGCATGTACAAGATGGTCCTGAAGACCTCCACCGACGTTGAGGTCTGGACTGTGGACAACCTGAACGGCGCTGATGCCGCCACGGTTGCAGCCACGCTGGCGACCCTCGCAGCGTCCGGTGGCGCGGACCTGATCGGGTATGCGTCCGGTGTCAGCAGCCCAACGACCCAGACGGTGCAGGACAAGCTGCGCCAGATGATCAACGTGAAGGATTACGGTGCCGTTGGCGATGGCACCACAGATGACACTGCCGCGATCCAGGCTGCGATTGATGAGTTCCAAGGTGCTGGGAATGGTGGGATCGTGTACATGCCACCGGGCCGGTACAAGATCACCAGCAACCTGACAATCACTTGGCCGAACGCCACCTCGGAGGACTCGGGTAATGAGATTGCCCTGCGCGGCGCTGGGTCGGGTCTGACCATCCTGCTGGACTACCGGACATCAGTCTCAACAGGCGGGTGCGTCAGCTACGACTTCAGCGGGTACACCGAAGCACAGATCGGCTACCGATACCTGTACACATGGATCGGCGGGTTCTCGATCATCAAGAAGGTGAATTACACCACCATCACGGGGGACATCATCGCCCCTGGTACCGGCACTGGTCTGTACATGAACTGCATCGTGTCAGGGTTGGTGTGGGACATGCAGATCAAGGGTCATGAAATCTGCGTCGAAGCGATCAACTGCATCGGTGGTGTGTTCCGCGACCTCCTACTGTCACAAGCAGACATTGGTCTGTATATGGGAGAACTGACCCCTGTGACTGTGGGTGGTCTTCGGTCGCCCCCGAACGCTGTGGTAGTGGACCACTGTTCCATCAACATCTGCCGCACCGCTGGTGTGGACATCCTTGGCGGCAACGTCGGGATCAAAGGTTGCTCGTTCTCATTCGACGGGATCAACACCCCCACAGGAGGAGGGGTCCGAAACAAGTATCAGGATGTGTTGTGTAAGCAATTGACAATTGACCACTGTATGTTTGAGTCCAATGGTGGGCTTGCTGATGTGGTGATTGATGGCACTCTCACAGCATCCACTTGTTCAGTGTTAGTGTCCAACAGTACGTTCATTAGAAACTACCCGACAACCTCACTGAACCCTACAAATAATATTGCTGTGGTGTTGGGTGCGACCTCGTACTGCGACTTCGCTGCCATCGGCAACGGGTTCCGCAGGTACACGGGAACCGCTGGGTCAGGCACCAAGAACATTGAGTTCCTTGGTTTAGGTTATGCAAACGCTCGGTCAGTCATGGTCGGCAACACGTTCTATGATGCCAACGATTCCCCCGTCCCCGGCGGTGGCGTGGTCAGCGGTGCCCTGGTTGCGACCAGCTTGGCGCTCCAGTCACCCGATGGAACCTATGCGCCCGTGATCTCCCCTGTCATTGGCAGCAATTGGATTGACATCGCAGATGCTGTGACCGTGATCGGTGGCGCTGGTGGGGGGATAATCCCCAACGACAACAACAGCGAGTTCCTGGGCTACCCCGCATCGGGCACTGCACGGCATTGGGCTGGTGTCTTTTCTCGTGAGTTCTTTATCGGGGATACAGAGGTCAGTATTGTCACAGGCAGTGGGGCACCCTCTGGTGCTGATGGCAAGCCCATCGGGACTCTGTACCTGAACACCGCAGGGGGTGCCTCGACAACCCTGTACGTCAAGACCGGCGCATCCACCTACACTGCCAAGTAAGGAGTAATCATGACAGTCACCGCCAAAGTCCTCATCCCCGCGAAAATCGCAGAGGCGTCCCAGACCACGCAGTACACCGCGACGAACGTCACGACGATCATCGACAAGTTTACTGCCACTTGCTACACCACCGTAGCGGTGACGATCAGCGTCAACCTCGTGACCTCGGGGGATACCGCCGGAAACCAGAACTTGGTCACGAAGACGAAATCGCTCCAGCCGGGTGAAACCTACACGTTCCCCGAGATCGTGGGTCAGATTCTGGCTCCCAGCGGGTTCATCTCGACCATTTGCAGCGCGGGAACGTCGATCAACATTCGGGCATCCGGGCGCGAGGTGACCTGATGACCGACACGGTTGAAGTCGTTGAGCAGGAACGACCCCTCGATATGAGGGATCGGGTGCTTGCGCTTCAGTCCGCGCTGGTCCAGATGCCGCAGTACGAGCCGGTCACGGAACACTACTTTCACGGTGGGATGTACTGCCGCAAGGTGTTCCGTCATGCTGATGTGACGGTGGTGGGCAAGGTCCACAAGAAGGAACACTTCTACATGATCGTCAGTGGCACGGTTGCTGTGACCACCGACGACGGTGTTCAGGTCATCACGGGTCCGCACCTGTTGTGCAGCAAGCCGGGAACCAAGCGGGTGGTCTACTCGGTCACGGATGCCCTGTGCATGACGTTCCATCGGGTCGATTCCACGACCGTTGAGGACGCAGAGGAAGAACTGGTCGAACATGACCCAGCATCCATGTTCACCATCGGGAACAAACTGAAGAACGAGGTGTTGAAATGACATTCATGGTTGCTGCTGCTATTGGAGGTGGAGCCTCAATCCTCGGCGGACTGCTTGGTTCCAAGGGTGCGAGTAGTGCTGCGAACACGCAGGCGCAGGCCGCGACAGATGCGGCACGGATTCAGGCGGAATCCGCCGACAAGGCGCTGGCGCTTCAGAAGCAGATGTATGAGCAGCAGGTTGCTCGAAACCAACCCTACGTTGGCGCTGGACTCTCTGCCCAGAACCGTCTGATGTCCATGCTGGGACTCCAGGCTGATCCCCGGTACGCTGGATCGGCATCGACGAACGCCCTGTACCAGCAGCCTCAGTCTGCTGCGACCTCGATGCCGCAGCCTGCGATGCAGACCCGTGAACAACTGCGTCAGCAACTTCTGGCGCAGTACACGACCCCGGCAACCCCCGGCGAGATGGTCAACAACCCCGGCATGGACGGTGGCGGCTACACCATGTCAGGCGGCACCCCCGCATCGGTGGATGAGGCTGCGTTGAACGCGGCAGTTGACCAGTTGTATGGTCAGCAGCAGGCACAGCAGCAGCAGTGGCAGGCGAGTCAGGCACAAATGGGTCAGGCTGGCACGATCCCCGGTGAAGACCCGTACTACGGGATGTATGCCAACGGGTATCAGGCGGCACCGGACCTGATGGTCGGGAACTACCAAGACCCCGGCGACTTCAGCATGGAGAAGTTCCAGCAAGACCCTGGCTACGCCTTCCGCATGAGCGAGGGTCTGAAGGCGCTGGATCGCACCGCTGCTGCCCGTGGTGGTCTGATCTCCGGTGGTACCCTGAAGGCTGCATCCCGGTACGGTCAGGACATGGCTTCGCAGGAGTACCAGAACGCATTCAATCGGTACAACCAGAACCGCACCTACAACTCGGGGTTGTTCAACACGAACCGTGCGTATCAGACGGGTCAGTACAACCAGAACCGCAACTTCAACACGGACCTGTACCAGACCAACCGGACCAACGCACTCGCGCCCCTTGGCTCCCTCATGGCCTCTGGTCAGAACGCCGCGAACAACACGGGTGCCGCTGGTCAGAACTACGCAAGCAACGCCAGCAGCACGTACCAGCAGGCCGGTAACGCTGGCGCTGCCGGGATCAACGCTGCTGGGCAGGCTGGTGCCGCCGGTCAGATGGCTCAGTCAAATGCCTATGGGAGTGCCCTGACCACCGCAGCGAGTGCTTACAACCAGGCGAATGCCCTGCGAAACTCACTGCAAAACTCAAACCCAGCGGTAGCACCATACGGGACACTTGATGGTACGTATGACTACACCCCCACGGCAAACAGAATCGGGATGTACTGATCATGTCACTCAACGAACTCATTGCTCAAAGCGGGAAGTTTCAAGCACCTGACATGATTGGGCAGTATGCCGCTGCTCAGGATATCCAACGAGGGATGCAGCAGAACCAGATGAACCAATTGAACATGACCGAAAAGTCCCGGTCCCTGGCTGAACAGGAGGGTCTGAGGAACTATCTGCGGTCGAACCCGAACCTTGACACCCCTGAAGGACTCCAGGGACTCAACCAGTATGGTGGTGCGGGTCAACTGCTGCTCGGGTCACGGGTCAAGCAAAAGCAGGAGATGGCTTCGGCTCAGAAGTCTGCTGCCGATGCGGGAAAGACCGAGTACGAAACCACGCGGATGAAGTTGACCGACTCGCTCAAGGATGCCGCTGGCCTGACCACTCCCGGTGCTGCCATCACGCATATTCAGAACGCTGTGAGAGAAGGCAAGATTCCGCAGGACAAGGCTGAACAACTGCTGGCGACGATCCCTCAAGACATCGAGGGGTTCGGCAAGTGGCGGCAGCAGATGATGTTCAATCTCCTGAGCGCACAAAACCAACTGGAACAGCACTTCGGGAGTATTGACAACGGTCAGACAATCACGCAGTTCTCGGTGCCAAAGTATGCCCCTGGTGCGACCCCGAATGTGATTACCCAGCAGCAGAAGCAGATGACCCCTGGCGCTGCTGAAGCCAATGACATTGCGCGTGGAAATCTTGAAGTCAGTCGTGGCAGGCTCAAGGTTGCACAGGATGAACTGTCCCGCAAACAAGAGGGAATGACGGACCTTCCACCCAAGGAAGTCCAAAAACGTGAAGCCTCATATCCGACAGCAACGGCTGCGATCAAAGGGTTCGAGGCCAACGCCGACAGTTTTGAAAAGGATTTGGTGGCACTTCGGGATCACCCTGGTCTGAGTTCGATCACGGGTATTGCTGCTGGTCGTCTTCCGGGCGTCACAGATCAGGGTCGTGCTGCAAAAGCACTCTACGACAAGATTGTTGCCAAAGGTGGATTCCAAGTGCTTCAGGACATTCGCGCTGCATCCAAGACGGGAGGTGGCCTTGGCAGCATCTCCAACCAAGAGGGGACTCAACTCAAGGCGGCTTTTGCTGCCATCGACAGAACCCAAGAGGCGGCAGACATCAAAAAGGCGTACCGCAAACTCGCACGCGAGAACCATCCGGACGCCAACCCAGACAACAAGAAAGCCGAAGAGAAGTTCAAAGAGGCCAAAGAGGCTTACGAGATGCTCTCCGATACAGCCAAACGGGCCGCTTATGACCAGTTTGGCCATGCCGGCGTGGATCATTCGGTGGGCTGCGGCGCTGGCGGTTGATTAGAT
>OFRF01000148.1_pt1 | contig 20414 bp, 39 predicted proteins | sample 1543081 | NCBI WGS metagenome assembly OFRF01 (sample SAMN07774232, study PRJEB24372) | wastewater metagenome
GAATCGAACCCGCGTCCAGAACACATTTTAGTCCCAACTTTGTGTGCGCCTAACATCGACGCACTTACGACCATATTTACTTCGGGGGTGTGGTGAAAGGAAGGTCCATGCGTAACACCACGTAGCCTTCTTCCTTATACACCAACGCCTCGTCCGGTGGTACGTCTTCTATCCACCGGTGTAACACAGGTGACCACACTCTAAACATGCGATTCTCCTAATGTTGAATGGTGCCCGGGACCGGGGTCGAACCGGTATGCCTCACGGCGAGGGATTTTCTTACCACTTCGTCTTTCGACGCCAGCCAACACCTTATCTTGTGTTGTTGAAAGAAGTCTTTTCCCTTTCGGGTGGCTCACTTCTCACTGTTCGTGGTCTGGACTTTGCCTTTACCAGAGACTGTTTGCTCTTAAACAGCGAGCTAAACCTGACTAGAACTAAATCAGTGTCCCGAGGTATCTGCCGTCAAGTCTCTACACCTTCATACCTCCCACAGTACCGACTCTCACGGTCCTATACGTGGTCTTTGGGTCGCTTACGCTCTTCCTAGTTGTAGCGGTATGCTTGGCTCGGCGTTGGCCTACTAGAATTCTGCGGTCCTCATTGTTTCTCTACCCTACTTCCAGCTCCGGTTTCGGGCCCGCACAGTCCCACCTTCTCTACTGTTCCTCTAGTGAGGCGTTCGCCGACTTTGACAGAATTCACCCAACGTAGACATGCCTTACACCATACTCCGGCTCGTGTGTCCGGCTCTCACAGATGCATGTTACTAGCAGATCGCCTACGTTGTTTTACCGTCTTTCGATTGCACCGTTACGCCTCCGAGCGTTCGTCTTACCAACAAGTCCTGGCGTACTAACCATTTTCGACTTTCGTCTCCAGCGGTAGGGACCCGTGTCTCGGACTGACTACTGATGCATTTTTCGGTGGTGCTCCTTTTTCAGCAACTATTTCGACACGGTACCTTCTGTGCCGCTCCGGTCAGTTGCCAACGTGAAGTCCCTTGTGTCTACCAATTTCACCACCCGGGCGTGAGTGGTACTAGATGGTTCCGTTGAGGCAGATCTCGTGTTCGCAAGACCATCCGCCATCAACAACTCGTCTCTAGGCTATTCCCTATCCACCAAAAGTTTCGGGAAGTTTGTTTTCATATTACGATTTACATTTGGTAGGTTCCTTGAACGGAATGTAATGAGTGACAGGCGAAAGGGGTATCGTCCCGCTCTTGCCGTTGCCAATGCAGAAGCCTCCAAGCCATCCTTTGGTCGCCTTTGCTTTATGGATAGCCCCTTCTTCTGTAAGAATGATCACGTAGGACCCTTGCCGGGGCGGTTTCACGGTGACATCTATCCACCCCGGTGTTGCACAGGTCGGTTTCTCTTCGGCTAGCGCCTCCTCTAGCCTTCGGAGGTAGGAGGCGACAGCATCCGCTACCGTGGTCTCGTTAAATGCTTGAGTAGATCTGTAGTAGTGAGAGGCCATCTCACGTAGAGATGGGTCTAGGCAGGAGCTAACCCTTTTAAGCTTCGGTCGAATGTCAAACAAGTTGCTCATGAGGTTACTCCTGAAAATGTATGGTGCGGACGAAGGGACTCGAACCCCCACGCCTTGCGGCGCCAGAACCTAAATCTGGTGCGTCTACCAATTCCGCCACGTCCGCATTGTGCTAACCGAAAGAGGATAGGTCCTCAGGACCAAGATCAAGAACCACAGAGACCTTAAGGGCCACCACAGGTCCAGGCCCAGGTAACAACTTCTGCGGTTGCCGGACAAATTCCACCTCGAGGTTATCCTTAACCCTCTGCTGCCCTTTGTCGATTCGATCGGCCAGCTCACGCAAGGCATGTGTCATCGAATACTTGCCTAGGTCAGCTAAACTGGCTTCCCTACGAGCTGTTGCCTCTCGCCATCGTTGCTCATCCTTATCGGTCCACATCAAAACCTCCTTTGTCGTCAAGCGTGACTATAACCTCAGGCCGACCTCTAACTCCGGTTGATTGTTGCAATGCTGCCATCTCTGTAATTCTGCGGGCTCGAGAGTCTAGCATCGAAAAGGCCGCTCCTAGTATCGCAGCGCCTTGAACTTGGTGTTTCAATTGCTGAGGCGTCATCGAGGCTTTCCTCGCAGCGATTCTTTGCTGCCTCTGTTCCTCCTGCTCTTTCTCTTCTGCGATACGCCGCTGAATCGCTTCAGCAACCCTGTTAGGTCTCAACTTGGCTTGACCCATGTCAGTCTTTCTTGACTGCAAGAGCCTCTTCGAGTTTTCGTGACAGCCAACGTATCCTGTCCTTAGCCGCGGTCAGATACACGATGCCGGAAAAAGCCTTTCCAGTAAGCATCGCTTCGGGCGAAGGCCTGTCGCACCCATGTAGGAATACGGCGTTGGCCAACTCGTCGTCAGTGTAATTCCCTAACGTGAGCTGAGCTCGTTCTCCATCGTAGTGACCTACGTGAGGATCCTCTTCGCCGTTAACGCGCCAGGTCGCAGCCGGCGTAGTTCTGGGCTCATCGTACTGGTGAAGCATCGTCAGCATCTTGTGGAAGGTCGCCTCGATAAGGAAGTGATCGACCAGCACCACGCAGTTAGGGTGCGCCCTTCTTAACGACAAGGTCTCCCAGTCGAAGTTGTCCAGGGTCTCGGGCGTCTCAATCTGAATTCCTAGGCCGGACAATCTGTTGAAATCTCGAAAAGGAATGCCGTCTATAGGAACGGCCTCTACCGCATGAATCGCAGTAGCCCTGGCTACCATGATATAGACGGCCTTTCCTTCTTTGGCCAGTTGTATGGCGTGCTTCACCATTCGAGTGGTTCGACCACTACCTTTCCTGTCGTCTGCACTATAGCTCATCGAAGTCATCTCCTACGGAGGGTGTATGGAAGAATCGATCGCGGATCGCCTTCGCCGCAACCATCGACATTGAAATGATAACTCGCTCTTGCTTAGGACGAAGTTCGGTTTGACCTACTACCTTCTTGGTCCACTTCTTCTGGATCCGGCGGTGGTAAGCCTCGCTCATCCACCTGCGCCTCTTGTGCTGCTTCGGTGTCTTAGGACACTGCACCAGCTCTAAGGGCTCCACGTCCCGCAGCACCGTCACCCACAACTTCTGTGCAGGAGGACGACCTTCGGATAGCCTCTTTGCTAAAACACAGGCCAAGCACCCAGGTACTTCGACTTCGTCCGTAGAGTGATTCGTGTGTCTCGCCGTAATGACCTTCTCTTCGGCTGACTCTACGGTGCCGTGTCGCCTCTCAACTTCTCGCAACCACAGCCTTTCCGTATCTTTCTCTACGGCAGCCCTAAACTGAGGACTACCGAAAGGGTATTTACGGGCATCTTCCGTAATCGTCCTGAGAGGAATGTGCTTCGGATCTGTACCGATCTTGTGATCGTAGAACAAGGGAACGTCCTCGGGAGGAAGAATCCTAAACGTCTGCCCAGGTTCGATTCGGGTAAATCTACTTGTATCTAAAGACATGCTGATCTCCTACTTCATTAGGTTAATGTAACGTGGCCCGCCCGGCAAGAATCGAACTTGCTACCCCGAGCTTAGAAGGCTCGTGCTCTATCCGAATGAGCTACGGGCGGAGATGATTCAAGGAATCAGATGCAGGTACTCAGGAAGGAATTCCTGAATCATGTTGATGAACTCGTCCTGCGGATTAATCTCGAGAGCAAAGACTTTCTTGTGCAACTTGCCATCGTACCCTACGACCTTATTCTTGGCAAAGTTAGCACAACTGGCAGAACTGACCATAGCCTCAGCTAAAGCCTCACGCAGAGCATCCTCTTTAGAGCGGACCTTCACGATCACCGTAGGGCCCATCATGAAGCGAACCTGCTCAAGCAAACCGTGAACCTCTTTGGTCCAACTGTCAGGCTTGCCTACTCGTAGAGATATCTGCCTGCACATGAACTCCCGGAATGCCCCTTCCAGGTAAGAATCTCGGATTTTCTCGATAAACCGTTGACGAGGATAAGCCATCGCCAAAACTTGAATGCTCATGATAGAGCTCCTAAATTAGTTGCGAGAAAGGAGGGTCGAATGCGACGCAGGCACCATTACCTTCGCGCATCCGAACCTCCTCGTAGTCCCAATTCCAGGCTCGCTTTTTTCTGGTTTGTAGGAGTAAGGCTTCATTGCTACCGCAGAGCAGACCGCCCCCTAGGAACTCGAGGTCAAGCGAAGCCTAGACCAAGTTGCCGCATCATCCACCTGCATTGGGACCAACAGGAGGTACGGCAACATTAGTATCCGGTACTTGACCAGGGTGGCGTTACGTCTTACTTCTTCTTGCTGGCTTTGGCTTCACGAGCAGCTTCGCGTTCGGCTTCCTTCTCCGCGCGGCGCTCTTCGGCTTGTTGTTCCTTGACTTCGGCCAGCATGTCCTTCTGGTCCCGCGCCTTGACGAAAGCACCTGCGAGGAGCCGCGACGCCATCCGGACCTTGCGGTACTCGGGGTTGGTCTTGTCGGTAAGTTCGGCAAGTTTGCCCTTGGCATTGGTAGCCCAGGCAGCAACCACGCGAGCGCGAATCAGGCCTTCGCCGGTGACGCTGACGCGAATGCGAACACACCACTCGCGACCGGCGCTCAGGCGCTTGGTGACGTTGGTCGCAAACAGGCGATAGTGCAGGCGAGTGATCAGGGCGATGGCAGTGATCGGATCCATTTCCAGGAGATCGAAACGAACCGCAGTGTCGCCGTCAGGCTTTCCTTTGATGCTTTCGACCCAGATTTCATGCGGAGCGATCAGGCCGTCTTTGCCGACGTAGAAGCCAACTTCGACGAAGTGGCTCTTGAGCTCGCCGGGGGCCTTGTAGGTAAAGGGCTTCGGGCGGGCGCGTTTCACGGCAGGTTTCTTGGCGGCAGGCTTAGCGCCGGGTTTCTTGGCAGCGACCTTGGTACCAGGCTTCGCCTTGCCGACGACTTTTTTCTGGAATGTCATGATGTGTGTCCTTGTATAGAAAACGTGTGGTTTATGCACCAATTGCCTTACTATTTACAGTCGCAAGGCAATTGGTGGATTGCGGTTACTTGCTCTTCTTGGCAGCCTTCTTGGACTTCGGCGCAGCCTTGCTCTTCTTGGCAGACTTCTTCTTGGACTTCGACGCAGCTTTGGCGGCCTTCTTCGCCTCCGCCTCCTGCTCGATAGAAACGTCGGTTTGCTCTTCCTCGGCTGCCTGGGCCTCCGTGGGTGGCTCTGTATCCGCGCCAATCGTCTTGGTAAAGACGCCCAGCTGAGGGCCCAAGAAAAGTTTGGTGACCGAACAAAGGGCGATGACCGTCGTCTTGTCCTTGAACGTAGCCTTGTGCCCGATGAGCAAAGGAGCCCCTTCCATCAGGTACGGTGCCGTCTGATCGGCATTCAAAATCAAGCCGACACAGACTGCAGAGCTCTTGCTCACCTTGAGCCAAAGTTGAGGTTCCTCGCCGGCACATACTTTGGTATCGGTATTCCGATAACCGAAGACCATGAAATGCCCGGCTACGGGCACCTTCTTGAAGGAAGTGCTGTTGGCAGGTACCTCCTGCACCAAGGTTTCGGTGTCCAGAAAAGCCGCGACGTTGGTGTAGGCGTGGGACGGGGGCACAAACACCGTCCCTCGATCCACAGTGGATGTATCTTCGACCTCGTCGCGGCGAGACCTGGACGGGGTCAACTCGCTGTCGGGGGAAGGGAGGCCGGTAAGAACACCTCCAGGTACCTGGTCGAGAAGTTCATACTGCGAGACGCCTACGAGCGAGGTCGCCTGCTTCGAGCCTTGCATGGTTTGACGATGCAGGAACCAGGCGGCCCAGGCAGTCTCGGACGTACGGGGAGTGGGTTGGGTTTTACGTGATGTCATTTTTGAATCTCCTGAAAACCTGTCTCGAAAAGACCGCCGAGGTAGACAGGTAAAATCCTCGGTCGGCAAAAAACATGCCCAGCAGATGCCTGCTTGCACAACTAAATTATACACTAATCGGCAAGCTTACGCAATCGCTAGTTATTACTGTGTTCCTGTACAGCAGCCAGTCGCCTGTTTAGGTCTATCACGTCGATCTCTTCGGCAAGAATCTTGGCCCGTGCGGAGATGTTAGAGGATAACTTCTCGTTACCTGCCCAGCTCTCAAGGTAAGCTTGTGCCATCAAAATTCGGTACTCCAAAGATAGGCTCCAACGAGAGCGTCCTTTGCAAGCCTCCTTTAAGTCTCTGGGGGTAGGGTCAGGGCACTTATCTAACGCGTCCATGGTAGTGTCTCCTAGAGAGAGTTCTTGATGGCGAGGGGCGTTTTCATTACCGTGTACCACGAACCTCGGATGAAGATAACCCGTATCTGCATCGAGTGCAGAAACAACTGTTGGCGGGTTTTGTGGAGGTTGTGGTGGGTAACATGACTCTCGGCTGAGGCCCGATCCCAAACCCGCCCTACGACCTCTCTCTGTCTCCAGGAAGAAGAGATAGAGTACACCTCGTAAGCGTCTCGTATCTCGAACTCCTTCGGCTGAGGTCCTTGGCCGCCGGGGAGCCTCGCTTTGACCGAAGCGATCACTTTCCGCAAAGTAGTAAGGCTTTGGGCTTCTTCGTCCGGGATCTCGATCCCAAAAACATCTTCCAAGTCCATCACGAACTGGATTACATCCAACGAATCCAAATCGTAGGCTTCGTGCAGTTCGGCGTCCAAGATTAGCTTATCGTTGTGAACACCTAACAAAGCGCAAAGCTTGTCGTTAACAATCTGATCTACGGACAAGCAAGGGCCTTCCTGGGCAGCGGGCATGTTTGCCTCCTTATAAACGGTTAATGCGGCGAAGGAGATCCTCTATAACAGTATCGTAGGAGTCCCTCCTGATTATGGCTTCTGACAACTCTCGCTGGGCTGCAAAAACATCACGTAGTCTGGCCTTAACTACCTCCTCGGCCTCATCCTTCCGCGCCTGCAGCCCTGCGATAGTAGTCGCCAACTCAGTCAGCGTCAGAGTCGTCATTTAGCCGGTACGCTGGAATTTGGTAGGTAATGATCTCTACCGGGAGAGGTAACTTCTTCAAAGCGTCGATCCAGACCCTGCCTTTCTTGGTGACAGAATTGTCAGCGTCCACCATACCTGCAGTGACCAGGAAAGTGTAGGCATTTTTCTGAGTTTGAGGCGTATTGGGTGAAATCTCCCAGTCGTCGCCGGTTACGTACAGGTGAAGGAGCAATTGAATTGTCGCCAGGTTGGGCATGACCTTACGGACCGTAGGTGACGGTACATCTTTACTAGGCATAGGCAACTTTGCCTTAGAGGGTCTATCAACTCGTTTGACATAAGGGGCATTCATTTTAACCTCCTGTGGTGGGTGAGTACAACAAAGAATCTGAGGTAGTAGCCGGGGTCACCAAACGTACCCTGATCAACCCCTGGTGAACCAAGATACGAAAGTCGCCTAAGTACAAGGCGCGCGGCTGAAAATAATGGCCGCCCTGCTCGACCGGGTTGAATCCTATCTTGTAGTTGTCCAGCAACTTGTACCTGTCCTGACATACTGTGGTGCGAACTTTGACCTCCATGTCCGAAGATGACTCGAAGAAAAGGCCCAGGGAAGGAAGGCCGTGTAATGCGCGAGCGCCTAGCTCTATTTGCACCACGTCTTCTCCGTACTGGAGTACTAAGGCCTCGATGTCTCGGGCCACTTCCGTAGGAAGCCATCTCTCTTCCTCCTCCTTAGGAGAGCGTTGCACCAAGATGATTAGGTAAAGAACCAGCCCTAAGCCGGCCCCCAAGACAGCCCAGTCATACCAAGGAAAATTCGCGCTCATGTTTCAGTGTCTCCTGTAGTGGATAGAATCAGTAATACTTCGCCGTCGAAACCTACTTCGGTGTACTCCTCTTTTACATGCCGTACGGTCTCCTGCAGATCCTGTTCTATGTTTCGAGACAGACCTACGTAAATAGCTCCGGCCCCTCGGGAAAAGGCATGCGTTATCGTCTCGATACAGAAGCCATCATGGCTAGGACGACAGATAATGGGCCAGAGTCCTGGAGCGAAAGGAAACCTCGTGCAGTCGACCAGTTGAACTCTCGAGGACTGATCCTCGCGATACGCGATATCCAAGCCGATCATCTGGTACCCCAGTTTTACTGCCTCGTCGACCAGCTGCCCGTTGCCGGCACCACAGTCTACGTACATCTTCGGCGGCAGGCGTTTCAGAACATCCCAAAAACGATACCGTGGAGTAAAGAACCTTCCTGGAGGGAGATCCATACCGTGTCGCATCAGGTCTGCTCGTAACCTCGCCTTGAGTTCGTTACCAGGCCTCATCGTAGTCCCCTTTAAGGGTTGGTGCGTCATCTCGGGTCGCCACTTTGACAGTGGGGCTAAGGAGGGTTGGGCCTTCGTCTTCGTCGGCCCCTAGCACCTTAGATTCGTTAGACTCTTCGAGTTGGAGGTGTTCAAAAAGCCGAACCAAGGTTACGTCGCCGTAGTTGGTATTGACTACCGTATTCCACTCCAGATCGTAATCTTCAAAAATCGAGCGCAACGCACGTCGCTGACCTTCGGTGATAGGCGCATTACCTTTACTCACGTACCACTCGGTCAGGACACCATTAAGTCCTACTCGAATGCAGTTGAGGTGGTAGGCGGCACTCAGCTCGAACCTCTGGAAATGAAAGACGTTCGCATCTCGGTCAGGAACCCCGTACCCATACTTGATCGCCTCTAGCGGGTAGAGGAGGGCCAAGATAACGCCGTGGGTCCATTGGCAGGTCAAGGACCAGATCGTCCCGTCTGGCTGAATGACGTAGCCGTACTCTGACCGTAGGAAACCTTTAACGGAGTAACGTTCCAACAATTGAAGTTGCTCTTCCTCGAAGGTCATTTCTGCTCTCCTGGATGGGAGATGCTTCGGCGTTGCAGGTAGTCGGCTTCGTCTTCTGACGCCAACTGCTGGTCGTCGGCCTCCCAAGGAAACACTACCCAGTCCTCGTTTCGCATAACGCACCCGTACCAGGCGTTTATGGAAGGGTCGCGCGTTACCCACACTGCGTAAGCACCGTAATGGTTAACCTCCGCTGTTCGCTCTAGGTTGCCCTTAGCAGCGTTGAAGGTCTCGCCGGTACCGTAGATGTCGTCGACCCACAAAGTCTTGAGCCTCATGTTAGGTATCCAAGGCGGAGCACTTAGCATCTTGATGTTGAGGTGATGACTGAGGGTTACGGCTAACACCAACCCGCCACGAGGCGGCCCGTACACGTACTCGATCTCTGGGTGAAACTCCTTCACCCAGGCAACCAACTTCTGGATTGTCTTGTCGAAACCTTTCCAGTGCAAGAGCAACCTGGTTGTATCACCTTGATGGGCGAGGACCCCTTGCAGGTCAGAGCGGAACGGGGACATTGGCCCGGGGCCACAGAAGAATTGCGTCTTAGCCTCTGTCACAGTGGCGTTTTGCATGTCTTGAATCTTCGGTTCTGTACCATGTTTGGACCAGGAACAAACACCAACCGGCAGTTTAGCTAGCGTAGTCCCTTTACCAAACAGCCAAGTGGCTAAGGTCATGCCAGAAGATACCCAGTGGTGCCCTTCCCAGCTTTTGATAAAGCGATCGTCTCTCAAATAGTACACCGTAAGGGCAGACAGCATTACCGCGTACGGCAGTTTGTTGCTGCCATCTGGCTCGATTCGAGCCAGCTTGCCGTTGTCGTCTTCCAAAACAAACCCGCCGTCGTTATTGAGGGTGCTCATTGTCGTTCTCCTGTTGGGTTATGTGCTGCCAAATTTCGGCGAAAGGTAAATACTTGAAAGCGATGTAAATGGACCACAGCGTCGACGGTATCATCGTTGGCCACGCTGGCCCAGGTAGACGGTACAGGATGTACATGAAGATAAGGTTCAATGGCACAAGGGACACTAGAGCAGCGATTTGCCACTTGGGCATAGAAGTTTTCATGGTACTTGGTAACCTCCTCCAACAACAGGGAGACTACCAAAGTAGCCGTAGCCTGCGAGTGATTGGTAGCCAATCCGATTGCAGTGGCGGCGATTTGTTCCGTGTTGAACACGGTGAAGTGGCCAGGGTTCAGGTGGAACTTTCCAGCTTGATACACCAGAGGATCTTCCGGCCACCTTCTGTCTACAACCACTGCGCTGCCATTCATATCGAAGGATATCACGCCAAAGCCCTCCACAAAAGGTTAAGGGCTAACCCTACGAGCAAGATAAGATATACCCAAAGGATGAGATCGAACTGGCGGCATAGACGGGTCTGGGCTGCATGCCAGCTGTCTAGTGTGAAGGTACGTCCGTACCAAGGATGCCCGTTACCCAACAGGTGGAACCGGAGCGCAATACAAGTAAACGCCCAAGTAGGGAAAGCAAAGAGTTTTGCGTAGTTCATGATCTACCTCTCCAGAGAAACGCGGTGACGATTCACCAAATCTTCATCCCACAAACAGAAAGCTCTGTGGGGCCGACCTCCTGTGTTCTGACCTCCGTTGTACTCGAAACCTATAACACCGTAGGGCGTTAGTATCTTCCGTATCTTGGCCAACGCCCCCTTCTCACCAGAGTAAGTAAGACTCGATCTAGGACTAGCTGTACCCGACGATAGTATCGAACTCTTACCGCAGTTGTTGTCCAAGTAAGACTCCTTGGTCTCACCGTGAGCCCCGATTCCGACTTTGTGGTCCCACATCAGTTCCCAGAACGAGCGGTCCCTGATCGGAGCATGGGTATGGACGACGTTGTTCGCGATCAATCCTCGAGGAAATACGAAGGTGGAAAGAAACCCTGCCGACCTGTTCTTGTACCACGTTACTTTCAGAGTCGGCATACTGTGTTTCCAGTCCCGAACCGTCGACCCTTGGCCTGCTCGGCGAGTATCTTTTACACTCACCCCGTAGATGAGGCGCCGATGTTCGACGTAGTCGATCTCTATCAAGCCTGCCTCGATCAAGTCCTCGTACCCTTGACGGTGGAGGTCACCTTGAGTCTTCCTGTACTTGGCATCTTCCTTTAACCGACGATAGAGAAGGTTCTGCTGGAGTGAGCTGTCTTTTCGGCACGCCTCCCAGAGGTAATTCTCAAAGGCTTTCTCTTTCGCATCGTTACGATCTTTAGCCTCTCCGGAAAACAAGGTCACCACTTCATCGCCGGACCCTTTGAGGCGATACGTCTGGGCAATCGGCCTCTGGTTGGTGAGGTAGATGCCTGGCCCTACAAAACACCAGGTGTTGGTTTTGGCGACGTCGAACTTCTCGATACGCGAAAAGTCCCCTCGGTACAAGGTCATGCTACCAGAGAAGTCGCCCAGATATCTGTAGCCCACAGGGCCTCCTTAACCTCGTCTCATCTTAGAAATGTCCTTAGCGGACTGTTCGGAAAACACCGGGACTGCATTGCTCTTGTGCATCGTCGCAATGCCGACCATTGCGGTTCCTGTGTAAGGTACGGCAGATTTCTTGCTACCGCCACCTACAGTATCGGGCTTGGAGGGTAGCTTCGTGTCCTTACCTCGAAAGTTGTAGGTAGGAATCTTGGGTGGCGGTTGCGTGGTAGCAGCCCTCGTAGCTATCACACCGGAGAGAAATGCAGCGTCTCTCCGGGCTACCGCTTCCTTGGCTACGCGAGCTGCGACTTTATTCTTTTTCATAGGCCACCGGCTTCTTGAAGAAGCGGTTTGCATGGCGTTCCATGAACTTTTCACGATTGAAAATCGTCCAGCCGTCTGCTTCCAGCTTGCGAAAGAGACTTAGGGCCTTCACAGGGCACTTGATAGGACGATACATCCCGTCCGCGTAAGGAGTACGGCGGTAAAGCTCGCCCCAGTGAAGCTTGAGGCCATCCTGCTCAGGGTTGTGGTCAGGACGACGACTGGGGGCCACATTGAAAGGTCGCCCTGCGATCAAAAGAACCTTAGCCTCAGGAGCAACAGGTTGAATACTGCGGACGGCGACTAAGAAGGCGTTAGTACCGTGAATGGAAAAAGCGACGTAAACTTTCATAGGTGTCTCCTCGGAAAAACTACGCGTCAGGTGGCAAGGTTGCATCGTGTAACCTATCGCCCAATCCTGATAGACCGACCCAGTGCAAGATTTGCATCAAGGGATGGGCGATCAAATTGTGGACTGGCCAATTCTTGTAGAGCCTCATAGGTGTCTCCTTAGGTCTTGTATTGGGCGTGGTCGTTCGGATGGTCCGTAGCCTGAGTTTGCTTCCTCGACCAGGTCAACAGGTCATGAACGGTTGCGGTGTGGGCAGGCACGCCGGAGTGATCGATGAAGTCGCCAACCAGTTCGTTCAGACGGTCGTCCAACTTCTTATGCCGCGCTATATGCTCTTGGCTCATTTAAGTATCCTTTCAGGCTGTCGAGGCTGCGCTATCCATAAGCTGGAAGCTGTTTTGGAGGTGGTTACCTAACCGGCCCATGAACTGCTTGTCGAAACTAAAGATGATATGGTTTTGGATGTCCCACCAAAAGTCTGTGCGGAAAGGCATGGTGTCCCCGCGAGAGGCCGCCTGCTTCTCCTCAAGAGAGGCCCAATAATAACTCTGAGGTTTGTCGAAGCCGGAGTGCTCTTGCAGTAGCAAGGTACCAGCTTGAATACCTAGCAACCACTGCTCGTACTGGTTACGCTCTTCGAAGTTATCGAAGTTGGCGAACACTCGGCAAGAAAATACCTTCCCGTCTTTCTGAACCTTCACCTGCTCAAACTTGTGCGTCTCGTACAGAGAGAATTGAGCCTGAATCGCCCGTAGGCTGAGGGCCGGTGCGCCCCCCTCGAACTCCGACGCGCCCATGTATTCCATCTCGAGGGCTTGGTGTAGCGTGGCGTGAGTGTACTTGCCCATAGGGCGTCGTATCTTTCCTAGCTGGATTAGCCGAGGCTGTTTGAGGGAGATACTGATGTGGTCGACCTTAGTGGAACCGGTGACTACCTGGCGTTCCATCCGAACCAAATTGGGATCGGGAGGAACGAGAATTCCTCGCTCCACCCATCCACAGTTTAGGTAGCTGACCACCTGGTGGCAGTTTACCACCTTCTCGAAAGTGATTTTGCCCATGTTATTTTCCTTTGGAAGGAGAAGCCTGGAGCGCCCCAATGGTTTTCTGGAGATCGGCCTTCATGATTTTTAGTTCATTCTCTCGAGCATGGCACTGAGCCAAGATTTTCGTAAGGTACAGATGGTTGGATCTCATGCTTCGGACCAAGTCCTGCACCTTGTCACGGTATAAACCAAGGCACCGTCTTGGCAATTGCCCTTCGATGCGATTGTACCGAGTACACTCTTCTTTGGTCGCCTTTCTCCATTTTGGCACAGGCTTCTGCTTCTCCTTAGAAGGGGAGGCGTCATCTGGAACTTTTTTGCCTGTCCTCAGCCACAAGAGGGCTTCTTCCAAGGTAGCCTGATCACCTAGATGACTTGACAGCTTGTAGGCTGCTGCTTGTAGGCTAAAAAGGTTCGTCGTCTTCGGGGCGACAGGAGTAAAAAACTGCTTTGAGTAAAACTGAGTACTCGCCTCATTCGGTACGTACATCACGCCTGAGATAAACCGCACGCCTTCGCGGTGCTTCACAAGACAATCTGGGACCGAGACGCGAACGCCGCGGATAACAAGCGTTCTCATGGATTTTCTCCGTGCAAAATGTGAGTAGGAATTTCTTCCCGTTCGTCTCTGCCTGTCGAAGGGTTCGTACTCAGGCAGGCTATGGCCTGAATTTCGTCGTAGTCACCGCGTCTCCAGGTCAAGCCTTTACGCTGGTCGTAACAGAATTTCTCTGCTCGATGGTAAGCACCTGCGGTCAGGACCGTCTGGCTAGGCTTTTTACCTGGCCAGAGATAATAGGTCCACGACAGTATCAGGGCCAACAAGATGATAGCTTCGCGAAGCTTCACGTCAGCCTCCTGCGAAGGGCTGTGTGGTGATGACCAAGCAGCCGTTATCGACCACAACCTTGGTCGCGTACTCCGGAATAGTCCTGGTCCAAGTGCCGCTACGATCGGTAACTTCGATCGTGCAAACTTGCTCTGACTTGTGCCAGGCCTGAGCCCGCACAACCGACTCGTGAGTCGGATTCACCATAATGTGATGGTGACTGCCGTGCGGCCCTTTTACCGAGGCCATGTGCAAGCCTCGAAGTTTGACTACAGGGGATATCTTGTGATCTGTGTTCATGGTGAAGTGTTACTCCTTAGTGGGATACAGCAGTCAAAAGGTTTCGTCGAACCCGTCATCTTCCTCCTCGGGAGGTGAAGGGCAGTAGTCGGCATTTGCAAGTATCAAGTATTCGCCCCGACCTGGGTTTTTAGGGCGTAGCTCTCGGTAAACCTCCGCGCAGCAAGGAAACGCGCCCAGGAGCACCAAGTTTTGGATACCTTTGTTGAAGAGATTTCTCAGCATGAACTGGTCTACATCCATAGACAGAGCCAAGGTCCTCTTAATGGGCGTACCGCACAATTTAGGACAGAACTCGACGGAAACAATATGGTGACTAGGGGCAGGATTCATTTGGATTGCTCCTCGGGACCTTCGGTCCCTAGTTTTAGGAACTCCTCCCGGTCGAGTTCTGCGGCCAGGCGAACAGGGTTCGTGTGCTGGGAGGTACAGAACAGAACCATCCGGCACAGAGCTTCGTTAAGGCGCTTCTGGTTGAGAGTAACAGCCCTCAGGTTCTGGCTCTCTTGCACCTTGGTGCGCGGAATCTCTACGGTGAGAAGAACCAGGGCCTTGGCTTGGCACTCGTGGATGACACTGGCGATAGATGAAAAGCGAATCTGCGCCTGCCTGGGTGTAAGTTTTTTCATAGGGTACTCCTAGGAAAGTTGAAGGTTACCTGCAGCGGTAGACGGTTGCCTTCGTCTGCTGGTGTGTAGTAGGGCAGGTGTAAGTGAGGACGTCGTGCCCCTCCAAGTTCTCTTCGATGTCTAAGACCTCTACTTCGGGTACCTTATGTTGGTTGTGACACACCGAACACTGGACGAAGGCGGGATTAGGGTCCAGGTCGAAAGAAATATCGTCGCTCATGATAGTTACCCGCAAGTGCAGCAGTCGATGCTCTGCAGCGAGCTGTTGTAGCCAGGGCGAATACGGGTTATCGGGCAGTAGTCCTGGCGATGCACGGTATCCACCTCCAACGGAGTAAAGTTGGTGGCCCACAGGAGTCGGTTGGTGTAGCCGCCGCTAACCACTTTGCCCTCGAGGTACCCGTTAGTGCCATCCACGTTGTAGTGGTCCTTGCCGACCGGGTAGGGATGCCACACCGCCTCGCGCAAAGTTATCTGACCGTGATTGTGACGGATGCAGATGTCGCCGATCTCCGTCTGCGGGCGCTGCACGATGATAGGGTTCTTCGGATCGAGAACGATCAAGTCGTCTTCGTCGACCTCGTAGATAGCCAAACGGAGCAGAAAGTCTGTAAACTTGAGGGCGGCCGCTAAGGCGTCCTCGATGCGAACAAAATGAACCGCGTCCTTGACTTCGGTCCCCCATTCCTCGGCGAGGTCGTTCCAGTAAAGAACGCGGAAGGAGGTGTTGAGCGAATTTCCGATGATGAAGGTGTGCATGATGATCTCCTGATAAGTGATAGGCGGAGTTGTGCTGCGAAGGGTGTTACTTTTGGGATGGGGTTTTGCGGGGGCCGTCCTGGATGGCGACGATCGCGCGGTAGGCCTTGACCATGGTCTTGGGGTCGGAACTGTTGAGCGTGAACCACCCGAAGATAAGTTCCGCATCGCGCTGGTAAGCTTTCATCAGCTTGTTGCCGGTGAGGCCTCGGTACGGATCGTACTTTGATCCGATCCCTGCTCGCGACCGGCCGACGCAGATGTAGTCGATGATCGCGCGAACAGTGAGGAGACGCCCGAGGAGAGCGTCGTTGAAACAAACGGACATCAACTTGGCTTGATCCGCCGGCCGCTTGGCGCAGGAGAACTTTGCGGCGTAACTCTCGGCAGGTGAACGAGCAGTCTTTTTCATGGTGAACTCCTAATAGGTGATGAGCGGAGGTAAAACAGGTTTTGCGAGGACGGAGGGTTAGCCCCGCCCCCGCAAAGTCGGGCGCATGTTTAGCCGATCGTGATCGAAGTGACGCGACGATCCTCGCGAGCGAACTGCAGAGTCCCTTCCGGAACCGGCACCTTGAAGGCCACCAACTTTTGGTTGGCGTTGGCGCGGTTGGACGTGGAACCAACCTTGAGGCCGCGGCACTTGCCACCACGGCGGGCGACCAGATGCTCGACCCGTTTGATCGGGGCATCGACGATGACCTGCCCGTGAGATGCGGAAGCTTCGATACCGTTGACTTGGAAAAAGTTGACCAGTTGGCGTTGGGTTTTCATTGTGTTACTCCTAAAGTAATTTGTTGCAGCAGGTCGCACAGGATGTGCTTCCTTGCTTTCATTCTACAGGAGTAGACAAGCTTTGTAAACCACTATTATCAGCTATTTACATGCTTACCAACCCCTGTGTCTTACAGGGCTTTACTTTGGATCGCCCTTCAATTGGTAATCTTTCTGGACCTCACCTGAGGTTTGACGCCCTCGCATGAAGGAACTCCACCAGAGCTACTTAGGACGTGTCATACCACTAATAACAGGTGTGGTGAGTGCTTTGGCTATGGTCCATCCCATGTTATGTATCCGATAGTACACCGTTTGATAAGGAGTATCCGCAGCATATCTTTCTACCGCGTCTCGCAGACACAAGCCTTTGTAGAAAATGGTGTTTCTCCTATTAGAGGCGTTTACCTTGGGTGTAACGAACCGGCAGTTGCTAGGGCGGTACCCTACGTCGTTGTCTCGCCTGTCCAATTGCAAACCAGGCTGCCACCCGTTCCTCCTAGCCCATACGATAAAAGTCTCTCTATCGTGATACCACTTCTTGCAAACCTTAATGCCCCTACCTCCGTAGTTAGGGTAGTCGCCCGCTTCTTTATTGTAACATCTGCTAATCATGAAGGCGTAGACGCCGGATAATTTCCTGTACCACTTTGTATAATGGCTGCTAGGCTTAGATCGGCGCTCGAAATTTCTTTTCCTGACCCCCTCCCGCGCCTGACAAGGGCAAGTAGCCAAGGTAAAGATATACTTGACCATAATTTTGCCGCAGTCTGTACGGCATTCGATCTGTCTCTGACAGCCCCGCTTAGGGAGCTCTCGAACTACTGTGCAGCAGCCGTACTTGGTCCCCTTACGAATCCTGAGCTTTTTCATCAAAATTGCCTTTCTTGACTACGTACTCTTTGTCTATTGTACCGAACTGAGACCTACCTCGAAGGTGGCTAGACCAGAAAAAGAGTCCTGTTTTTCTGGCCTTGAAGTGGCCGCGAACAGAGTGGAGTCTCGTGCTACAGGCGAGCCACGTCTGGAGTGCCGCCCGGGTTCTCTTGTCCCCACCAGATTGAATCCTACGCACCTTCTCGCCGAGAAAGATGTCGAGAACTTTGTACTCGAAGAAAGGTGTCCTTCCGCTCTTGCGGCGCTTGGCGTTAAGTTTAGCGGGAGCATCTACGGTGATGGTCTTGACGTTTTTGGCGTTGATACAAGCCAATGCGTTCAACGCGACGCTCGTTTCGTACTGGGAGTCGAGCATCATCATCTTCTCCATCTCGTCCTTCGAGTAGCCGCGGCTGCGAGCGGTATCCGCAACCAGCGAAGGTAAAAAACATTGAGGCTTGACCGTGTAGGAGGGCTGCATCTTACCAGAACCGATAGGGAATTCTTCTAGCTTGAACTCCGAATCGTAGGGCACGAAAACTCGCATCGGTACCATCACCCACTGTTGAACCTCAGGTGAATAGTAGAACGAGATAACGTGGAATCCGTCCGGTATCTTTGCCGAGGCCAGGCGTGGAGAAACTTCCGCTCGCCGCAGCATCTCGTCTCCGGAAATGACCAGCGATATCCTCTTGCACGCCTTGTCCAGCGGAACGGACTTTCCTTTCGGGAGAACTCCATTGTACACACCATCAGGGTCCAAGGAGAGATTCGGATCGACCGAATACTCGAAAGCTATCAGGGGGTAGACAGGGCGCACGAAAGCCATTGCCTCCGCCGAAGATACCTTCACACCAACGTCGCCGTTCTCAGGCAGCAGGAACTTTACCGAGTCCTTCAAGCAACCTAGGATGAGTTGCCCGCTTAGGTAATCGATGCCGGGCATCAGTCTCAGAGCTTCAACCCAGGGCGTGAGGCTGTCGATGGCGTGAGTAGAGTAGTTCATATGTTCCTATTCCTCGAGTTGTTCAGGTAGAACGGAAGAAGGCAACGTCAGATAACGCCGTACAAAGTCTTCGACGGACAAAGCTTTCTCCTTAGGTCCTGCCCTGTTGGTAGCTAACACCTCTTCCAAGGTTAAGCCTAAGGCTGAGCTGCATCCTGTCCGGTGTGCTCTTTCTAGGCGCTGGGGCAAATCTCGCAGCCCTGCTGCCCCTAGCTCTTGCTGGATGTACTCGGTTAGCTGAGCTAACGTCAGAGCACTCTCGAAACAAGGTCCATCACCGATGGTGGTGTAGACTTGATAGGCTCCGTCTTTGTGCAGGATTAGATCCTGCATCACCGCATCTCCTGAATTCGTTTTGCTGCTTCGGCCGGATTGATTCCTTCTCGGTAGAAGGACTCAGCTAGTTCGTTCGTCAGCTTATCCCCTCCATACCATCCGAGTTCCTTACGTACTTGCTGAGTCCAATCGTAGAGTTCCTTAACCTGACTCTCGGCATAGGGCGTTAGGTCGCCTACTATGTAGCATCCAGGAAACTGCCACAGAACTCCGGCCTCGTCTCGACACACTAAAGTAGCTCTGGCTATCATAGGATTAGGCTCATTGGGGATAAACCTGATGACCTCGACCGGTTGTGTGGTACACAAACGATCAGCTGTACTTTGTGCATTTGCGTAGGAGAACTTGGTGGCGTCAGCGACGTACTGGGACCAAATTTCGTTGTAGGCGTTCCAGTATTCCACGCCCCACTCTTCATCGGTGTAACGGCGAATCAAACAATCTTTCATGTCAGTCTCCTTGAATTCCTAGTTCACGGCGTAGCAGTAGTTCCTGCATGGCTTCCGAGTTGTCCGGTCGGTCGATGTTATCCCAGATCATCTTGAACCGTTGACCGGTGCGTTGGTTGATCAGTATCATGTATTTCGGGTCGTCGTACCAAACAGTCTCTAGACGAGTTCTCTCTTCCTTAGTCCGGGCGGATTCGGGTTTGGTACCGTAGTGACCGGAGTACATTGCCATCCAAGGGCCGGTGACGCCCACGCCCATGTGATACAGGTCGTGGGTAAACGGGTTGGCGTTGGCTGGTAGCGGATCCAAGGGTACAAGTCGTGGCAAAGGCTCCGGTACAGGTGTCACCTCCCCGAGGATTGTGCCGGCCTCGACCACAGTGGCGGGCCAAACATGCAGACTCACGTTGAGCAAAGTATCTTCGATAGGATTCTCCGTTCCGTCGGGGTTGCGGTCAGGTATCGAGGTGATACGGGCCTCCTGGAGGGAGAACACTGACGAGATTTCTCCGGTCATCGTGCCGCCGATGATTGGCGTATCTACTGGGTACTGAGACAGTGCTGCGATCAAGTCACCTACTGTGGTCTGTTTCATGATTGCTCCTATACGAGGTGTGAGGAGTACGATGTAGGGTTGGAAGGGCGGCGGCCAAACGCGGAGGTCATACGTGCCACTGAGGTGATTATGATGGGCTTGCTGAAGTACCGTTTCGCCGCCCTGCGAGAACCGAATCGCCACGAGCGAGGGCACACTCCGCGGCCTCACGAGCAGAGTCAAAGTGATATTCAGGGCTCAGGTTGTCCGCGCTGCCTCTTGCCACCTCGATCGAGTTCAAGGTAACAGACCATACTGACCTGTCGCCATCTTGATCAACCACCTCTGCCCGAAGTGGTCCTAGCTCTAGGGAGAGCCTTTCCGTATCCACGTTTTCCTGGTGAATCCACGTTACTACCTTGAGTGCATTCATTTCGATCTCCCGTAGAAAAGTTGAACATGCTCCGCGTCCGCCATCACGTAGGCGTAATAAGTCGGTGCTCTGTAAGAGGCGCGTAGGTGCAAAACGCTCTTGAGCGACTGGATGGGTACTCGACAGACAACCTTGTCTGGTCTCATAGCGAGATGATACCCAGGTTGAGGGAGGGGTCCGCCTTTATCAAGGCGTCGAAAGTTTCGACAGCCTCGTTGCGAGAAAGATACACGACGATCTGTCCTGCCCCTTCGGGGTCTAAGAGACCGAAGCGAGGCTTCATCTGGTGACGAACCAATTGAAAACCCTGGAAGAACTTCACGGAACGGATGTCCTCCGCTTTGGTTCCTATCGCGTAAAGCTGCTCGTTGTAGCGTACAGGCGTGTTGGGGTTGTTGCTCATGATTTCTCCTTGTCGGTCGAGGACCCAACTTGCTGCAGGTCAGTGGGGGCATAGACGTCCTGGTAC
>OFRF01000150.1_pt1 | contig 20300 bp, 30 predicted proteins | sample 1543081 | NCBI WGS metagenome assembly OFRF01 (sample SAMN07774232, study PRJEB24372) | wastewater metagenome
GCCGCGCCACTGATCGGAACCCAAAGGATGCGGCTCACAGGAACACCTGCCAAGGATTAGCGGAAAGAGACCGTGCCATTTTTGTTGAAACAGCAAGTCGAGCAAAGAACGCACTTCTGTAGCAAACTATATCAGTCCCGTTCGTCGCATCGCCTCGACCCGTCGTTGATGGTCCGTAGTTAAAGTTACCAAGCGCCAAGTCTTTCGTCACAAATAGATCATTGAAATTTCTCAGCCTCCGGGATAGCGTCGCTACCCTTCAGCAACCTGACATGGGCGTTCTCTTTTACGATCTCGCCATCCAAACGGTACTGCTCTCTGAAAACAATCGAGTCATCATTGAACTCCCAGCCGATGTGATATTCGAGTGAAGCCACCGGGAGATTGCCTTTCGTCGTCCAGATCAGAGGTACATCCTGCGTCACTTGAGTTCCTTGCATCACGTTCTCCTGTTGATTATCGCTTACCGCGCCGCAAAGTATAATGCAAAATTGCTGAATTCACAGCGAATTCTGCGATGAAGTCGCTGTTCGAACTGACCAACAATTGAATGTTCTCGCCGCTACCGTTCAGTTCAAGATAGCTCGGGCTGATTGTGCGACCATCCCAGTAGAAATTGTCCCAATAGAACGAGTCCCACGCGGCCGTTCCGGACAAAGCCACCCCTGTGCTTGAGAACAGGTGTTGGGCGATGTCGGCGCTGGCCCAGTCGAAGTTATAGCCAACCGAGAATTCGGTATAGTGTTCGCCCTGCACCTCGAGCACGCAACGACGGAAGCGCTTGTGGATGCGCAACTGCTTGCTGATGTTGATGTTGGTGACGAAGTACCCATTGATCAAGGCGCCGTCGAAACTGGTACCGACATCATTCTCCATAACGTGACCGCTGCTCGTTCCAAAGATGGACACCGGCGACCCGTCGTTCCACTCACCGTCCCATGCACAGAGCACGGGGTCAGGGTACTGCACGATCCCGTGCCCAACCAACTCAGAGTTGGCGATGGTGCTGAAGATTCCGTATCCGTCCGAGAAGAACACACGATACTGGCTGTACTGCCGGTTGACCGCCGAGGCTGTGGCGAACAACTTGTGCGCTCGCACAGCACTGGCGATGTTGTAGGTTAGGCTGCCGGTGTCGAAGTTACCGTAGTTCAGACTGCTCTTCATCGAGATGATGCCGCGGTCATCGAGTGTGTAGCTGTCGGACAAGTTCTGCATGGTGTATGGGATGCCGCCGACACCAACCCCGTAGGTCGAAAACTTCCAGTCAGCCGAACTGCTACCGTACAGCATGTAGATCGTGTTGCGACCGTAGATCGCAAGAGCTCCACCATCGCCGGTGCCGGGCTGAACAAGGAAGCCTGTCACGTTGTCCGACGTTCCGATCTCACCGGCCCCGTTGATGATCTGGTAATCCAGCGGGTCACCGAGCGCCGAATGAATCACCGACGTTTTGTAGGCGAGGAACAGGTGACCTTTGAAAGCGTAGATGTGCTCCGGCGGAAAGCTCATGCCGGTGGTTGTGATTGCCGTGTAGGTGGTGCCGTCAAACTGGAACGGATCATTTACACCGTCGCACCCATAAACCTTCATGGATGTAGGCCCAGCTGTGAAGTTGGCAACGGTGATTTCGTAGCGACCGTTCGGCAGCAAGGTCACCGGCAATGCAACACTCACCCAACCAGCAGCACTTGACTTGTAAAGTGCTGCTTCAGTCCCCGCCATGTTGTTCCTGAAGGCGTAGATCACGTCGTTGAAGATGAAGCACCCGAGAATCGGACCACTGCCGGGCACAGGCCCGATGTCATTGCGATAGATATTGGCCGCGGCAGCCTTCAGCTGAGCGCTGAGTCGCGGGGCAACAGCACCGTAGTTGCCTGTGCTCGTGCCGCGCACCGTGGCGCTGACAACGATGTCGGTCGGACCGGCGCCCGGGGCAGTGCCTGTGGTCTTGGTCAGTGCGATGTAGTTGTAGTCGACACCGCACACCACACCTGAGAAAGTACCGATGGTCGCGGTTTCGCCAACGAGGGGGCGAACACCAGACCACGTTGCGTCAAGCACGGCGACACCGGCGTCGCTCGGCCGCGGCTTACCGTTGATCCGCTCATACCCGGCAACACGATAGTACCCGCCGAGCGGTCGCGCGGCAAAGTTAATCGCGTCGCGCAGAACACCCGGGGCCAGATTAAAGGCCGGGGTGACCAGATCAAGGCCACCACCAAGCTGAATCAGGTCGTACTGTACCGGCGGGAGAGCGTCGGGCTTCAGCATATTGGATTGCCCACCACGATCTCAGGGGATTGGTCGAGGGTCATCTGGAACGCAATCTCGCGGTAACTGGTATCGGCACGCATCACAACTTCAGGTGCGGACTCGAACAACCCGTAATGACGCAGTGCGCGCCAAACGATCGCCATGTGCCAACGCTCGGGAATCACAGGCACATCGCCGGCGTCAAGAAGATCGGGCGCCACCTCGGTCCATTGGAAGTTGAGGTAGTATGGTGCTTCCGGAAGAGGGGCAATGCGCAGATCGGTTTCAGGTGTCACCGTGCAGTTCAGGGGGCGGGAGAGCACCGCTCTGCGTGAACTGAACTCCCAGTAGTCGCGAAACTCAGGGTAACGCTGTCCGATCAGGAAGGTCTCGTCGAGCAGGTTTGCGTTGATGGCAACCCGCATTGTGTCGGTGTCCCACTGCCCAAGGGTCGGCACACCAAGCTGGGCTTTGGTGTAGGTGCCCTGCCCCGGGGTAAGCTGTGCCACCGTGCTCTTCCGGATGAAGTTCAGGTTGAACTGATCGCTATTCAGGATTTCCCGATAGGCACCGGCAACCCAAGTCACGATACGCAGTGCTTCACCTGTCTGGTTCTGGACACTGGTGATTTGACCGGAGATGCCACCTTCGATGAACAACCTCTGACACAACTGAAGAAAATTCACTTTGCATACCCCCACAAAGGATGGTTGCGCGCAACTCGCTCGCGCACGGTGCAACGATTGATTCCGGCAAACGCGGCCGCCGCTTTGACTGTCGTGTGTTCAACCACCACAAACCCATTCGGCAGCATCTGTGCAACGGGACAGCTTGTGTTTCTACCGATTGGTTGCCCGTTCAGTTTTTCGGCGCGCTCTTTAGCTAATCTTCCAACTAGCTCTCTGTTCTTGATGTCGCTCATCCACCGTCTCTTAGCTTTCTCACTTCGGCGCTCACGAACACCGGGCATCGCCATTGTAGCAGCGAAACTCGCTTGTTGCTTCACTCGCGACTTGTCGGTGAAATTAGCTCGTGCGCGATGCAATATTTCAGGGTTTGACTGGTTTCTGTTTCGCATATTCTCAGCCGCTGTCATGCTCATTTTATGACGCAACCAAGTGTGTAACCGGCTACCTTGACGACCGTAGTTCGCTGCGCTCAGCATGCGTAAAGCAAACACCAACTTGCTAACCTCGGGGTGCATCTTGACCAGAAGCTGATGCGCTACAAAATGCTCACGGGCCGTCAGCCGAACCAGATTCTCAGGATCATCGGTGCCACCCATACAGCGCGGCAAAATATGATGCTTCTCGGTGTAACCCTCAAGGGTTTGCCCGACAGCGCGGCTGATCAGAAGAGAGTAGTGTTTGGCGTAATCCATTTGCACGATCATAAAATAAAAACCGCCACGGTGCAAGCAACGTGGCGGGGAAACCCTATGAACAGGAGGGAACTTCGGGTTTCATTACGTTGGGGCGCGGAGCAACCCCTTCAACCATGCGGCGCCACGAGGGTTCGGGTCACTGATGATCGAGAAGGGGTACTTCAGGGAAGAGGTGCGTTTGATGCCGGTGGCACGGGAACCGTCGGCCGCGGTGTATTCCGGGGTGGTGACGTTGTGTTCCTTCACCGAAGCGAGGATGGCAACGAACTTGCGCTTCACCTGCTGGGGAACCCCGCGGTAAAAATACTGGGAGACACCGTTGCAGGATGTGAAGACAGGATTCTCGGCATTGTCATCGGTGGATTCATGCACCATCACCTCGATCACTTCTTCGTTGAAGATCAGTTCCTGAGCGTAGGGGTCGAGACCACCCTTCCCCTTGACACCGGAAGTGGTGCCGGGAATGGTTTCGATCTCAGGTGCTTCCGGCACATAGACCGTATCGAATTCACCGGTGATGATCGCCGGTTGGGTGATTTCGGTTTCCTGCGCGTCGATAATTTTCTTTCCAGCCATTTCGTGTGCTCCTGTTAAAAGAAGGTCGGTTGAGTGACAGCGCGCGTGAGCGCCATCAACCCGGTCTGCAAATTGGTGGCACCGATGCTGACCCAGCGCTGATCGATATGATCGGTCTGCTCGCGCAGCTTCTGCACCAGTTCGCCAAGCTCGGCACCTTTGGTCTTGATCTCGTTCATGAGAGCGATCTCTTCAGCAGAAAGCTCACGATAGCCTTTGATTTGGCGGTGTTGGTTGTCCATCTTGTTGCTCCTGTTTAACGTAAAAGTTTGATGAGTGTATCAGAATTCCTAATCGGTGAGCAATAGATTTGCATCCACCGTGCGGCGCTTCACTAGACCGGGAAGTTTCCGACCACCACCCCACACCCACTTCATCATCTCTTCAGCAGCACCTTCCCAGTCTTCAGCCTCCACACGCTTGCGCAAGGTGCTTGCCTTGTAGCGCGTACTGCCGAGATTGAAGTTGAAGTCTGCGATGGCAACGTGACGCTCAGGGTGATCTGCAAGCACAGGTGAAATCTTTAGCGCTGCATCCAGATAAGTTTGGGCGTGAAACTCGAGCAGTTCGTCAGCACGCTGTTCGGTGATGGGAGGGTCGCTCATCTTCACCTTGGTGCCATCTTCGTAGGTGGTCGCTCCGGCACCGATGGTCGGTACGCCGGCCGGGCAGATGTAGGGTTTCAGGAACACTCCCTCGAAGCGACGAAGGAGCATCTTGAACAGTTCGATCACTTCAGGCCGCTCCTCCGCAGGCTGCGATCAACGAACCAGAAGCCGATGATGCTGGCCACGATCGCTTTCTCGTCTGTGCCCCACAGGCGGACGATCGCCTCGACGCCCGGCGTGCCGGCCTGAAGCAAGACGATGAACTGGGCGGTCAGTGCGGTGCTGTAAAGGACGATCACCCACCAGAAGGTGATAAGCGGTCGCATGAGAGCGCTGAGACCATCAACCCACCGCACACCGGTCTTGACCGCCTGTGCCTGCACACCCGCGATGAGACCTTGAATCTCGGCCAGCCCGAGCGACTTGTTCGCTTCAAGTTCAGCGAGCTTCTGGCCGGCGTCGATCTTCAAGGTATCAGCCTTGAGTTGGTTGTCGAACATGGCCAGTTCGTGTTTCCGTTCGTCCTTGCGGTCAAGCCACTTCAGGACTTCAGGGACCATGCGGAAAACGCCGCCGAGCAGCGAACCAATTAGAGTTTCAATCATTTATGAGCCTCGCGTATTTACTTGTCACCCATTGTTCGAGTTGATACAAACCTCGTGATCCCATGTGGCCGCTGATACCGATCATGGCCGCCGAAAGCAGGGGCGGTGTCCCGCTCCACTCGCACAACCAAAAGGTGAGCACGCCGATGAACCCGCTTGTCAGCAGTTCGCCAATCATTTCGGTCAGATTAAAAGGGCGCACGACACCCTCCTTGTATTTCCGGAGGAAGCTGACTACGCCACCCCACATGGACACAAGAATCACCCATCCGTAGGTGATGAACGAATAATTAAGAGGGTCTTTTTCCGGCACGGTAATACCTCGTGATTCGCGGAGAGAACATATAGATGCTTCTTCCATAGATAGGGGCGTCCAACTGCCAACCAAATCCCAGTTGCACGCAGTACCTTGCGGTCACGGGGAACACACACTTATAGTACCAGAAACCGTCTTCGTTAATGATGAAGAACCAGCCCGGTTTGTATGAATGTCGATTGCCGATGTCAGGGGTTCCACGCAATCGGTACGGCTGCTTGTCAGCACCGAGCACGTCCCACTTGAAACCGTAGGCGCGATTGCGCAGTATCCACGCTACCATCTGCAAATAGGTTGGTCGACCAACCCACCTGCTCCGATGCGCCTCGTCGCCGAGCAGGCTGTTGTCAGGCGTCTGGAACCACGTTAACCAGATAGGCAACCATGCACATCTGGCAAACAGAGGGAGGATCGGCGCCAACAACACGCTGATAACCTCCATGAACAACACGATCGGGAGGATGAAAACCCAGTACATGATCACACCTTGTAGGCGCGAACCGTTCCGGAGGTCAGGGTGAAGCTCTTGATGTTGCCGTAAATCCAGCTACCTGCAGGGAAGGCGACGCCGGTCATGGTGCCGGTCAAACCGTCTTCAACCCACGCGGAGAAAGTAGCTGCCGCAACCACGAAGATCGCGTTGAACGGGCCTGTACCTGTTCCCGTTCCGGTTGACACCTGAACACCTGAGAAGAGTTTGTTTGCGAGTGAGATCATGATGCTGTGCTCCTAGTTGATGCGCGAAGTCTACATCTTGTTTGTGCAAAAAGAAACCCCTCCGAAGAGGGGTTTCTGATTCAGCCGTTCAGGGCTTAGGCGAGGTCGCCGGCACCAACCAGTGCGCAAGCCATCCACTGCTGGTTCAGGAGAACCGAGACAGCGTAGAACTTGGCACCGATGTAGCCGCGCTGGCCGAGCGGATCAGCGCTGTCCTTGTTGCCGACCGGAATGACCGACAGATCGAAGGACTTGGAACCGCGCAGCGCCACCGTACCGTAAGACTCTTGGCCGGCGATGATCAGCGGATACACGTCGATCGCAGTGCCACCGGTGGAGATACAGCCGGTCGCACCGATCACCGCACCGGCGTTCTGGAACGGGACCAGTTCGGCGGAAGCGATGAAACGGAACTGCTCGAACGAGCCGATTTCGTTTTCGTGGATCGGCTTGCGGGAACCGTAGGCAGCCACCGGGGTGTAGCCGGGGAAAGCCGTGGTGTCACGCAGGTCGGCATCGATGTCGCCGTGGCAGAAGACCAGATAGGCAGCTTCGATCGGCTTCGTGCCGATGTTGGGCGACGGAGACAGAACCGAAGTCGGCTTCTTGGCCTTGTTGACATGCAGGGAGCGAGCGATCTTGCGCAACAGCTTGGCAGTGATCTTGCCGTTGACGGTGGCCAGCGTGGTGCCGCTGCCGCCATAGAAGCGATTGGTCGAAGCACGAACCTTGGAATACAGTTCGAGTTCGCGGATCAGCGCCATGCGCTCGGCGACTTGGGTCTTCAGGGCGTCCGAGATGTCGTCTTCGTACATATCGGCAACCTTGTCCGAGAAGCTGTACAGGCATCCGTACTGCTTCATGACCGCCGTGATGTCCTGAGCGACGATGGTTTCCGGCGTCGGGGTCGTGCCTTCAGACAGCAGGTTCGCAGTCACGTGGGTATCGACACGGTTCGAAACATCGGTTTCGACCACGGCACCGCCCGACTGGATCAGGATGTTCGGATTGCCGGCAGAGGCGTTGTACGGAACCCAACGACGGTAGAGCACCGTGTCGGACACGTTCTTCGGCATCTGCTTCTGCGTGCCGGCGAGTTGCAGGACTTCATGCGGGATCGCACGGGCGAGAATTTCACCCTTCCATTTGCCGATTCGCGCGGCTTGGGTTGCCATTACTTGCGTTGCCATTTGTGTTTCTCCTTGATGGATTTAATCTGTACTTCAGGTCTGGTTGATCTTCTGGCCATCAAGGTCAGGTATCGGTTGGCGTCGTTTGAATGGCGCCATAAGCGAAATTTATATCATGAAAATATCTTTGTCAATACCCCATCAATAAAAAACCCCGGCTCATGGCCGGGGCTGCCTATCGGCGAAGTGCAGCAGAGGGACTATTCGGGTTTTGCGCAACTCGGGGCCGCGGCGGCGTACTGGCTGGTGCAGAGAATCTTGATGGCGTCGTCCTTCAGGCCGAGACCAGAGAAGCTACGCGAGGTTTCGCGGATTCCGCACTCGTCGTCCTTCCAAGATGTACCGACCGAAAATCCAAACCCGACGCCTGCGCCGCCAACAGTGCTTGAACCCATGCACGGCGCAGTCGGATATACGTTTCCGCTGAAGACGGCTGGGACGTTCTTGACGGTGTAGTCACTCTGCTCGATCCTCGTGGTTGTCTGCGTCGGGATTGGGGCCGCATTGACGGTCAGCGAGTTGCCACCAGAACTGGCCGAGCCACCGCCAGCAAAAGCTGCTGCGTTACTGCGCACGTCATTCGAGATGCGATTCGAAACATCGACGTTGGTGAATTGCGCCTGACCTTGGCCTTGAAGCTGGCCTTGATTCTGGCCTTGATTCTGGCCTTGTGTTGCCGTGGCGATACCAGTGCCACCTTGATTGTCGTTGCCGAAGCCAAGCGCGAACGCCGGGAAGGCAAAGAGGGATGCAACGAGAAGTGCGAAAAGACGTTTCATGGTTTGGTCCTCCTGTTGAAAGAGATTGCAATATACATCAAAGCGTGACGAATGTCAATACCCTCGTGCTTTACGATCGCTGGCGAACCCAGCGGCAAACGCATCTTCCTCGGTGACCGGCCCAACACCAGCCTTTGCACCACCGCCCGCCGGCAACACCGCATTGGCAAGTCGATTGGTACGTGCGACCGGGATTGTCGGTGCGACAGGCGCTACCGTAGCTTTGTCACGCCACGCTTTGAACTCGCTCAGGTTCTGTGAGATGAACGATGAATCTTCCGATTCCATCAAGAGCTTGCCGTTCACCGGGCCAAGCACGTTGTCGCGCCACAGTGCAAACTGAGGGCTCTTGATCACGGTCACCCAATCAGGGTGCATGACCGTGAGCACCCGGGTCTCGATCTGCTCCTGCATCTTGCTCTGTGCTTCGCTCAGGCGCTGAGCCAACGCGGCGTCCAACTGCTCCTGCGTGATACCGGCAGGTGCCGCCGGCGCCAATGCTGCCCCACCACCTTGCAGCCCGGCGAGGTCTTCGCGCAGCATGCCGGCCAGTTCCGGGAACGCAGCGCTCAACTTCTCGAGCTTCAGGTCAAGGGCTTGCTGCGCGGCCTGCGTGGTAGGAGGGTTGGTGCGCAGCGATTCGATCTGCTGCATGAGTTGACCGATGCGACCTGCCATCTTGTCAACAGTGGTTTGCAGTGTGCCGCTGCGCGCGAGGGCCGCCTGAAGCTGCTCTTCAGTCAGGCCGGCAAACAGCTTGACCTCTGCCGGCTCGACAGGCACTGCAGGCTCGACCGCTTCTACCGGCTCGACAGGCGCTGCAGGTTCGACCGCTTCAACCGGTTCAGCAGGCTCAGGTGGTTCAGCAGGCTCAGGTGGTTCTTCACCGCGAGAGGTTGCGAAAGATGCTGCGAACGCAGCGTCTTCTGCGGCCAACAGGTCCGGGTCTTCCGGCAGGGTGACAACGCTATCTTCGGGTTCCATCAGTGTTTCTCCTGTTAAGAGGGTAGTTCAAAATCTTGATCAACAAGCGGGGCTTCCTCGGGTTCTGCGAGAGAAAGAAGGGTCTTGATCTCACGAAGACCTGCTCGCAAGATCATGGTTGTTTCCCAATTTACATCGGTCTCAAGTCGCGTGCGAATCTCAACGACACGGCTTTCCAGATGCTTCTTGATGTTCAACCACGTAGCACTGGTTGGATCGATCTTCACGGTTGCACGAACCTCTTCAACCTGTAGATCGCCTTCAGATAGACAGCGGCGATCTCGTCGTGCAGGTTCTCGAGTGTCGGGTTGTTCATGCACTGCCGCTCGCGATCCTCGACCAACGTGGCGTAGCTATCTTCGAGGCGAGCCAGCATGTCGGGCCCCGGTGACAGCTTGAGGTCAAGGCCGATCGCAGCTTCGACAAATGCGTCGGTTGCCGAACGCACGTCACCGTAGAAGTCACCCAAAGCCAGATGCTGAGCGTGGCTTTGGGTGGTCAGGTGGGTGCGATGCGCAGCATCGGCGTCACCAAACGTCAGGTCAATGAGGTCTTCCATTACATGAATCTCCTGCGCAGTGCGCCCAATGCTTCTTCAGCGCTATAAGCAACGATGGGTTCATGGCCGAGCGCGGTGAAGTGGGTATGCAGATCAACCTGCAGCTTGCTCACCTTGCCGTCCTTTGCCTTCATCTCGATCCACGTGATCTCTCCGCACGGGAGGACGATACCGAGATCAGGTATCCCGGCCAGCACACCTTGGACCTTCAGGTTGGCCGCCTCGCGCGCATCACGCGCGCCGCCGTTCGGGATGTGGAATATCACCGGACGATATTCGTCAGGCAATAGGTTCCACTGTCTGCGCAGCGCCGCGACCAGTCGTGCCTGCTCTCGCGCTTCTTCACGCTTGATCGGCACGGTCTCGACTGGTTGAAGATCGGAATCTTCGGGAATGGGTATTCGCATTGAGTTCTCCTGTTAAGCCGCAACTCTATCACGCATTGTTGTCATCGCGCAAATGCCTGCCCGTCTGGTGCCCGGCCCGGCGGTTCGACGGCCGGGGTGGCAACCTGCGGCGCGGCGTCGCTACCGATGTTCTCGCCGCGCACCGTTGCCGCGATCTCGTCGGGTGTCGGCAGGGTGGCCAGTTCGCGCTGAAGATCGTGGCGCCCGGCTTCAATAGCCAATTGTGCCTTGAGTTTTTCGAGCGTGATCTGATTCTTGTTGGCGTAATCGAGCATGGCCAGTTCGCGGCGAAGTTCGAGTTCGGCCTGCTTGGCTGCCGCGGTGACTTGCGTGCGCTGGCTTTCGAGGGCGACATACACGGAGTCCCGGTCGGTGTCGCGCTTGACGCGCAATTGGTCGGTCTCGTTTGCCATCTCGGCAACTTGCAAGCGCGTCTGATTGTTGAGCGACGCAACCTGAATCCGCGGGTCTTGGGCCATTGCTTCCTGCTGAGCCTTCTGCATCTGCGCCATTTCCTCGGGAGAGAACATGATCTCTTCCGGGTTGGGCAGGCCGGCGACCGCGGCGATCTGCTTGAACAGGCGGGTCGGGTCGATGCCGAACGCAGGGTTGGCCATCATCTGCGGCGCCACTTGCGTCAGGAACATATTGCGCTGATCCCGCGCGACCAGTGCGCTCGAGCCGCGAGCGATCACCTTGAAGTCACCCTTGATGCTGGGATCGTCGGCATAGGCCATGAGGTAGGTGTAGTAGGCTTGGATGTGCGGCTTGATCAGGTAGTCGTCGAAGATGCGGGCCATACGGCGCAGCAGGCTTGAGGCGTTGGCCACGAGGATTTGCATGCCACCCACGGTTTCCGGCACACCGTTCGGACCTTGCTGGCCTTGCAGCAGGATCGGTAGGCCGGTCACGTTCTCGGCCATCTTCAGGGCGAAGTCGATTGCCTGCAACAGTTCGGCTTGAATGCTCGGGATAGCCACTGAGCCGAACACCTGATTCACATCCTGAACGTCGGCATCCGGCTTGATCAACCACACCTTGCGCGGCGTGATCTCCCAACTACCGTCGGCAGGGACGATCGAGCCGCGGGACAGGATGATCTGCGGACCGCTCGATAGGCCGGCGTTTTCCATCATGGCGCGAACGTGCGAGTTCAGGATCGCTTGGCACGAACGAATCTGGCGAGCGATGCCGATACCCCACGGGCTGCCGGCGACCTTCTGCCAGCACATGAAGTCGTAGGGGAAGCGGCCGTCAGTGGCTTGATTCAGGTGGGCCTTGACCGGGGTGTCGTTGATCATGGTAACCACGACAGGCACGCCGACGTTGGTGATCACATCGGATTCAGAGCAGGAGCATTGCAGCGCCAGCACTTCTTCACGGGTCAGGAAGCCGTAGTAGTACCAGACATGGAAGCGTTTGGCCGCCGGGTCTTGGGAGTCGTGTGGCGCCGCAGCCATCATGCTCGTGGCACTGCACATCGGACCTTGTTCGATCACACTCTCGATCGCTTCAGGGATGTAGCCGGGCTGGCCAATCAGGTCACGAACCTGCTTCTCGACCATCTGGTCATGCTCGACGAAGAACTGACCTTTGTGGATGTTGTCGCCGCAGGCCGGGTCAGGGTAGGCGTCCCAGCAGCTGACCTCCTTCGAGGCAGGAACCAGTTCTTCGAGGACTTTAATTCGTTCTTCACCTGTTGTCGGGTCAACCGTCATCTTGATTGTGCGGCGCATGGTCGGCACTGGGCCGCGCATGATGCCGGTACCGAGCCGACTAGCGGCATCCACCACCGCGCGTAGCGAGGTCGGGAAGTCGCACTCCTGCAGCTTGTCGTCGATCCAGATTTGCGCACCCTTGGCCGCCCGCTTGGCCAGCTTCACCGATTCCTCATAGGGGTCGGGCGGCGGGGCGGCGGGGGCGGGCGCCTGCATGGGCTGACCGGTGTTCGGGTCAATCTGCTGAGGTGCCGGTTGCTGGGCAAGCTCCAGTGCCTGCACAATCGGGCTCGGCTTGTCGGGCAGGTTCGGCACGCTGGTCGGCTCGAGTTCCCACGAGCGGTCATCGACCGGACTCAATACCTCGATCACCTTGGACGCCGCGGTTTCCACGTAGGGTCGGGTGATATTCAGGAAAACCCGGCTGCGGTACCGGCTCTTCGGCTTGCTGATCAGCGGTGCATCGGCGGTCAACCCCTTGTAGTAGCGGGTCTTGGCGTTGTCGTCCTCGCCCTCGTAGTAGGCTTGATCTTCAGCCCACTGCTGTTCGATCCCTGACGCAACGCGGAACTTCACCGCTTCATCGCGATGTTTGACCAGAACCTGACTGAGCTTTACGCGCAGTTCCTCTTCCTGTTCCTTGGCTGCCCGGGCGGCTTCCTCGAGTGCTTCGAGTTCATCCTGCGTCAGATCGTCAAGTGCCGGAAGCACACCGGCACTCTCTTCTTCCTCGCGCTCATACACCGGGCCTTCGGCCAATTCATGTTGGTTCTGGTCTTCGGGCAGCATTAAATTTCTCCGGCGATGGCGCGGGCGAGAACGCCCTTGTCTTTGAGGTTGTTGGGGTCATCCCCACCAAGGTTTGAAAACGCACTGTTGCGTGAGGCAGGTTCGTCACCCTTCAAGCGAGAGTTGCCACTATAACCCAAAGCCTGTGCTTTGGCGACACCAGCCGCGTCGTCGGTCGGGTTGTTCATCTCGGCAATTTCATTGAGCGTGAAGCGCGGCTCCGGGGGCGGGTTCTGTTCAGGTGCCACAATCCCGCTGTTGTCCATGATCCGGGCGGTGTTGGTGGTGGCTACCCAGCCGGGAGCCCGGGGAGCTTGCGGGGCCGGGTCGTTGTCGCTACCCATGCTCGGCGCCGTGTAGCCTGCATCCCACTGGTGATAAGTCGCCGTGCCGTCCGAGTTCCGGACATATACCCCGTTCAAGATACCGCCGTTGTCGGCTGGCAGCTGGTCGACCAGCGCACCTGCCATCTGCGGGTTGCCTCGCTTGTCGGCACTCACCGCCGTCAGCCCGGCTTGGCCGTTGCTATCGCTGTAGCCCTTCAACATGGTGTAGGCACCGGGGGCGTACTCACCGACCGCATATTGCTGCCCGGCTTTCACCGAGTTCACGAAAGCATTGTAGTCCTCAGCTTTACCCTTGTAGGTGCTGTATTGCTCGCGATAGATGTCGTCGGCCTTCTCGACCTTCTTGTTGTAGTCGGTCAGGTACTGTCGGAGTAATTTGGCTCGGCTCATCGCGGGACACCTATTGCTGGATGGCGGGATTGTAGCTTAATCGCGCAGGGTGTCAATCGCTCAGGTACAGGCTCACACCCCGTCATCCATCTCGTAGGGTTCCGCGATTGGGCGCTCATCATCGAAGGCCAAGCCGATCAACCCATCATCCTCCTGCCCGGCCGGCAAACTATCAACCACCCCCATTGCCCGCTTCATGCCGACAGCCAGAATCTGAAATGCGTCGCTATTGCTGACCAACAGCCCGTTTGCCAGATAGCACCGTTGGGGCACTATGCTTAGATCGAACACCAACGGGCTTTCCTGCTGCACGTCGATGCGCTGTATTCCGACAATTCGGCTCGCAGTATTTCGCTCTCGTAGGATATGGAGAAGCAAACGTGCGACCGCACTCTTTGCAGATGCAAGGCTTCCAGTCACGATTTGCCCAAGTTGATTTGCCATGTTGTTCATGCCACTTCTTTCCTTCCTCAGATGAATGCCAAGCCTTCGCCGCTTCTTGTGCAATCTGTTGAGATGCGCGGGTTTGTTCGAGTCGTTTGCCACTTTGCTTCTTGCCTTTGTGCGCCGCCACCAACGCAGCAACCACGTGAGCCGGGCGCTTTATCCCACGGCGTTTCTCAGCCATTGCATCGGCATTCTCACGCATGGCCGGGTTTGTTTCCCAAAGCGCCTTCAGGTTTTTAGACGATGCTTTACGCTGAGCGGTTGTCTTCGGCAAAGCTCTGTTGGCATCGAACGCGGTGCGAACCTTCTCGCTAACCGGTCGCCCGCTTGCACCCTCACCGCCATCGGTCTGATTGGCAAGGCGCGCACCGAGCGCGCGGTACTTGGCGATCAACACCTTCTCAAGCTCGAACGCCGCCTCTTCGCTGACGCAAGGGTGGGTGGTGACAATGATGTTCTCGGCGCCGTGCTTCTCGATGATCGACCGGTGGTACGGGTTTCGCCCCTGCTTGAACCACCAAGCCCGTCGGGCGAAACCCTTGCCAACATAGAACACACTACCGTCCGGCCGCGAGTGTGTGTAGGCGTAAAAAGATTTCACGGGTTTTTCCACGAAGCAGTCTCCAAAAGATTGATTTACCTTCGTGAATTATATCACCTTCCGTGAGTTTGTCAAACGGAATGAATCCCCTGTTTGTAAATACTTTGTGCTCACCTGTACCGGTTAAGGTGCGCCCATCAGCCGTGGTGATTTGATATACCGTGTCGGCGCGCTTGGTTGGGCCGGCTAGCGCAACATGACCAACACCCGCAGGCGTGACAACCTGATCACCCACAGTGACATCCTCGATCGGAACATCCCCGCGCGCCGTCTTGATCATGGTTCCGGCGACCAAGCACCCGTTACTGTACTGGTCGTGCTTCGGGCTCAAGGTGAAGACCTTCCTGATCTGGTCGAAGCCGAAGCTGTAGTTCCGCAGTGCCTTCCGGCCATCCTCGGTGGTGTCCTCGTTGAACCAGCACTTCGGCAGCAGCTGTCGGGCCGCCTCGATCTGCTGGTCCTTGGGCAGCTTCGGCACCACCTTGATGTTCCGTAGGCCCATACCCCTGAGCGATTCAATCCGACTCTTGCCTGAGCCAAGCTCCCGCACCTTCGAGTCGTGTGGCAGCAAATGCGCGCCGAGCCGGTTGGCGTAGAGCAGCTTGCTCAACCACTCCACATAATGCGCAAGGTCTTTTCCGGAAGCCTGATAGTACGCGAGCACATGCGGTTCCCGGCCGCACATCTGCATCACCCAAATCGCTGTGCTGTCGGACATCCCCAAGTCCCATGCCGTCACCGGTGCCATCCCGGCCGGGTCATACGGCACCTTCGTCACCTGCTGTTGATTGTGGTAGGGCAGCAGAATCCGCCCGGTCGTCGCCGCCTTCACGTTGTTCTCGAACTCGACCTGATACGCCTCTTCGGACATGCTCGACTGCAAATCCTCAAGCTCGTGGGCTGGGATGATCCCGGTCTCGCTCGCCTTCAGGTTGGCATGGAACCACAGCAGCGGCATCTTCTGAGCCAACTCGTAGGTCCGCCACAGGTAATCATCAATGCTCTTCACCGTACCGGAGATCGTCATCCACCCCTGCCGGTCGGCCAGTGCCGGTCTTATGATTGATGAGATGATGAAGTCGCTGATGTCTGCGGCCTCATCAACAACACAACCATTCAAGAACAACCCCCGCAGGCGCTCAGCATTCTCGGCACCAACCAGCATGATCGTGGTGCCGGGCTTTGCGCTGTTTGCTGGATCAGGCAGGGTGACTGTCAAATGCTGCTCGAGCGCTTTATAGCCGGCGAAATGGGAAAAACAAGCGGTCTGTTCCTTCAAGTAGTTCCATAGAACCGCACGTGCTTGGCTCTGTGTCGGCATCATCAAGGCAAACTGCTGCCTAAGTCCGTCAGCAGCGGGGATCAGAGCCCGCACAATCACATCGTTGATCAGCGCGAAACTCTTGCCGGCTCGCCGGTGGGCGATGATGCAGGCATACCGTTGGACGCGATTGTGATAAGGGAGAAATTGCTCTCGCGGGACGTATGTGAATTGCTTTTGTGGCTGGCTCATGTGTGGGTGTGTCCTGTTAGATGCAACATAACTCTACCATCTCTTTGATCTTTAGGACATCCTCTTCAGAATAAGCTCGATATTCCGAGCAGCCGTCAAACCCTACGTACTGAGGATTTGCACCAAGGCTCAAAGCATATCGCTCGATGTTCGTGGCAGCACCGATAATACGTGTTGGTTGAATGACCACCTCATGTTTTATTTTTGAAGCGAGGCTTTGTTGCTTCAATCGTGCATCACCAAGTCGAATTGAAGTGACACCCACCTTGAAGACAGGGTTTCCGTTGAAGTAGTGATCCTTGGCTCGTTTCATGTAGAAGGCGTCATTATCGAACGACCAGCATTTTGCACAACCACGGCCGCCAAGATGGCTCGCTGGCCTCTGCCAAAAAGAACCATGCTTCGGGCAAATGATTTTTACCTTCTCAAGCGTCCTGTTGTAATTCACCTCTGAGTAATCGAACCTGTCACCATGCACCTCTTTTGCCTTGGCGACGAAACCCTCTGTTGTTTGGGTCGCGTATTGGTATGGTCCCGGAAACAACTCATCCATCATCCCATACTTACGGGCAAAGTTAGCACAAACAGGATCAATGTTGGCAAGATCACTTCTTGACCTGCACTGGCTTGCAACTTCACGAACAAGTTCGTGTGTGATTTTTCTATTCGTTTTTTGCTTCTGCACCTTCTCCCATTCCTCCCTCTCAGGTTTGGGTGGCTTCGGTGGTGTGGGCGGTTTGGGTGGGAACAATATGTCCATCAAACCACGCTCGTGTGCAGCACGCCATCTTGCGTCAAACCGGCATTTGAATTCCACACGCGTGCTGCACAACTTGGCGGACTGGATGATCTGTTCATCCGTGAGCTTTGAGGGTGATGTTCTCGGATTTGGATATAAAGCATTAAGCAATCCTTGTCGCTTGGCTGATTTGAAGCCAGCCGAGTCATACTTACGGAATTGCGAACGTGTTACGTGATTTGAGGCTCGACATACAAGTTGTTCAAGTGTCAGTTTCATTTTGAAATATTTTTCGTAAAGGTGATGATTCACTGTAACCCACACACCCCTTCTCGTCAATTCTATTTTTTTTTTTGGAAAGATGAAAAGTATAGAACGACGTTTCGGAGTGTCCCCATAAAAACCCAAGCTGAGCGTCAGAGGGGTGGTGGGGTCGATCAGTTCGCGCGTCCAAAGATCGCACGTCACGAGGAAAACGGGCGGGCGCGCGCGGATCAAGTCGTGACAAGGTGGCAAGCTGGGGGCGGATCAAGCACGAGATCAGGATACACTGTCAACCAGTGACACACTATGGCACAGGATAGGGCTGGAACTGGGGGCGGTGCCTGCACTGCAACCTCTTCCGCCGCCTCTCCCGCCGTGCCTCTGTCAACCTGTGACGCCTCTCCCGCCGTGCCTCTGTCAACCACTGACACAGTAAACACAGGTTAAAACCATCAAGCAATGACGCCGCGACGCCTCCGATTCTGTTTCGGCACCTGTTTCGGTGTCTGTTTCGGCAGTGGGTTCCCTTGTGCTGCAAGGGTTTCGAGCGTTTCGGCAGTTTCGGCAGGGGGCCACATAGATGAAGAGAATTATATCGGGGGCGACACGTGAATGTTCCCAAACCCGCATTAAATCACTTATAACGTCACTCAGTGACATCCTTACATACGTATCGAGAAATTGAGTATATATAATAAATAATATATATGGATTCCCCTATATATCACTCACTGACCCCCCGCCTCCCTATTTATGTGACCCCCTGCCGAAACTGCCGAAACTACCGAAACCCTTGTGGCACAAGGAAAGACGCTGCCGAAACAGGTGCCGAAACAGGTGCCGAAACAGAAATCGCCCCCACCCTGAGCGCTGAAACCACTGTATAAACCACTGTATGCCTCAAATAATACCCAAAATAACCTCATCACCACTTGACAACCTGCAATGCGGTCGCTACAATTCAATCATCAACCACCCAAACCACACATAAGGAACCTGATCATGACCGCCACCTACATCATCTATCAATCAATCTATGACGCCGAGGGCGAACCCCAGCAAGACGGTTCGCACCGCTGGGACTGCACCGACCTGCACGATGCTGTCAAAGACCTCACCGCCACCCGCACGGCGCACGTTGATTGTGTCGAATACACAATCGCCCGCTACACCGCTTGGAACGGCACGCTGCTTATCACCGTGCAGAATGGTACGGAATTCCGTACCGGATGCCGTGAAGAGCGCGTGCTGGCCGTTATCGGCATCAACCACGGCACCGCGCGCCGCCTATCGCGCTTGCTCAATGCCGAATGGGGAGCATGAACATGCGCCTGCAAACCTTGAACGAAGCGCTGGCCGCTGGCCATCCTGATTGCGTAGCACTCTGGCCGCTCGGGCTGAATATCGCCTACAACTCGACCGAACGGGTGGCAATACCCACCGGCGACACGTATGGTCGTAGCAAGCTGCCAGTCTGCCGCATCATATCCGTGTATCGTGATGAACGAGGCTTCTACGAAGAGGCAATAACCTACCTCAACGCTTGACACTACCCATTGCGGCCTGCTAGAATGTAGGCCGCAATACGAAGTGCCAACCCATCCACCCACCGAAAGGAACCGCAATATGAATTTCATTCACCGCAGTAACCGCGAGACCCACGGAGCCCGCTGGGCGTTCGACCGTGAGCTTGACCGCCAGCTCGAAGCCGGCGCCTCGTTCAACACGGCGTTTGCCCGTGCTGCCGCTTTCGTTTTCAACCGCTTCATCGCCTAAAGGATTGACCATGACCGAACGTAATCGCTGCGACATCTGGACCATCACCGGTGCGTGCAACGCACTGGCCGACCTTCGCCACCTCGACGGCTTCTATATCATCGAGATCGGCGCCATCGATGCCCCGCTCTTCATCCCTGCCGGTGCCAGCGAACGCCGCGACGTGACCGTGCTGGATGCCCCCATCGTGGTCACTGGTGGCATTCTGGCCATCCGCCGGGGGGCGTTCGAATGAGCGCCACCTTTATCCTGTATCAGTCCATCCACGACACCGACGGCGAAGAAGTCGATGCCCACCGCTATACTGCAAACTCACCTAACCACACCGGAGCTTAACCATGAACCTTACCCTGAACATTGGCCTGAACGTCGGCAGCACCCTGACCCACAGCGAAGCGGGCGTGCATGCTGCGCTGGCAATTGCTTTCCCGAATGGCAACATCACCTGCTCGCATATTCGCCGTTCAATCTACGGTGAATTAACTGCCTGTGTTGCGCTGGCATGCCCTGAGACCACGTTAGCGAACCTGCCGGCACGCCTCGAATATCTATGCACCCTTCTGCAACAAGAAGCCATTGCCGCAAAGGCGAACGGTCACGAATTCCTTTGCGGACCCGGCGCCGCGAACTGGAACAATGGCGAATTCAACGATGATGCGTGGCTGGCCGTAGTTGCCGAAAACAACCCACACACCGACGGCGAAGCCGTTGCCGCAGCGCTGGCCAGTACCGCCCATGAATTTCGCGGTTATACCATCGGCTTCCATTCCGGCATTGCCGAGTTCAAAGGCTGGTTTGAGCGCAACGCCGACGGCACTGGTGGGGAGCTTCTGTTCGACTTGAACGAGGGAAAGTTGGAACTGGTCGATTATGACGGCGTGTATAGCCTGCCGCTGCCCGTTCTCGACTTCCTGCGGCAGTCCGGTATCAATGCCGACCGCACCTTCGAATAACAGGACGAAACCGCAGTGATGCGGTCTGCCGGTATCGCCGGCACTGATGAGTCCATCACCTAACCACAAGGAACCTGATCATGAACCTGCACACTGCCTGCATCGCCAGCAACGTCGAAACGCACGGCGCCCGCTGGGCCTTTGACCGCGAATATAACCGGCTGATCAAAGCCGGCTGGGGACACCGCGCCGCGTTCGCGCTGGCCTGCAATACCGTATTCAATAGGTATGTCACCGCTTGACAAACCTTGATTGACCTGCTATAGTTCAATCATACCAACCCGCAACCACTTAGGAGAATCACCATGAGCCAATACATTCAAGCCCACAGCACCTTGAGCATCGCCGTGCAGGTCAATTGCGTGCCGAGCATCCGCTGGGA
>OFRF01000153.1_pt1 | contig 20241 bp, 30 predicted proteins | sample 1543081 | NCBI WGS metagenome assembly OFRF01 (sample SAMN07774232, study PRJEB24372) | wastewater metagenome
GCTTGCTACTTCTTCACCAACGGCGCCATCGCCACTGGTGAGCAAGCTGCAATGCGCACCGAGACTGACCGGGACATCCTGGCCAAATCCGACGCCATGTCGCTCGACATGCACTACCTGTACCACCCTGTTGGCGCTAAGTGGGCGGTGACTACCACCAACCCAACTCGCGCTCAACTGGCAACGGTGGGTAACTGGTCGAAGGTGTACGAAACCAAGAACATTGGTATCGTGCGTGCGACCATCACCTCCAACTTTGATTGATAGGAGGAACTAACCATGGCCCAACCTTCCCAGTTTGAACTGTCCACAGAGCAGTTGATCGTTGCTGATCACTACATCGCCTCTTCGGTGGCTGATGTCCAGTTCTTCACCGCCCCAGTGAAGTGCCAAGTGGTCACCATCCGCGAGGTGCACGCTACCGCCGGTTCTGATGGCTCTGATGTCACCGCAACGATTCGTCGTTGCCAAGGCACCGAAGCCGCTACCGCAGGTGACGACCTGCTCGGCACCACCAAGATCAACCTCAAGGGCACTGCTCTTACCGAGCAGAAGTTCGATGCGGCTGATTCGGGTGAGCTGACCAGCACCACCGCCAACCTGATCCTTGAGGCTGGCGATCGCCTGTCCCTGGACGTGACCGGCACCACCACTGCGGTTGCTGGCGTGATCATCAGCGTGCTGCTTGAGCGCGTCTGATGGGTTTGTTCGCTTTCCGGCGACTGCGTGAACAGGAGGCTGCCTCTAACGAGGTGGCCTCTTTTCCCGTTGAAGAGCCAGCTACTGTGGAAGTAGCACCCGAAGAAATTACCGAGCCGGTTAATGGCAATCGCTCTAGACGCAACAATCGGCGGAAGCTCAGCGAACACCTACCTGACGCTGGCTGACGCGCAAGCCATTGTTGATGGTCTGGTGCTTGATGCGGATGTGACCGCATGGGGCACCGCGACCACCGACGCCAAGAACCGCGCATTGTATACCGCTGCACAGAGGCTGGACCGTGAACGTTTTCTTGGTGCTCGCGCTACTGACACCCAGTCAATGCAGTGGCCTAGAACTGGAGTACGGAAGCCTGATACATACATCAATACCTACGCAACTGGTTTCCCGTTTCGCATTACCACGGACTACTTCACTGACGGTGAGATTCCCACGCAGATCAAGCAAGCCCAGGTGGTGCTGGCCGTCTACCTCAACAACAACACTGATGGCCTCGGCCTGAGTGGTCTTGAGGATTACAACAGCGTTACCATCGGCCCGATCAGCGTCAGCGTGAATGCCAGCAGTCCACAGGCTGGTGCGGATAAGGTGCCGCCAATGATGGAACGGTATCTAACTGGCCTTAGAATCAGTGGACCAGGCAACATCGCCATCCGCCGGAGCTGATCATGGGTGATTCCAACGTATTAGGCATTGATTATTCCAAAGGCGCAACTTTTGTTGACGCCGCAACAACAGTGACTGGCCGCTGGTGCGCGATTACTTTTTTTGGCAGCGCAGCAATCACTGAAATCATTAGTACCAACTATGACGGGGCATCATTGGCCGGTCATACTCCTACTGCTGGAGTAACGATTTATGGTGTTTTCACCAGCATTAACCTGTCGGCTGGCCACTGCATTGCCTACAAACTCTGATGGCACTAGCTTCCTCGCTACAGAAGACCGCCTCCAAGCTGATGGGCAAGTTTGGCGGTGCGTTGACCTATAGGCGGGTCGCCAGCGGCACCTACAACGCCGCCACAGGCGCGGTAACAGAGACAGCGACCGACTACAGCCTCCGTGGCGTGTTACAAGATGTGAACGCTCGTGAGGTCAATGAGCTGGTGCAGGCTGGTGACAAGCGGCTGTTTATTGCTGCAACCGATCTAGCCGTAACGCCCAGCACCGCTGACCGCGTGATCATCAGCACCGTGTCGCATCAGATCATCAACGTGCAGACCATCGAGCAAGACAACCAGGCAATCACCTACGAACTGGTCCTGCGAGCCTGATCATGGCAAGACGCATCAAGATTGGTGACATCGGCAACTTCTGCGAAGGCCAGATGAACCAGTTGGTGCGCGTGGTGGTGCTTGAGACAGATCAACAGGTAAAAACACAAAGCCCAGTGGATACTGGCCGTTTTCGTTCCAGCTGGGCGATTGGTGAGAATGCAACCGGCAATTACGACGCTGGAACCGGCGGATCGCTGGCACCCGTTGGGATCAACTACACACCTGGCAACGAACGTTTTGGCACCAGATACAACGTTCACAACTCGTTGCCATACGCTGAAGCGCTTGCCAATGGCCACAGCCGTCAAGCACCAGCAGGATGGATTGACATCATTGCCCGGCAGATGACCAACCGCGCCAGGCAACTGGCCGACATCATCGGGAGGAACGAGTAATGGCCGCACTAGATCTCAACGCAATTCGTGCCATCGTTGAAGGCCGCCTTGCCACTGAACTGGCCACCGCACCAGTCATCCCAGTGGTCTTCCACAACGTGGCATACACGCCCACGCCAGGCAGCACATGGGTGCAATGCACCGTCAGTTTTGGCACGAACAACTACATGACCATGGGCAGCCTCACTGGCGCTAGCAACAGCGTCATTGGTGCTGTTGTTGTAAACATCTTCTCGGCCAAAGGTGTCGGCCCCAGCGCAAATTTCACCGTCGGCAAAAGAGTACGAGACCTTTACAATAGAATTGTCGTATCCGGGGTTCGTTTTGATCCCCCAACTGGCCCAGAGGTGGTGGCCACGCCGTCTCCCGAAGGGTATTTCCAAACACAGGTCAGAATGACCTTTGAAACCTTCGAGGACCTCTAACCATGGCTTTCTATCGCGGCGAACAAGGCTCCGTCAAATTTGACGATGCTGGTACCACCACTGCCACCATTGCATCCACCCGTTCGTGGTCTATGACCATCGAGAAAGATGTACTGGAAACCACTGCTTTGGGTGCCACCTACAAGAGCAATATCGGTGGCTTGATTGCTGGTTCTGGCAGCGTCGAACTGATCTACTCCGCCAGTAGCGCTGACGAAACCAACACCTTCATCAAGGCTGCCAACACGGCAACTGATCAAGGCGGTGCAGCGTTTGAACTGTTTCTTGACACCACCGGCACCAAGAAAATCATCTTCAACGGATTGATTACTTCTGCCGATTACAGCGCTACCGTTGGCGAGTTAGAGGTCATTACCTGTAACTTTGTCACGACTGGAACCATCACCACCTCCATCTGATCATGGCTTTTTATCGCGGTGAACAAGGCACGGTTTTCTTTGACAAGGACAGTAGCGGTGGCGTCTCTGAGATTGCTGCCGTGCGTTCTTGGTCTTTGACCGTGGAAAAGGACGTACTTGAGACAACGGCTCAAGGCGCAACCTACAAGGCCAACATCGGTGGCCTGGTTGCAGGCAGCGGCAGCATGGAACTCATGTATGACGCGCCTAGTGCTGGCGACAAACTTGACCTGATCAAGGATGTCAACACTGTCACCGACGAAGGCAATGCTTCTGTCGAGTTGTACCTCGACGAAACCGGCGGCAAGAAAATTACCGGCAGCATTGTGATCACATCCACTGATTACAGTGCTACGGTTGGCGAACTGGAAGTGGTGACAGTTAACTTCACCATGAACGGTGCCATTACTACCTCGATCTAATGCCTGCCACACCACGCCCCGTTGATCTACTCACCGGGGCTTTTGACCTTAACCAGCGGCGTCAATTCAACATCAAAAAGGAAGACGGCACCGTGGTGCTGTCCTTGTACTTCAAGCCGATTACCCGCGCTGACCGTAAGCGGGCATCTGGCTTGGCTGGATCTGATGAAGCATTGGACATCAGCACTCAGATGCTGTGCCACATGGCCGAACTGGAAGATGGCAAAAAAGCTTTTGCGCCAGCCGATGCGGCCAAGCTGCAACGGGAACTGCCCGAGTCGGTGCTGAACGAACTGGAGTTGTTCCTGTTTGGTCTTGGTGCGCCTGAGTCGCTGGAAGAAGCAAAAAACGGCTAGAGGCCGATAGCTGGCTTTACTTTGAAATGTTCCTAGCCACCGAGCTAGGCATGACGGTGAGTCGGCTTCGGCAGGAACTGACGGATGCGGAGTTCATCCACTTTGCCGCGTACTACGAGCTGAAAGGCAAACGTGAACGCGAGGAAATGGACAAAGCCAAGCAGCGCAACAGGTAGACTTACGCAATAGCAGTGGTCGATCCGTGGCAGTAGCTTCAGTCGATATTCAAGTCAATAGCCAGGGTGCCGTTAGTGCACTTAGACAAACAACCGCAGCATCAAGGCAACTTGAGTCAGCTATTGGCAATCAGACCAAGCAAATACAAACCGCTGCCAATGGTATGCGGTATTTCACTGATGCAACTGGCCGTGCGCGTGCTGAGAATGGAAGATTCCTAAGTAGTACCGAAAAAGCAGCTGCTGGATTGAATAAACAAGCAGCCGCAGCAAATGGTCTTAAAGGTGTAATGGGCGAACTGTTGGGGGCCTTAGCGCTTGCCTCAACCGCAAAATTTGTATTTGCAAAAACGGCTGAGATTGAGACTCAGACCAGAAGCATCGAAGTATTGACTGGCAGTCTTTTAAAGGCAAAGCAAATTGTCAGCGAGTTGCAACAATACTCGAACGTCACGCCGTTTACCAGTTCAGAGGTTATTGATACCACAAAACGTTTGCTTGCCTATGGCATAACTAGCGAAAAAGTGGTTGAAACCACTAAGCGATTAGGCGATGTAGCTGGTGCCACTGGTGCAAATCTTGGCGAATTAAGCCTGGCCTATGGACAGGTGATGACAAAAGGTCGTTTGATGGGCGAAGAGAATATGCAGTTCCAAGAAAGAGGTATTGCGCTTCAAGAAGAACTGCGGAAGATGTACAAGATGAGTGGAAAAGAATTCAGCGATGCAATGAGCAAAGGACAAATATCAGCCGAAGCGGTTGAGGTTGCAATTATCCGGTTGACAAACAAAGGTGGCAAATATGCCAATGGTGCTATCGCTCAGAGTGATACGTTGAATGGCAAATTTTCAACTTTGACTGATTCTGTTGAAAACCTAGCAAGAACTGTTGGAACAGTATTTGCGCCTATGTTTAAATGGCTTCTGACTGAAGCCACAAACGTAATCAGTGTGATTACAGACGCCATCAATATGGCGGCACAAGGACCACAAAAGGCTCAGGTAATAGCTCAGATACGGGCAGGAAAAATTCCAACCGCCTCTATAAATCCAGTCGACTATCTGACTGGAAACACAACTAATAATAAGCTTCTTGAGATCCTCGGCAATGGCAATCTTGCTGCTGGTGACAAGATATTCAAGCAATTAGCGCGTCAGTCAAGCAAAGGTCCGGGATACTTGTCTGATCCGAATAAGCTTATTAAGCTTTTGCAACAGCAACCTGGAATCAAGGCGCCTACTGCACCCACTGTTGCAACCACTAATCCGCCGCCATTGCTTGCGGCAACTGGTGGAGCAAAAAAAGGTGGCAGCAAAGCCGCCGAAACTGCCGCTAAGCGAGCAGCAGAAGAGGCATTACGCCTCAAGAATTCATTAGGTGATCTTGGGACTGAATTAAGTCTCAAACAGCAAGTCTATGGTCTAGACAACAAGATTTTTGAAGCCAATCTACTCAACGATAAAGAAACTGCCATCCGATTGGAAGGTGAAAAGCGATTAGCCCAGATCAAAGCCGAAATCACAAAGCTTGAGTACGACAAGCTAAAACCGCAGGAACTGCAAGCAAAAATGCAAACCCTCTTGCAGGATAAAGTTATTGCTCAGCGAGACACGCAGCAGCAATTGATTTTGAATCAAGTGCAAGTAGCCAAACAGGCTGAAGCTGCAATACGCCCGATCATTCAAGAAGGTGAATTGCTAAAGGCAAAACTTGCTGGCACGGAACAGCAATATCAAAAGGAATTGCTGATCCGACAAATCCTTAAAGATAATCCAACGCTTCGCCGTGCAGATGTAGAAGCGCAGGTAGCACAAAATGAAGCACTACAAAAACAACTAAAGACAGTAGAGGACTTAAGCACCATTTACAACCAGATCGGAACGTCAATCACTACTGGCGTCTTGGACAGCATTACAGCAGCCGTTGAAGGCACCAAGAGTCTTGGTGAATCAGCCTCCCAAGTGTTGAAAGACATTGGAAAGCAACTGCTCAGAAGCGGCATCATGCAACTCCTGACCAGTCTTGCTGGCAACGACGGAGTTGGGTTCTTTAGTTTCTTGACTGGTGGCCTTGGCAAACGCGCCATGGGCGGTCCAGTCAGCGCCGGATCCTCCTACATGGTCGGCGAGCGTGGCCCCGAGCTGTTCACACCTAAGCATGGTGGCAGCATCGTGCCAAACAACGCGCTAGGCGGCGGCAGTACCAGCGTCGTGGTCAACGTGGATGCCAGCGGCAATTCCAACGTCCAAGGCGATCAGGCACAGTCAAGGCAGCTTGGCATTGCCGTTTCCGCTGCTGTGCAGGCAGAATTGGTCAAGCAACAACGCCCAGGCGGGCTCCTAGCCGGTACACGACGCTAATGGCTACTTTCCCAAGCATCACGCCAACTTATGGCACAGAAGACCAGCCAGCCCAAGGTCACCAAGGTTCAGTACGGCGATGGCTATGAGATGCGTGCCGTTTTTGGTTTAAACCAGAATCCCAAAAGCTGGAGCCTGACCTGGGAAATATCGGAAACCGATGCGGACACGATTGAAACATTTCTTGACGCCCGTGCTGGCCAAGAATCATTCGACTGGACCGCGCCAGGTGAAGCCAGCAGTGCCAAGTTCGTTTGCGCAGACTGGAGCAAGTCGATTCCATACCTAAACCGCGCAACGGTTCAAGCTACGTTCACGCAGGTATTTGAACCCTGATGGCATACGCAAGCTGGGCCGCTACTACCAGTTACGCCGTCGGCGCCATTGTCCGTGCCACCACCGTGCAGGATTTTGGCTTGGTGTTCAAATGCACCACAGCGGGCACTTCTGGTGCATCTGCACCGGCATGGCCAACGCTGATTGATGGCACCACGGTTGATGGCACGGTTACCTGGACGGGGATCAGCGCGGTCTACGAAGACCTCAGCGTGCTGGAACCAAACGCCATCATCGAATTGTTCCAGCTGCACCTTGACGCCACGCTGCATGGCAGTTCAGATATTTACTATTTCCACAATGGCGTAAATGCTGGCGTGACCGGCAACGTGGTGTGGAACGGCCAGTCTTATGTGCGCCTGCCGCTTGAGGCCACTGGCTTTGATTACAGCAGCAGCGGCAGCTTGCCACGCCCCAAGCTGGCCGTCAGCAATATTGGCATGTATATCACCGAAATCCTGCTGTCCGTCAATCGGATCACTACAGGCAACGACCTCGGCGGGGCCAAGGTGGTTCGCATCCGCACCTTGAAAAAATACTTGGACGGGCAGGCCGGTGCAGACCCGCACGCCAAATTCCCAGACGAGATCTGGTATGTGGATCGCAAGTCAAACGAAAACCGCGCCGTTGTTGAGTTTGAGCTGGCCAGCAAATTTGATCTTGTGGGCGTGATGCTTCCACGGCGTCAGGTCATTGCCAATGTTTGCCAGTGGGTTTATCGCGGTGGTGAGTGTGGATATACCGGCAGTAATTACTTCAACACGCAGGATCAAGTTGTTGGCACTTTGGCTTTGGATGCCTGTGGCAAACGGATTTCATCCTGTAAGTTACGGTTTGGCGCCACGGCTGAATTACCATTTGGCAGCTTCCCTGGAGCAGGTTTAAGCAAGTGATCATCAGCAAAGCACTAGAAGCCAAAATTCTGGAGCATTCTCAAGCTGAGGATCCACGCGAGTGCTGCGGTTTGGTTGCCGTGGTCAAAGGCCGCAAACGGTATTTTCCCTGCACCAACCTGGCCGATACGCCCGACGAGCATTTTGTGCTGAGTGGTGAGGATTACGCAGCGGTTGAGGATCAAGGCGAGATCGTGGCCATCGTTCACAGCCATCCAACTACGAATCCCAATCCAAGTCAGGCGGATCGTGTGGCCTGCGCAAAATCCGGCTTGCCGTGGTTCATCATCAATCCAAAAACTGGTGGTTCCAGCCTGACATTTCCCGAGGCATACGAGTTGCCTTATGTGGGGAGGGAGTTTTCCTTCGGGATTGTGGATTGTTACACGATGTGCCGGGACTGGTACGGCAAAGAATTTGGCCTCCAGCTCAGCGATTATCAACGCCGTGACAGGTTTTGGGAACGTGGCGAAAACCTATATCTGGACAACTTCCACCGTGAAGGATTCCACAGGGTGCCGTTTGATGAGCTGCAATACGGCGATGCGCTGCTGATGCAACTGGACTCCAAACTGCCTAACCACGCAGCCATCTACATTGGTGACCAGAAAATCCTGCACCACATCCAAGGCCGACTTAGCAGTAGGGACGTGCTGGGCGGCTACTATATCAAGAGCACTGCCATGGTCCTACGGCATGAAAGTCGTTAAGGTCTACGGCGCCCTACGCAAACGGTTGGGGCAATGCCGTTTCCAGTTTGAAGCCGATACACCAGCGCAGGCAATCAAGGCATTGTGTGTCAACTTCCCCGGCTTGGACAAGTGGCTGCTGGATAGTGAGCAAAATGGCGTGGCGTATCGCGTAACGATTGGTAAGGAAAAGATTGCGGCAAATGACCTATCACCGTTAGTAATGCCTTGGAGTGAGCGCCAAGTTTTCAGTATTACGCCCGTGATTGCCGGTGCAGGCCGAACTGGCGCAATGATTGGTATCGGTATCGGTTTGATTGCATTGGCAATTGTTGCTGGACCAGCTGTTGGTGGATTTTTAGGTCTTGGTGCATCTGCTTTTGGTACAGCAGCAACAGCTACAACTGCATTTTCTGGATTTATTTTAGGAGGAACAGCAGCAAGTATTATTGGTGGCATTGGCGTAAGTCTTGTTCTTGGAGGAATTGCCCAGTTAATTTCACCACAGCAGACTTATTCAAGCGTAGAACGTGGTAAGGAAGCAGCGCGATTTGAATCGTTTACATTTTCGGGAATCACCAACACGGTGCAACAAGGATTGCCAGTTCCAATTTGTTATGGCCGTGCTTACATTGGCTCGGCTGTAATCAGTAGCGGCCTTGACGTTGATCAACTGATATGACTATCTATCGCGCTATTCAAGGTTCTGGCGGCATGGGCGGTGGCGGCGGCAAAGGTGGTGGCGGCGGTGGCCAATCGCACACACCAACAGAAGCCGACGATTCACTCCAGTCGGTTCAATACGGCAGCGTACTTGACCTACTTAGCGAAGGTGAAATCGAAGGCATTGAAGGCGGTGTCAAAGGCATCTACCTTGATGGTACGCCAATTCAAAGCGATGGAGGCGCCGATAACTTTACTGGTTACACAGTTGTTACTCGCAATGGTACACAAAATCAATTTTATATTCCAAACACTAACGGCACTGAATCAGAAGAAGGTGTCAATGTAGAAGCCACTGCTAGCGCCTCAGTTACTCGCACAATTAGCGATGCTGACGTTGACCGTGTGCGAGTCACGGTGCAACTTCCTGCATTGCAAATTATTGAAGACGATGGTGACATTGTTGGCAATAGTGTAGATATTGAAATCCGAGTTCAATACGCTGGGGATGTTGGCTTTACAACCGTTATTGCTGACACCATTAGCGGCAAGACAACTAACAGTTATCAGCGTGATTACATATTGTCATTAAGCGGCAACTTTCCAGTCAATATTCGTTTGGTGCGTATTTCACCAGATTCTGGTAGTACCCGTATTCAAAACCGCACTTATTTTTACAGCTACACAGAAATTATCGACGAAAAATTTAGTTATCCCAACAGCGCCTTAGCCTTTCTCCGATTTGATAGCCGCCAGTTCAACAGCATTCCATCGCGTAAATATCTAGTACGCGGCATCAAGGTACAGCTACCCAGCAATGCCACGGTTGATACGACGAACTACCTTGGCCGCGTCACCTACTCAGGTGTGTGGGATGGCTCGCTAGAAGGAGCTGCCCAATGGTGTTCGGATCCTGCATGGTGCCTATGGGATCTGCTGACAAACACTCGTTACGGCGCAGGCATTCCAGAAAGCAGCCTGGACCGCTACGACTTCTATGCAATTAGCCAATACTGCAATGAACTTGTTAGCGACGGCAAAGGAACCCTGGAACCGCGCTTCCTTTGCAACCTACTGCTGAATAGCCGCGACGAGGTTTACAACGTAATCCAGGAATTTACTGCACTTTTCCGGGGCATCGCTTACTACGGTGCTGGCACCTTGGTTGTCAACCAAGACAGACCATCAGATCCGCAGTACGTAGTGACGGCTGCCAACGTAATCGACGGCATTTTCAATTACTCAGGCACTTCACAAAAAGCCCGCGCCAGCACTGCAACTATTGGATACCAGACCTACGAAGGCTTGGGCGAAGTTGAGTTTGAGTATGTTGAGGACGCCGATGCAATCGCCAAGTACGGCATCATCAACCGTGATGTCAAACTGCTGGGTTGCTATAGCCAAGGGCAAGCTCATCGCGCTGGCAAATGGACACTCCTAAGCGAGCAGAACCTTACTGAAACCGTCACGTTTGCCGTGTCACTGGAAAGCGGCATCATCTTGCGGCCTGGCATGGTGATCAGCGTTGCGGATCCCATGAAAGGTGGATCTCGCCGTGGTGGCCGTATCAGCAGCGCAACCACAACCACAATCACAATTGATAGCGCAACCGACCTTGATGTAATTGTTGCCAACAACGCCACGATTAGCGTAATGCTCCCAACAGGCTTGGTTGAGACACGGCCAATCCAAGGCCCCATTGCTGGCACAGTTGTCACCGTTGGCAATGCGTTTAGCAAAGCACCAAACCCCCAAGCTGTTTGGTTAATTGAAACGACTGACGTAGAACTGCAAACATTCCGCGTCATCACTGTTACCGAATCTGAGCCAGGTGTTTATGGCGTGACGGCGCTGGCGTACAACTCAACCATTTATGACGCAATCGAAAGTGATCTTAAAGTTGTCCCGCGTGACATTTCAAACCTGGCAGCTATTCCAGATCCAGTTACCGACCTTACTGGAACAGAACACCTTTACCAAGACGGCAACAGTGTCCTGACAGCATTTGACCTCAGTTGGATTGCGCCAAAGAACGTCAGTAGCTTCCGTGTGCAGCACAGACTAAATAATAACAACTGGATAACTTTTGAAACTACATCGCTTTCCACGCGAATCAACAGCTTGATTGCTGGCACCTTGCAGTTGCAAGTGCAATCTATTAACAACATTGGCAGAGCAAGCACGATTACAGCAGCATCATTTTCTATTGCAGGTAAAACTGCATTGCCTGCAAACGTACAAAACCTTACTATTGAACCCATCAACGCCAACAGCGCCCGCTTGCGCTGGAGCCAAACCACTGACCTTGACGTGGCAGTTGGCGGCACTGTTCACATCCGTCACAGCAGCAAAGCCGATGGCACCGCTAGCTGGAGCGATTCGGTTGACCTGATCCCCGCCAAGGCTGGTTCTTCGACAGAAGCCATTGTCCCCTTGGTCGAAGGTGAGATTTTTGTCAAATTCGAGGACGACGGCGGCAGACAATCAGCACTTGAAACCAGCGTCATCGTTGATTTTCCTGATGCGCTGGGCTACTTCCCGATCCAGGTTCGCCGCGAAGATCAAGATGCCCCACCATTCCAAGGCAGCAAAACAAACGTTTTCTACAGCGATGACCTAGATGGCCTGTGCCTTGACGGCGATGCAGATCTGGATAGCATCCCTGATTTTGACCTGATCACCAGCATCGACTACCTAGGCAACGTGCTTGGCACTGGCACTTACAACTTTGCCAACACTTTGGACCTAGGCACTGCCTATGCCGTTGATCTCAAGCGCTACTTCGTGACTCGTGGTTTTTACCCTAGTGACTTAATTGATTCAAGGCTGGAGTTAATTGATTTGTGGGATGACTTTGACGGCGGCATCATCGATCAGGTCAATGCCAAGCTTCTGATGCGAGCCACCAACGACAACCCGTCTGGAACACCTACTTGGACTGCATGGCAGGAATTTGTCAATGGTACGTTCAATGGTCGTGCGTTCCAGTTCAAGGCCGAGTTGACCTCCACCAACGCATCGCAGAACATCCTGGTGGATGAACTTGGCTATGAGGCCAGCTTTCAGCAACGTCAAGAGCAAAGCACTGCAACAATTGCCAGTGGTGCTGCCGCCAAACTGGTGACTTTTGATAAAGCGTTCTACACCGCTGGTAGCACGATCTTCCCAAGCGTTGGCATCACAGCGCAAAACATGGCGACTGGTGACTTCTTCACGGTTGGCAGTGTCACCGGCACCACGTTCACGGTTACCTTCCGTAACAGTGCTGGAACTGCTGTCGACCGCAATTTCACCTACACCGCTACCGGTTATGGACGGGCACTGTAGACTTGTGACACAACGATTCGGCTAATCAGTGGCAACCCACGATTACCTAATAGCCAACGGCACCGGTCAAGCTGTCAGGACTGACATACAAGCCGCCTTTAACGCTGTTGCTACCAACAACAGCAGTGCCACTGTCCCCGTTCCTAATTATCCGTATCAGTTGTGGGCGGACACGACGGCAGGTAGCCTAAAAATTCGCAGTGGTTCGGGCACAAGTGATGCCAGTGCAACGTGGTTCACTATCGGCACATTACAGACTGCCAACCTTGGCCTTGCATCATTGGCAGGCGCCACGTTCACGGGCGACGTGATCCTTGGCACGACCACCGCACTGGAACTGCCAGATGGCACAACTGGTCAGCGGCCTGGTAGTCCAGTAGCGGGCATGATCCGCTACAACACCTCGCTTGTTCAGTTTGAAGGTTATAAAAACAGCGTATGGGGCGCCATCGGCGGTGGCGCAACAGGTGGCAGTTCAGATGACGTGTTTTATGAAAACGGACAGACCGTCACAACCAACTACACTTTGAGTACCAACAAAAACGCAGTGACAGCAGGACCAGTTACGATAAACTCAGGCGTGACGGTCACAGTTCCGTCTGGCGCATCTTGGGTGGTGGTGTAAGTCATGCCAATTACGATCAACGGCTCTGGAACAGTTACCGGCATCAGCGCTGGTGGGTTGCCTGATGGCATCATCAAGGCTGCTGAACTTGATGGCGCACAGACCGGCACTGCCCCCATCTACGGGTGTCGCGCTTGGGTTAACTTTGATGGGGCTGGAACCATTGGCGTTAATCAAACAATTCGCGCAAGCGGGAATGTGACAAGCGTGTTAAAAAATGCGACGGGTAATTATACAATTACTTTTACAACAGCAATGCCAGATGCAAATTACTGCGTTGTGGCTATGGGGAAAGCAGGTGGCACAACCTATGGCAATAGTTGGTCAACAAATGTTCAAACCGATGACCCTACAGCTTCCACAGTAAGAATATCAAATTCACATCAAGACGACAATAGCAATACTGTTGCTTATACTGATTCATCCCACATGTATCTCGCCATCTTCCGCTAACCAGCCATGACCATACGTCTCAACGGTTCTACAGGCTACACGGAGATCGACGCTCCGGCGGTGGCGGGCTCCAACACGCTGCTGCTGCCTGCTAGCAACGGCAGCGCGTATCAGGTGGTGAGGAACGGTGCCACCGCAGGGTCGCTGGAGTTCACAGACAAGATCGTCAGTGGCACCGCTCAAGCCAGCACCAGCGGTACCAGCATTGATTTTACTAGCATTCCGAGCTGGGTGAAGCGGATTACGGTGATGTTTGACGGGGTGAGTACAACTAGCACTTCGCCAATCGGTGTCGCAGTTGGAACCGTTGCAGGCTTTATCACAAGCGGTTACGAGGGTGGAGCATCCAACCAAGCGGCAACGTTTACCGCAAATACAAATTGTTTGCTAATTAACCCAGCAAGTATTGCGGCAGGCGCCAGCCGAGGTCATGCAATCCTTACTCTTATTTCAAGCAATAGATGGATTTTTTCTGCTGGCGTCCAAAATGGAAGTACTAACCTTGCTGGCGCTGGCGGTGCTATTACTCTCTCCGGCACCCTAGATCGCGTTCGCATCACCACCGTCAACGGCACCGACACGTTCGACGCCGGGTCGATCAACATCCTTTACGAGTGATCCGATGAGCACACTTTCTACAACCAATCTCAAAAATGCCAGTTCAGGCAGCAACAACATTGTCCTGAACACGGATGGAACAACGACAATTGCAGCACCTAGCAATCTAATCAAGTCGGGCACCGCCGTTGCATCCACCAGCGGCACGTCAATTGACTTTACAAGTATTCCGTCATGGGTGAAGCGGGTGACGGTGATGTTTAACGGGGTCAGTACGAATGGGACGAGCAACCCAATTATCCGAATTGGCGCGGGCTCCGTAGATGTCACGGGATACGCAAGTGGCCTAGCATTTGCAACTACAAGTAGTTCAACTGCAATAGGGCCAGCAACAACAGGTTTCCCTTGGGGTGGTTCAACTGCAGCCAATACTATTTATGCAAATGCAACATTAAATTTGTTAGGCTCTAACCTATGGGTTTATTCTTTAACTGGTTATCTTGAAAGTAGTGGCGTTGCTTATGGAATGAGTGCGGGCGGATCTAAAACCCTCTCCGGCACCCTAGACCGCGTTCGTATCACGACTTTTGGCGGCACCGATACGTTCGATGCTGGCAGCATCAACATTCTTTACGAGGGCTAATCATGGAACGCATCGAGATCAACGTTATCACCGGCAAGCAAGTCACCATCCCCCTCACCGAAGAGGAGATTCTGGAGATTGAGTCGCGCCCAGAACCTGAGCCACCGGTTGAACTGACACCTGCTGAGAAGTTGGCAGCGTCTGGGTTGACCGTGGATGAGTTGAAGGAACTCCTTGGTCTTAGCTAATGGCAGTCCGCGCAAAAGCTGGTGCAGCACACATCAGCCACCAGCCAGGTTCTCCCAAATTGACCAACCAAGGCCAAGGCAAACGTTCACGACCTAACCATGGCCGCAAAAAGCGCCGTGGCCAAGGTAAAGGTTAGACTGCTGCTATGGCGATAGCACCCGGCACATATAACATCAGCCTGCAACGCCGGGCGGATTACAGTGTCACGCTTCAGTTCAAAGACAGCACCGGCACTGCAATCAACCTAACTGGTTGGACGGCTGCGGCCCAAGCATGGAACCAGACGCGCACCACAAAATACGCTGATTTCACGGTCACCTACACCAACCGCAGCACCGGCACCATTGCCATTGCATTGACTAGCGGTCAAGCGGCAACGCTGCCTGATGAAGCGTATTACGACGTATTGCTCACAAATCCCAGTGGCCTCAAGGAGTATTACCTTGAAGGCATTATTTATGTGTCAGAAGGTTACACCGCATGACCAGCGTTGTTGTCAGTTCAGTTACCAACACTGTTGACGTAACAACTGAGACTGGAACTGTCGTTGTCGCAGTTCCTGTTACCAATACCGTCACCGCAACAACAGTTGGCCCACAAGGCCCTGTGGGGCCAAGCGGGCTTATTGTTGACGAAACAGGTAAAGTAGACAAAAGTGTCGTGTATTACGACGCCGTTTCCGCCAGTTTCAAAGCGGATTCAATCTGGACAGTCCCTACACTTGCTGACGGAGGCAACTTCTAGATGGCTAACACAGTTCGCATTAAACGCCGTTTAGCTGGTGGCGCTGCTGGTGCGCCCAGTTCGCTCGCAAACGCGGAACTTGCGTTTAACGAGCAGGATTCAGTTCTTTACTACGGCGTTGGCACTGGCGGTGCAGGTGGCTCAGCCACCTCAATCTTGGCCATCGGTGGCCCTGGCGCCATGGTTAATCTGAGTGGAACTCAGACAGTCACAGGCAATAAAACTTTTACAGGTTCGGTTGATCTTACTGGCTCTACCGCTACAGCTTTAACCCAACTCACTAGCGATAGCAGCACCAAGCTGGCCACCACTGCTTACGTCAAGGGTCAGAACTATCTGACTGCCAACCAAAGCATTACGGTTTCAGGGGATGCCTCTGGTAGTGGCACCACCTCAATCACGCTGACACTGGCATCAGTTGGTACAGCTGGCACTTACACCAAAGTCACCACTGACGTTAAAGGCCGCGTCACTTCTGGCACAACACTCAGTGCCACAGACATCCCAACGCTGACTGCCGCCAAGATCAGCGACTTTGACACCCAGGTTCGGACAAACCGCCTGGATCAGATGGCGGCTCCGACCGCTTCGGTGAGTCTGAACAGTCAGAAGATCACCAACCTTGCCACCCCTACTGCTGACACGGACGCTGCAACCAAAGCGTATGTTGATGCAGCCCGCAGTGGTCTTGATGTAAAAGCCAGTGTTCGCGCAGCCACTACCGCCAACATTACCCTTAGCGGCGCTCAAACCATTGATGGCGTGTCCGTCATTGCTGGTGATCGGGTTCTGGTCAAGGATCAAAGCACTGGCAGCGCCAACGGCATTTATGTAGCGGCTGCCAGCACATGGTCACGCGCAACCGACGCAGATGTTGATGCTGAAGTCCACGCTGGCATGTTTACCTTCGTCGAAGAAGGGACAGCCAACGCTGATAGCGGCTGGGTTCTCACGACTAACAATCCAATTGTTGTTGGTTCTACGGCACTGGCATTTGCTCAGTTTTCCGGTGCAGGTCAAATTACTGCTGGCGCCGGTTTAACCAAGACTGGAAACACAATTGATGCAGTTGGTACTGCCAGCCGAATCACGGTTAATGCGGATTCAATTGATATTGCTGCTACCTATGTAGGTCAGACCAGCATCACCACGCTGGGCACCATTGCCACGGGCACTTGGAACGGCAGCACTTTGACCGTCGCCTACGGAGGCAGTGGCGCCACAACTTTGACGGGTGTGCTAAAAGGTAATGGCACCAGCGCCTTCACCGCAGCGGTTGATGGCACTGATTACTTAAGTCCCAACGCAACCATTGACGGAGGCACATTCTGATGGCCAATACGATCTTGCTACGGCAAGGAACCACCACACCAACAGCCGGATCATTTGCCGTTGGTGAACCTGCGTGGGACAAATCGGCCGGCAAGCTGTATATCAAAAACGCCGCCGGAACGATGGTTGAAATCGGCACTGGCGGTAGCGGTGGTAGTTCCGTTGGCGATAACCTCTACCTCAACACAACCTGCATCTAAGCCATGGCTGCTTCACCTGCTTTTATTTCAACGCCACGCATTGGGCGTTGTTCGCTGAGTACAGCCAACACGGCAACCGATGGTACCGGCACGATCACTGATTTGATCACAGGTGTGGCCGCTGGCACCAGGGTGCTGAGCATCAACGTGCAAGGCACCGCAACGACGGTGGCGGCGCTGGTGAATATCTTTTTGTGGGATGGTACGCAGTGGGACTTATTTGATCAGGTGACCATTACCGCCACCACCGGTAGCAACACGGTCAAGGGATACCGCCTGGTAACGGCCTACACCGATCTGGTGCTGCCTAGTACAAGCCATAAACTTGGCGCCACGATCAGCGTTGCACCGACCACTGGCACCGTTCGCGTTGCTGCGTTCGGTGGTGATCTGACATGAACATAAACCCCATTGCCTGGGCAGCATCAACACTGCGTTTATTTACGCGCATTGATAATGATGGTGTTAATACAACAGTACCTGTAACTGAAATAAAGGAATTGCCAATCGGCGTTCCCAACATGGACATTGCGCTAGTTGCCAAAGGCACTGGCGCAACGCTAGCTCAGGTGCCGGATGGGACGATTGCGGGTGGGAATAAAAGAGGGATTTATGCCACGGATTGGCAGAAATCAAGAGCTATCGCTACCCAAGTAGCTAGCAGCTATTATTCGACCATCGGTGGTGGATATGCGAATGTTTGCAGCAGCGGGTACTCAGTTGTTGCGGGTGGAGACAGTAACACTGCGTCAACCAATGAATACGCCACTATTGGCGGAGGATCTAGTAATCTATGTTCAGGCAATTTTGGAACCATTTCTGGTGGTCAAAGTAATAATGTCAGTGATACTAGAGCAGCAATATGCGGCGGATTTGCTAACACCGCTTCCAGTTCCTCTTCCTTCGTCGGCGGCGGCGCAAGCAACACCGCATCAACCAACACCCACGCCACAGTTTGTGGGGGGAATAACAATACGGCAAGCGGCAGCTCTGCATTTGTGGGTGGTGGCACCTCCAATTCTTGCTCTGGCATTTCTTCTGTAATTTGCGGCGGAACAGATAACATAGCTAATGGCAGCCGAAGCACTATTGTTGGGGGCATACGCGGAACAACAAGATCCATCGATGGCTATACGGTTTTTCCTGCGCACAATGGCGCGATTAACGCAACAAACAATGGGATTTCTCAAGCTGCTCTGCTTGTTTTAGCCCGCGAAACAACAGACGCTACCGCAACGGTCCTCACCAGCAATACCAGCGCCGCCTCCGCAACCAACCAAGTAACCCTGCCAAACAACAGCGCCTATAGCTTCAGTGGTGAAGTCATTGCTGGCGTAACTGGTGCTGGTAATAGCGCACGTTGGACTATTGACGGTGCCATCAAACGTGGTGCTAACGCAGCATCTACCGTCATGGTTGGCACGCCAACTGTTGTGATGACTCACTTTGATGCTGGTGCCGCTACATGGGTTGTTGCGGTCACGGCAAATGCCACACTTGGTTGTATTACAGTCACGTTTACAGGCGCGGCGGCTACCACAATTCGCGTCGTAGCAAAAATCCAAACCACCGAAATGACCTACTAATGGCACTTTCAATCACGCTCACCGAGACCAACATCGGCATCCCCATGGCCGATACCTACGCCCGCATCACGCTGATGCGTTGCGATAAGGAACAGACGCTAATGCAAATTTCGCATTACGCCAACGCTGATGCCCGCAACGAGAATGCCAGCCCAGTATTTGATTGCACGCTCTTTGCACCTACCGCTGAGCTACAACCCGGCGCCAACCCGTTGGCCATCGGTTACGCCTGGCTCAAGACGCAACCCGAGTACAGCGACGCGGAGAACTGCTAATGGCCGTACGCAGTAAAACCGGCACCGCAGCACTACAGCACCAGCCGGGTAAACCCAAGCTGACCAGGCAGGGCAATGGCGCACGCAGTAAGCCCAGCCATGGCAGGAAGCTCAGTCGCGGCCAGGGTCGCTAAGATACAGAAGTAGACCTTTGCCGCGATGATTGAAATCTTTGCCGCAGTGGCCGGCGCGTCATTATCTTGGGCGGCGATGGGCTCGATGGGACGATCAAGCCGCGCTCAAAGCCAGCAAGAGGCTGTGGTGCGGTTGACAAGCGCCGTCGAACACATAGCCACGCAACTGGAGGTAATGCATTTGGATCTGCGCGAAGAGAGAAAGGAGTTCTTTGGCCGCCTTAACTCAGTCGAGCAGCGTGTCAGCAAGTTAGAAGGCAGATGATGGCAGCACCTATCAAGGCCTAACGTAGGAGCATCTACCCATGAATGCTGTGTCTGTTGAAAACGCCGCCATCATTGCCATTGTGATTGCTGCTGGCTCTGAAATCCTTGCCATCACTCCTTTGAAATCCAACAGCTGGTTGCAACTGCTGTTTCAAGCTGCCCGGTTGATGTTCCCCAAGCGCACCCGTTGACTGATGGCTAACGCCGCACCGATCACGCTGGAGCAGCTGTTCCGGTTCTATCGCAACGAGCCACACCAGGCCGCTGCTATCCAGCTACTGGAGCAGGACTTGGCGGTGAACGGCTATGCCGCTGCCATGCGCCGCGATCGGGCATGGTTCCAAACATGGAGCCAAGACGGCAAGCAATCCGACCTGGCCGCGGCGCTCAAGATCATCAAGGAGTTTGAGGGCTGCCACCTTGAGGCTTACGCCGACCCGCTGCACGGCTGGGACGTGGCAACGATCGGCTACGGCACCACCCGCTACCCCGACGGCCGCAAGGTCAAGCAGGGCGACAAGATCAACGCCATCGAGGCGGACATGCTGCTTCGCCAGGAGGTGGACCGCATCGCCGGCAAGCTGCGCGTCTTGATCCCAGCATGGATCGAGATGGCCGATCACCAGAAGTGCGCGCTGATCTCCTTCGCCTACAACCTCGGCGCTGGTTTCTATGGCGCGCCGGGTTTTGAAACCATCAGCCGTGAGCTGCGTGAGAAGGACTGGGCTGCCGTGCCCGCTGCCTTGCTGCTTTATCGCAACCCTGGCACCAACGTCGA
>OFRF01000154.1_pt1 | contig 20116 bp, 28 predicted proteins | sample 1543081 | NCBI WGS metagenome assembly OFRF01 (sample SAMN07774232, study PRJEB24372) | wastewater metagenome
ATTATACCTCTGATACTTTTAATTGGAAGTCATGTTCTCGTGTAGGTCTTTATTGTGACTATCCAGCTACAGGTGGCTCAGAAACCTACGCCCAAATATCTTGGTCAGATGATGACGGAAATACTTTTAGCACTCCCCGTAATTTAAATGTACATTCAAATAATCCATACATTACTCAGTGTGGTCGTTTTCGTTCACGTAACTGGCGAATTAATTATACAGATAATTATCCCTTCCGTATGTGGGGACTTTCAATGGACCTTAATGTAGGAAACGTATAATGGCTGATACCAATTTCGTAGATGGCACTGTTATTGAGCCTTCCTGGCTTAATGATGTTAATGACGCAACATATACAACGGTCCCCACAAATACTGCTGCGATTGCTTCTTTAAGAAGCGAATTACTAGATCCAAGTACTAGTGGTGATGGAGATGCTTTAGTAGGTTGGGGAGCTGTTGTTTCTATTATTGATGGTGTTTTGACGCGCCATGCTTCCATTAATGCAGCCATTACTTCCGTAGGTTCAACCGCCTGTCAGATTGTTGTCCGTGACTCTACTGCTTTGACCGGCAATGCGACGATTGCGGCAACTACAGAACTCCGCATCGAGAACAGTGCGCAGGTTAATTTCAGCACCTACACGCTCACGATCAATGGCCGGTTCTACGGACCCCGAAAGACATGTTTTACCGGAACCGGAAAGGTTGTCTTTGCCAAGGGATCTATCCCTGCTATTCTTCCTGAATGGTGGGGGGCTGTAGGTGATGGCGTAGTCGCTGACGGCACAGGCACGGACTCGGATGCTGCATTTACCGCTGCTGTCGCTGCAAGTTGCGAAGATGGAATCAGTGATGTGTCGATCCATCCGGTCTATGTCTCTCCGGGGAACTATGTCGTTGGCGAGTTGTCGTTTCCGCCTGCTTTCAGGATGTATGGAGCTGGTAGGCAGTTAACCAACTTCGTCGCCAAGACCGGCACGGCTGGCGTGTGGTTTGGTGACTCCGGTAGTGCAGCTAAGATTGTCCTGGAAAACTTTGCCATGTATGGCCGAGATTTAACAGGTATTACTTATGGCCTCCGGCTTGGTTACGGTACGACTCAACATGGTGTCGAGGGCCACTGTCGCGATCTGTTCGTTAGAGATATCGGCGGCGCGTCTGCAATCTGGGGCTTTGATGTTAACGGCAACGTGGCATTTTACGAGAATATAGCTGTCTATGATTGCACCAGTAATATCCGCATTACGGGCATTGCCAATACTGCGCGAAATCTTGTCTCATATGCTCCTGTCACAACTGGTGTAGATTTAAATCTATGCGATGTGTTTGGGCTGGAGATTGAAGCACCAGGTAATTCCTGTGTTCCACTTAAGTTTACTGGTAATGCTTCTGTACATGGTCTTGTTGTTTCGTTGGCTAATGGAACTACTATCTCTCATTTAGTGGAATTTGCGGCTGCAGCAACTACTTGGAAAGTATCTCCTTTTAATTTAGCTTTTGGCAGTACTCCAGCTGGGATTACTGTCTCTAATGGAAATTTTAAAAGATCGGATGCCACTTATTTTGGTGGAAATGCTACAGCAGGTAATCGTAGTGGAGAGGGGCATTATACTAGTGAACATGCTGGTCAACGTCCTCAATGTTTTACCCTCACAATTACAAATACAGCAGGTACTTTACAACATAAGATTACTGAGCCAGGTGTTAATGCTGCTACCAATTGGGCTAGTTTAATCAATGCGGCATCGTCTACTTTAGGGAATACTCCTACTGGTGCAGATAATGCAACGGCAATGGCTACTGGAGGTAAAATTGGTAGTGCTTCAACAAATGTGTTTTGGTTAGACACTGCATCACAAAAAGCTGCTGATTCACAATTTAGTGCTTCTATTCAATTTAATAGTACTGGAACAGCTTTAACCGTAACTCCAGGTATTGTATCTATTAATATCAATGGTACTACACGCCCAAGACTTTCATTTCAATTTAACAATGCTGCCTCTGGTGCTGCTTTTGGTTTAACTACAGCCAATATTGCTGCTGGTACATTCATTCAAATTTTATTTAATGGAAGACTTTCTTAAATGGCTGACGATAAGGGTTGGATCACATCAGGATTTTTATCAAAGCACATTGGTGCAGACAAAGAGTTTAACGAGAATAATGCTGGAATAGGTTATAAATCTAAAGATGGTTGGTTAGGTGGTTACTACCGTAACAGCCTTGATAAAGATTCTTTTTATGGTGGTAAGGAGTTTCAAACAGATCCTATTGTCGGAGATAAACTTAGACTAGCAATAGTTCTAGGACTTGTCTCTGGTTATAATAAGAATGTTATGCCAATGGCTTTACCTGAAATTCTCTATGGTGATAAACATAACGAAACTGCTTTAGGTTTAGTTCCTCCTATTAAAGGAGTTACTCCAGCGACTCTTGCTTTACAATTCCGAAAGAGATTCTAATGATTGCTCCAGTACCTGACAACAAAGAACTTTCGTTTGTTTGGAAAGATTGGCTTAAGACTATTTGGAAGTTTCTAAACTATCCCATCTTAGAAAGTGATATTGTTTTTACCAATGCTACAAAAGGGATTATCTTAAAAGATACCCAAGCTACTCCTCACTACTGGAGAGTGACAATAGACAATACTGGTAATTTAGTTACCACTGATCTTGGTACTTCTTACCCCTAAGGAATAACATGGCACTTAATTTAGCCTCAATGTTTCAGCAAGCAAAAAACGGTGGGCCTGTTGCTGGTACGGCAGAACAACAAAATATCTATAATGCTCCTGCAGGAACTCCAGGTAATATGTCTGACATCCAAACACAGCAAAATGGTGTGCCACTATGGGCGCAGAACATTTTGGGCATTAATGCTCAATCAATGACACCAGATCAACTTAATCAGCTTAATACTGATTATTCCCAGACACGCACTCGTAATGGCCGTAATTGGACTTATGAGATTAAGGACTCTACTGGTAAATCTCTTGGTACACATCAGTACTATGATGCTCCTTTCAATGTAATGAAGGATGTAGTTATTCCTGCAGCTATGGTATGGGGAGGTGGTTATTTAGGTGCTAATGCTTTATTTGGCGGAGCAGGTGCCGGAGGCGCAGGTGGACTGTCAGGTATGGATCTAGCGGCGGATGCCGCATTAGGTACAGGTAATAATATTGCTACCGCTGGGGCAGGTTTAGGTGAAGCTGCTGGTGGTTTAGCTGGTACAGGCATCCCTCAATTTGCTCAGCAACCAGGTTATGGTCAACAAGTAGGTGGTGCTTTAGCAGACGCTAGTGGAGCTTCTCCTATGACTGGTGCGGTAAACTCAGCAGCCACTAATCCTGCTTTAATTGACTCAGCTCTACAAACTCCTGGTTATGGTGTTAGTTCTGCTGGTATTGGAGGTGGTGCTGGTACCGGATTATCCGGTATGCTCAGCAACGCTGTTAATGGTATTAAAAGTATTCCAGGAGCAAGTAAAGTGGGTGGAAGTATTGTTAGTAATTTACTAGGCTCTGTCTTAGGTGGTAGTAGTGGTGGTGTATCTAATTTAGGTAATTTAGGTAGCTTGTTTACCAACTACAATCAATATAGCCAGAACAAAGATCTTATTAATGAGATTAAAGGTATCTATTCCCCTGATGGGGCATATGCTAAATCTCTTGGTGAACAGCTTGCGCGTAAAGATGCTGCTGCTGGTCGTAATAGCCAATATGGTCCTAGACTTGCTGATCTAATGGGTCGTCTAGGAGACTCACAAGCTAGGGCATTATCAGGCTTAAGCCCCATGATGCAAAGCCAGCAAGGAGGTCTAAATGGTATGGTGGGTGCCGGTAGTCGCTTGTTTGATAGCATGGGCGGTATGAATGCCTTGGCTAAACTTTTCCAAGAACCTCTAACAAATGATTGGGCTCTTGGTCCTAATGGGGGTCCACAGATGCCCACAGAAGACTTAGACAACTGGGATCTATTCGGAGGTTAATATGGACCTAACAAATCTTTTTCAATCAGATCCTGCGGCTCAAGAACTAGGTCTAAAGCAGATTGGCGATGAGCGGGCTTATGCAGCCGCTCGTCTACAAGACCTTTTACAGAAGTCTCAGCAGTCTCAGGAAATGCATCCACTTGAGATGCAACGAGCACGTACTAGCAATGCTATGCAGGAAGCCCAGATTCCTGGTATTCAAGCACAGAATTCCATTACTCAAGACAAAGCTTCTATTAGTCGTAATACTCTTCCCCAACAACTGGAAGAAGCCTTTGCTAAACACAAGGGTAGCATGTCTGACCTACAGCTTAAGGAACTTAACAATGCAGGTCAGCGCTATGGTCAAGTAGGTGCTCTACTAGGTAATATTCCTGGTCCTGCACGTGCTGCTGCCGCTAAACAACTACTTGGTGATTTATATCGTCCTGAGTTTGACCAGTATAATCCTAATGATTTAGCTGATACTGTTTCTACCATTGGTGAATGGATGACCAAGGCTGGTAGTAAGTTTCAACTGGCAGATCAAAAGAGTGATACTGCTCGTGCTTTGGAAGCTGAGAAAACTCGTAGGGCTTTAGAACTACAACAACTTAAGAATGCTGCAAACGAACGCATTACTAAACTTAAGGACAATGCTCTGAAGTCTAAAGATCCTAAGAAGTTTGAGGAGCTTGCTGTACGTCATAAGATGGCTGCTGAAGGTGCTGACAGTCCAGAAGAAGCACGCAAGCATATGGAACAAGCTGCAATGGCTCTTGAGGCTGCTAAGCTGCTACGCCCAATGGACAACACTAAGCCACAGCTAGATCCCAATGTAGCTCCTGGTGTTCTAACAGCACCACCAACACGAGAGAATCCGTTAGCTCCAAATACAGCTAAACCTGATCCACTAGGAATCCGTTAATGGACTTTAAACAAATTCGACAGAAGTACTCAGACTACGATGATATGTCTGACGAAGATTTTGCGCAAGCCTTTCATAAGAAGTTTTATTCAGACATTCCTTTTGAACAGTTTGCCAGTAAAGTAGGATTTACCAAGGGGGGCGAAAGCCCCTCTGGTCCGTCTGCTTTAGACAAGGTCATGGGTGTAGGAGAAACAGCCCTATCTCTAGGTAGTGGTATGCTTGCTGGTATTCCAGCCGCTATTGGTGCTGGCCTATCTGTTGCTAATGATTTTGGTGCTGGTCGTGAACCTCAGTTTAAGAAGCCTTTTGAAGATATTGCCCAAACCCTTACCTATGAACCTCGTACTGAGCTAGGTAAAGAATACACAGAAGAAGCTGCTCATTCTGGTTTCATGCAGAGCTTAAACGCTATGGGAGCCGTTGCACACACAATGCCTCCTATACGTACTGCTCCTAGCATTCGTAGCTTCGGTGGCCGTTCTACAAGCCCTGTAGACATTGCTATTGCTGAAGCTCAAGCTAAGAAGGCACAGCCACAACCTAAACCTGTAGAAGTACCGGAAGGTGCTCGTTTACAACAAGAACTTTTCAATCGTGACGGTTCTATTCCAGAAGCTGCTAAGGTTGACACAACTCCTCAAATGGAACTGCCCTTCTCGGCAGGTCCAGAGGAAATCTTACGTGAGCAATATCCCAAGCAAACACAGCGGGATATGTTTGTTGAACAAGACCTAGCGGCTCGGACTAAGGATCCTGTTCGTGAGCAAATGGCCGCAGAAACGCAAAAAGCCGCTGAGGTAGACCAAGCATATGCCCAAAGGGCACAGCAGGAAAACCTAGCGGCTCGTGTGGAAGAACTGAAACAAAAACTAGAGGCTCCTCGTAGAGGTCCTCGTGGTCAGCGTGGTGCTATTGATGCTGAAGCTGTTATTGAAATGGGCTCCCTCTTTAAGAAGGGTGCTGCTACTGCTATGGATGTTCTCCGTTCCTTTAAGGGAGCGTTTACAGAGAATGAACATGGCCTAGCTATGAAGAGTGTTACCAATCCTAAGAGTTTGGACACTGTGGCTCTTATGACTCCAGAAGAGTTTCATCAACTGGCTTCTGGTCGTACTCCTGCAGAACTCAACGCTTCTTATACTCCTCGTCTACATGAATCTATTCGTGAAGGACTGAAGAGTAAAGGTGGCTTGTGGGAGATGCCCTATTTACGTGTAGATGAGACAGGACAAGTTACTGCCCATGAAGGCCGTCATCGCATGGATGTATTCAAGGAACAAGGAATTGAACTTGTTCCTGTACGTCTACGTAAACAAGCTGGCAAAGGCTGGGGTGAAGCTGAGCGTCCTACGACAATTGTTCCCCAGGACTTTCAAAAGAGCCCTGGTTCTGTTAAGGCTGTGGCAGCCCTTCCTTTCCCCGAAACACTCCATCAGCCAAAGGCTGTGCAACTTCCTAGGAGCCAACGAGGTGCCCTTGACTTTGGTAAGCCTGCTCCTGAAAAGGCTAAGGTTGTTGATGATCTTCTAAAGACAAAACTTTACCAAGAAACTACAGATCCTACAACTGTTGTTAAGGATGCTCTTGCTGAAGGCAAGGATGGTTCTGGCTCTATTCTCATGTCTGCTGGTGGTACTTTAGAAGGTGCTAAGCGTAACAGTGCTCTTATCAAGGGCGGTGTTCGTATTGTACAGCGTCTAAAGAACATTGCAGAAGACAAGATCCGTACCTCTGTATTCCCTGTGGAGTCTCGTCTACGTAAGCTTAGCTCTGCTGAGTTACAAGACTTGGCTAAGGTAATGAAGAGTGAGATGTTTGACAATGCTGCTGTTCCTATGGATCGGCTTGCAGAGATTTTCTCTGAGAAACAACTTGCTGCTTATAGTGAAATACGTCGTATGTTCAAGGATGCTTTGGACACACAGAATGAAGCACGTACTAAGCAAGGACAAGAACCCATTACAGCACAAGAGGCTTATCTAAGCTCTCGTTGGAGAGGTGACTTCCGTCGTGCTATTTATGACGGAAAGGGTAAGCTTGTTTGGTATTTGGCAGCAGAAACGAAAAAGGGCCTGGACACTCAAGCCCAAGCCCTTTTAAAGAAGTTCCCTGATTTAGCAGGTGGAGAACATGTTGACCATGTAACTCGCTCTGCTGGTAAGGATACTTTACAATCGTTGTATACTACAATGCTAGATGTTCTGGGTCGTGATGATCCTAAGGTACAGCAGGTAAAGCAATGGGTGGAAGATCAAACTCGCATGGAAGCTGAGGGTGCTCTAGCACAAACAAAGCACTTCGAGAAGAAAGCTAACATCCGTGGTTTCATTGGTGATCGTCCAAGCAACACAATGTTTGGTAAACTTGATCCCAAAAAAGAAGCCTTGGCTATGTTCCAAGAGCAAATCAACTACGCTAAGAATGCTCATAAGTGGGCTGGCTTACAAGAAGCTGGCTCACAACTTAAGACAATCTTTAGCGACGCAGACTTGCAAACACAGCAGCCAAAGAATATGCAGTACCTACGTGAATACTACCTAGACCAAGTTGGTATGGGTACTGCTAAAGTAGTAAAACATATTGAGGATGCTTTCAAGGAAACAGGTATTAGTCCTACTGCTGTTGAAGGTGGGATTAACACTGTTAAGAGTCTTTGGATTTCACAGAAGCTTGTCGCGTCTGCTGGCTTCATGCTGTCTAACGTGATTCAGGCTGGCAACATGCTACCACATTTGATAGACCTCCAACGTACCTACAAAGGCAATCCGTTAGCCCTTCCTGCCGCTCTCATCTCTGGCTTTGCTGAGGGTATGCTTATGGCTACTGGTCACCTTACTGGCACTGCCAAGGAAATGATTAACAGTGCTAAATACCGTCCTGGGGACAGTTTATTTTCCGCCCGCGCAATGAAGTATGCTGAGGACAACTCTGTTATTGCTCGTTCTATTTATGACGAAGCTCCCATTGAAAGTTCTTTCAGTAAGACAGGTCGTGTAGCCAATACACTTGGTAAGACCATCTCCATGCCAGAAGCATTCCTACGTAGCATTGTTTATATGACTTATGTGAACATGCTTAAGTATGGTGGTAAACTTGCCAACGATATGGAAATCTTCCGTATTGCTGAAGAAAAGACAAACATCTCTATGGGTGATTATCGCACAGGTGAACGTGCTATGATCTTTAGTAAGCTTGGTACTGCTGGTTCAGCAATCAACTTACTACAGACTTATCCAATGAACTACTATAACCAATGGAGTTGGGCTGCTCGTGAAACCATGAGAGGCAATCCAGCACCTGCTGCTGCAATGTTTGCCGTACAGGCTACTGCTGCTGGTGTCATGGGCATCCCTGGTTTCCAGGATACAGATAAGCTTTGGAACGCAATTAAAAATACTTTAGCCGACCATTCACCGAAAGCATGGAACGCTGTTAAGGACATTGACCTAAAGAGCTTTGTTCTCAATAACTTTGGCGAAGCGGGTCTTTATGGGGCCGTGTCGAAAGCAACTGGAGTTTCTGTGACTTCGAGAGCGGCTGCACCGGCAGGATCTGATATGTTACAGAATCCTCTTGCTCCTGTAACCGATCTAGGTAAGCAGCTTGGTAATATTTCTGCTGCTGTAGCATCGCCATCAGATTCCCAGAAGACTGCCCAAGCGCTGCTTGGTTCTGCACCTGTTGGACTGCAAGGCTATCTTGAAACTGGTCCGCTACGGGAACAGACATCTGTTGAGCGGAATGGCCAGCGTTTGTATGGGAAAACCACTGATCTTGCAGCACGGGATGGGCAGTATTCCAGGACACCGTCTGAGGAGAAGTTGCGGTCGTTTGGCCTGCGGTCCCAGAAAGAAACGTTTGAAAAAGACTTGGCATATAAAACTCGTAGTAAGGATGTACAAGCAGCTACTGTTGCAAGTAAACTACCTGATAGGGTTTATAATGAGGTTAGAAAAGGAAACGTAGAGGAAGCTCGTATCTACATTCGTATGTATGCAGAAATTACAGGGAAACCAATGACAGAGGATATGTTCCAAAGTCGTGTAATGGATGAGTATACAACTAGTGCAGAGAAGGCTGCTATGAAAGCTAAGACTCTACCGGGCATTGTTGCTATTAAACAACTCCGTGATTTACTAAAGGAACAAAATGCTGGTCAGTAAACAACAACTTGCATGGATTTACAAGGAAGCCGATCCTAAGCTTATAGACCGGTTTCTCGATCCCATAAACAAGACTCTTGACGAATTTGAGATAAACACTCCTCAACGGATTCGCATGTTCCTTGCCCAGATTGGGCACGAGTCGGGCCAACTGCGTTATCGGAGAGAGTTAGCGTCAGGTGAAGCTTACGAGGGTCGAAAAGACTTGGGAAACACAAAACCTGGAGATGGCGTTCGCTATAAGGGTAGAGGTTTGATTCAAATAACTGGAAGGAACAATTACGGACTTGCCTCACTAGCTCTGGGCTTACCTTTGTTAGAAAAGCCAGAGTTATTAGAAGAAGATTTGAATGCGTGTCGCTCTGCAGGATGGTTCTGGTATAAGAGTAATCTAAATGCATTGGCAGACATGGGTCGCTTCGAAACTATAACTCGTCGTATTAATGGTGGTATGAATGGTTACTCCGATCGTTATAAGCTTTATCAACGTGCTTTTGAGATTGTAAAATGAGCTTCTTAGAAATCCTACAAAAACTAATGGATGAACAGAAGTGGAGAGAGCAGAAAGCTCAGGGAATGTCTTCTGGCTTAGGTTCTCTTCCTTATTCTTTTCAAGAACAAATGAATATTAAAGCTCCTGTGTTACAGGAATATTACAGAAAGGCTGATGTTAAAGACGAACAAAGTGATGCTCTGGTCAAGAGTTTAGAAGAACAACTAGGTAAGAAACCCAATTGGTTTGAGGAACGTTACCAACAACAGCATTGGCAAAACAAACGTCAAGAAGGACTTAACTCAATATACAAAATGGGAATGTGAAAAAAGGATCACTCCGTTGAGAGTGATCCCCAAATTTTGCGTTCTTCTTTATGCTCTAGTCTATGACAATTAGAACATAACGTAATTAAGTTATCATCCTTATGGTTTTTAGAGTTTCTATCTTTATGATGAATATCTAATTGACAAGGATCTTCTGCTAAAAAGCCGCACCTTTCACAGTGCGGCTTTTTCTTTTTCCGAAAAGATTTCGTAAAATCCCCATATTTTAATTTAGCGCAAGAAGAACATATTTTTATATATTTCTTATACCCTAATTTAGATCTTGGTCCAGGCATTTGTTTATTAATATGACATTTTAAACATAATCCTTGTACTTGATCTTGTTCTATGGGTTTTCTACCTTTAGCCATACATTATAAAGGCTCCTTTTTTTTTGTTTACATACTTTGTGTTGGCTTAAACACTTGAGCCGGAATAGCAGAGCCATCGCCGTCTAACCAAGCAATAGAAACTACTGGAGCATTGTCACTGATTTTCCAGCAACCATCCAGCTTATCTACCTTGTTAGGAGCAATGTACTTAGCTACCTTAGCACCATCTTGACAAGGACCTACGTCCTGAGTAAGAATAACAATGGCACCGTTAGGTGCGGTAGCTTGTAAGGTTGTAGGATTAGACGCCACAGCTCCCGCCATGACCAGTCCACTCACAAATGTCAATAACTTCATCATATACAGCATCCTTATGTTTAATGGCCTCTTCGTAAGGCACACTTGTTAGGGGTTGACCTCCTCGACTTCCGTCAGGGTAACATGTAAACCCTCGTAGTCTTGGCGCGTAATGCGCAAGTGTTGAGACAAACTCGCCCAGACGTGCCTCACAATTAGCCTCCGAGCCCCAAGAAGGGAGGTTAATGGTGCTGCTGATCGACATGTCAACGTAATCTTGTATGTCCGCCTGGAATTTGATTCTTGCTTCATAGTTGTTTGCTAAGTCTAACGCACTTGTAATGTTTTCCGGCTTTACGGAGTATCGGTTGATGAGATCTTGGGCTGTGGGGTCAACGACAAATTGGTACTTCCACTTAGTACCTTCAGTAAGGAATCGACGCTTGTAGGCAACGGCAAAAAGAGGTTCAATGCCGGTTGTCGTTCCAGCGAGAATACCAATACTGCCTGTGGGGGCGATTGCTCGATATGCGACAGGACGTGAGATATAGAAGCGATCGCAATGCTCGTTTGCACTTGATTCAGATTCACTTTCATATACCTTTAACCATTCGTGGAGTTCTGGGGTAACTTCGTATTTTTGTCCTCGTTGGAGGAGCCATTCGTGAATTCCCATGAGGCCAAGTCCCAACCGTCGATTTTTCTCTCTAACTTTATAGACTTTGTCGTAGGGAAGATCGGCACGTAAAGTGCCGCAGACGAGGAACTTAGAAGCAAGTGACACAACGCTTCGGAATTCTTCAAGGTTGGTAATGTTTCCAAGGTTGATGGATCCAAGGTTACATACGTCACTGTCGTCTTCGGACGTAACTTCTGTACAAGCGTTTCTAAGAGTTTCATTTTGTTTCTTACCAAAGTTAAAGCTAAAGCCTGGTTCTCCTGTCATCATGGCTTGACGACAGTTCTCAATGAAGACTGGACATTCGTCTAGTTTTTGTAAAACGCCTTGTCCATATAAAGCTGCATCGTCATAGTTCACAGAGATATTTGTCATATCTAGTGGACCAGGGAAGTTAAAGTCTTTTAGCTTTTGTTCTCGAACCACCTCGGACCAATTTTTTGCTGTAAGAAACGCAGAGATGTCCTCATGTTGCCAGTTAAGGCTTGCATATATAGCACTTCTTCGCGAACCCCCTTGCATGATACCTCGACCTGCTTCATTTACCATTTGCATTAAAGGTAATGGACCTGAAGCAATACCACCTGTTTTACTTAGGGGGCGTCCTTTAGGACGTAAGATAGAATAATCAATTCCAATACCACCCCCTGTCATAAGACAAGAAATAGAACGTTGCATTAAAGCAGCCCACTCTTCTCTTGTATCTTCTTCAGCACGTAGTAAAAAGCAATTGTTAAAGAAACTATGTCCTCTACCTGAATACCAGATATAGCGGCCACCTGGTAAGAACTTGAATTCTCTAATTGCTTTTTCTAATTCATCTCGATCATCTTTGCTCATTAAAGCAGTTGCCTTGCCAAACCGAGTACCACAAACATCTTCCACAATTTCATAGGCTCGATTAGCCCAAGTCTCTCCTAAAAAGCGAGAGTACTTATAATTAAAAATGTTTTGACCAAATGTATTCCTAAATTCTTTTTGTGTCAATCTAATAATGCCTTCCAACTATATTTAAAGGTTTCAGGTACTAACCTGTCAATCTCGAACGCAACATCTTGTGTTTCTTGTTGAGCATGTGGATCAAGGCGAAGCTTACAAACGCGAGCAAAGGCAGCAAGAGAACCACTCCAAATCCATTCTGTCATGGTGTTCTGTGGTAAAACCATACGAGCTTGCTCCGGGGCAACACCGTCATCAATAAGTTCTAAATAAAGATCTAAACAATCTTTAATAGTTCCTTTAATAAAGTCTTTTTGTAAAAGATTGTTTTCATAAATCTCTACATCACTACTACCCTGCTTAGCATTTACTGGCTTACCACGCCACACCTCAGGAAACCAGAACTCAGGTTCATCGTCTACATATCGTCGAGAAACTTCGTTCCAGGCCAAACCGACTTGGTGTTTAACAAGCTGTCGTGCAACGAAAATGGGTGCCTTAATGCGGAAAGAAAGAAAGGCATGAGCGAACGGGGTCCAGTGATTATGTTTAGCTAAATAGTTAATGAGTTTTTCATCACCCTCTTGAAACTCTTCATGAAACTTATGAAAGCTAACTCGTGCTGCATTAACGACGGACAAATCACTGCCCATGCTATCAATGAGTTCTACACTCATAGGACTAATTTTCATATTGCTTCATCCAATCAATTAATTGCTGTAATTCTTTTGTCGTTACGTTATTCTTAAGTCTATTGGCACGACGACTAATAAAATTAACATTTCCTTTGACATACCCCTTCTCAGGAATAAATCGATCTAGTTCAGCAGCTTTCTCATCAGAACGATCAGAAGATTGAGACAGGGGTGTGCCAAATATAGGGCAATTTCCAGTCCAAAGACTAGCTAAAAAGGAAGCATCTAAATTAAAAGGAACTCCTAAACGTTTAGCTCTAACACGAGCACGATAAACTCTATATTGAAAATGATTTTCAGTTTTAGATTTCTCATAAGCTAAACGCTGCCTGCTATTTCGATGTTCAGGTAGTTTATAGGGCATTATCGTCTAATAGGTCGGAACCCATCGAGTCCACGAGCTCCACTTTCATCGGTGATATCTTCATTCCTGTCAAACTCCTTGATTTGTTGCTCTGCTTCTTTCTCTTCCGCTACACGTTCAATGAAGCGTTTCTTTCCACGAGTCTTCTCGTTTTCTTTCTCGCGGTTAGTCTTTTGTTTCATCGGATATAAACGTAAACTGGTTTGTTAAGAGACTTCATAGTTTCAATCATATTTTTAGTTCCTGGAGATTTACCATCCCATACAGCTACAAGAGCATCTGCATATAAAGCCATTTCTTTATTACGGATATGTCCAGCCGCTTTACCATAAAGATTCCAATTAGCAGGGAATTGTTTTAAAGATAGTTTATTACAACGAGCGTAATATTCACCATCTTTATCCACTCCCCTTGCGGTGCCAGAAACTATTTCTGTTATAAGAAAGTTAGATTCCTCAATAGCTTCAAATACATTACGAGCTACAAAACCTTCTCTACTACCAGCTACAATTACTTTCATCGCACTGCGTCTTTAAAGTCGTCTTCTTGTTCTTTAATGTAGTCTTCAAGGGCATCAACAAGCTCCATTGTTTCCCAACCTAAGATATCAAGGATTTCTTCTACAGACAGTTCAGCAGCGATGAGGTCTTTCAGTTCCTCAAAGCTATTATGCATAATCAATTTCCTTAATTGGAATGTCGTAGGCTTCGGCAAAAGCACGTTCTGCTAAAACACCTGTACTAGTGTCATACCCAGGTAGCTTGTAAACCCACAGTTCATCACAGTAGGCTAAAATAGCAAAGTCTTGTTTAAGCCAGAACTCACCACTCTTAGGATGCCAGCCAGCTTCTGTCTCAATAGAGTGGCTGTGAGCAATAGGAGAAAACACGGTATAACCTTCCTCCATAAGCTCAGCAGCCTTTAAGCAAGCTAACCGATAGGCTTCTTCACGACTACCCTTGAACCCTGTATAGGGTGTGGCTAGATAAATTAATTTATCCGCCATGGAAGGTATCCCGTTCTTGCTTACTCATTACCCATTGTTCAGTGACCTTGTTTAGCTCTTGCCAAAAATCACTTGAGGAACGGTAGGTATCCCCAACTGAGCTAGCCATTGAAGGTGAAGGATAAAGTCGCTTTGTAGCTCGTTCAAGTTCTGGGTAAGCAGACTTACCTGCACCAATAACCATAGGGTCAGTAGTAGGTGACTCAAGCTCAATAAGCTTTTCAAGAAAGTGAATAGCTTTCTGAATGTCGGCGATGCCGCCTTTGTTACGCCATCGTGTAATGTACTTGATTGCACTGCCTTCAAAGTATCCTAGGTTGTTAGCATGAACGTATGTCCAAGGTTGAATAGACATTTCTTTATAATGAGTACCTGAAATCTGCTTATCATCTGCTTTCATATTAACTTCCATATTTAGTTTTAAGATACTTTAAAGACACCGGCATCAGGTCAAACATACCGTCTTGTACCTCATGCAACATTAGGATTCCACGCCAGTGTTTGTTTCCTTGCGGTCCCAGATAATCTTCATCATGTTCATAACATGAACCGGCAATAATCGCAGTGATAGGAGATCCATCGGCTCGATTTCCCATTGCAATCTGAAGACCTTGCTGGTGTCCGGCAATGCAAGATTGGTGCTTTTTAGCCAACATTGTAGCAGCAGACGCACAAGGACGACCAAGGGCACCTGAAGTAAAATAATGACTGTAAGCAATACCGTCAATAACAACAACTTCAAGGTATGGAAAAACTTCCCAATCTTTTTCATATTCCAGGTCATTAAGTGAAAGAACACCTTCAAGCTTAGCGTCAGAATTTACAGCCCTTGTAATACGGTCCTCATGATTCCCTAGGGTGAGCACCATACGCGGTTTGTATTGTTTCTGTTTGTTTAGCTTCGCTTGTTTGTTAAACTCTTTAATAGGTCCAAGAAGCGCCTGCATAGCCTCTTTAGCAGCGGTAATATCTTTGATATACCGTTTACCTTCAAAAGATTTACGTCCTACATCGTAACTAGAGAGACTTTCCATATCGGCAAAATCCCCGATACAGACAATAACATCTGGTTGCTTTTTACAAATATAACGCCCAATGCTTTTTAAGAACTCAGTGCTATGGCCAAACTTAAATTGTACATCTGGAATTACAAGGTGAGTTTTAGTCATGTTCTACCCAATGTGTCCAAGTCTTACCACACGACTTGCATAACATATCGTACCAATCATCACCACCGTCATAAGACTCTCCAGAGTCTACAACAACTGCTTCTGATTTAGAACAAAATCGACATTTATATTTAGTCATCCATTTCCTCTGGTTCCTCATCGTCATCAGTGTCTAAGTCTGAGTCATCATACTGAGGATCGTTTTCGATCTTAAAGGGTAAAGCACCATTTTGCATAAGGAACATAAGACCTACCTTAATTACGTAGTCGGCTTCTTCTTGTGAGAGCGTGCCTTTAAATTTAACGGTGCCTTGCGGGGTTTCGATTGTCTTTTCAACTTCGATTGTAAGTTCTCCTCTGAGGTTTTTAGTTTATGACACGCCGTGCAGAGGACTTGGAGGTTGTCTCTCGAACAAAAGAGCCTGTCGATGAAAATGTCCCACGACTGGAAACCGGTGGATGGGTCAACCACTGGTTCAATATGATCGACCTGTACATCTCGTGACGGAAAATCATTTCCGCAAGCGTTGCACAAGTAGTGTTGTCCAAGTCTTTTTGTCTTCGGGTTAATCTTTTTCTCTGTCTTGGCGTCATTGAGGGTTTCATATTTAGGTGGGTAACGTCTAGTTCCTTGCCTTAAAACATTAACAATAAAAGCATGTTTACGAGCTGGTGTCCAAACAGTTTTTGTAGGTTTGATAGGCTCTACTGGCTTCTTCTTTTGTGGCATAACTCCCTAAATATTTTAATTTGTTACCAATTCTAATTTTAGCTTGATAACTATACCCATTAAAACCAACACCTAGAACTCCAGTTTTATTATGTTTATGGGCTTTAGTTTGATTATACATGTTTACAGTTTGAGTCACATCTCTAAGATTATTAATCCTATTGTTAGTTTTATCACCGTCAATATGATCTATCTGACCTTTAGGCCACTCACCATAAGTTAAAAACCAAGCAACTCTATGTGCTTTATGATATTTACCATCCCAAAAGACTCGTAAATAACCTTTAGTCATATCTGATCTACAGACTCTATGACCAGCTTTACTTAAAATTCCTGAGTATGGGTTGTATTCAAGGGTGGAATCCATTTGTCTCCCTCTTTACGTAATAGGTACAGGCAATGGGCATTGCGATGAATAATTTGTTCTAGAAAGTCCCATCCAAAAGGATTACCAAAAGAATCTTCATATACAGAACAAACATATTTATACATGTCTAGTTCATCCGTCATTGAATCAATTGGATCAAGAAGTCTCTGAACAAATTTGGGCACTGAACCGCGTATTTTTCCATCAAACGCTGGAATTCCGTCGCTCCCATCTCCTGTAATGAGTTGCTTGTAGAAGCATCTAAGAGCATCGAATGGGCTAACAAAACGCTCAATTCCTTTAACGAAATCGTAGTGATACCCGGGGATTTGTAGTAGGTCCTTGTCAATGGAGGCAATGATCGAACTTGTGCCCGCAGCCACTTGTTCAATTGCAAGTTCGTCGTCAGCTTCATATCCGTCTGTAATTGTAGCCTTCCATTCAGTGACAAGAAACTCTTTGGTAGCTTCTAGATGCTCAGGGCGGGGTTTGTCTTTACGGTGTGCTTTATACTCAGGGAAAATGGTGTATCTAAAGTTATTGGATCCTGACAAGAACACTTTATAGTTGGTCGCATTTGTCTCATGTAGAATACGGCGCATCAACTCATCTGTTCTTACCAGGGCAATGTCTTTAGGCAACCCATTGGCTGTAGCAGCACATCGGTAGCACACGATGTCCCCGTCTATGAGGCAAAGTTCTTTCATTATTTTATTTCTGGGCGAAGTATTGATGAAGAAACGTTGCAAACCCATCTACAAAAACTTCATCATGTTGGTCACTTGGTTTACCCATTGAGTAAAGAATACAATGAACAAGTTCATGACAAAAAGTTTGTTCTTTAATTTGCCTTGGTAAACTCTTTAAAAGTCTTACTTTAGCTTCTTGAGGATAAGAAGCTCCCAGAGCCCCAAGAAGTTGGTCAGCCGCCTCAACTGTCCAAGTAGTTCCCCCAAGAACAAACGAGGTGGGAATAATCATTACTTGGTAATGCTAAAACCGAAAGCTGTGTAGTCGTCATTGTACTTGCCGGCTAGCTTGGTAACTACACGACGAACATGCTTACGTGCATCTTCATAGGTAGCAAACTTCTTGGTGTTAAAGCGCCGACCAAAGCGCATAATCTTATACGTCATTGTACATCCTCAAAATCACTTGGCATATCAATCAATGCCGTTTGTTTAACAGCTTCCTGAGCGAATACCCAGTCAGTGAACGTTTGCGCAAGCGCAAAGATTTCCTCTGTCTTGGGTGGTGTTTTTGCACCAACACCAAGTACTGCGACAGCGTTACTAAGCGAACTTTGCTTGACAATGTACACTTGCTTCTTTGCACGTTCTTCTGGCGTTTCATAGGTACTCTTAGGGGTAGGGTTTGCTTTGCTAGCCACGACAGTCTCTGCAGTTGTACCAGGAGGTGCTTGGGTGGCCTTTAGCCAGTCCCAATAACCACTCTGTTGATTCTTCTCACTTACAATGGTGAATACATCACCTTGATTGGCACCTGCCAGCACCTTATGTGCGTCGGCTGTAGTGCCGAAAGGCATTAGCTTTTTAGATTCAAGCTTACCAGTACCAAGATTTTTAAACGCTAGTTCTAACGCCACATATGGCTTCCCGCCAGAAGTGGTCTTGGTCTGCTTGTCTACCTGAACGATTTGGATTTGAATTTCCATATTTCCTTTGAAATAAAATTTTAAGAAAGAGAAAAGTTTCTCTACAATTATTATACCATACTTAGTTAGTAGAGTCAACAATCGTTACGATTAATTTTCTCCATGTCTTTCATGTTTTGCCCGTATTTAACCTCACAGGCTAGAGGAACCTTCCAGTCGTACCCAAAGGCACGCCTTATGTTTAGCTGTAAATCATCGAACACCTGATGGAACAGATTGGTAATCGTCATCAGGAGATAGGACGGGGCATCCACTACGATTGAATCGTGCACTGAACTCACTAATAACACTAGCTTGTCCAGGTTCATTTGCTTCAACCGTTTGTAGAATGTCACTCGTGCAATTGTCATTACATCCGCACCCGTTCCCTGCACAGGGTAGTTGCTTAACACTGTCCATGGTATCTTTAGCTCTCCGTAGTCATTGCGTTTCATTTCAACAGGCCAGAATCGACCTAATGGTCCAACAATTGGCCTACCTGCTACAACTTCTTCAGCCCACCTTTTATGCGTTGCATCAAGCCCATAGTATTTTTTGAAAAACTTCTCGTTAACGTCATCCCAATAAGATGGGCTACTGCTAACATGCATAAAAGAATTGTCATTAGCAAAACTCCAACCACTTCCACGAAAAATAGTGCGGAAAAGGTAGATCTTTGCGATAAGCCTCGACGGTAGTTCAAAAGCGATTTGGTTTTTACTATGTGTATCCTCCTTGTTTAAGATCTCTTGAAGGCCAACAGTATCTTGGCTAAGTTCGACCGCGGTGCGCCATTCGAGTTGCGCGGCATCGGCCTGAATAAGCATTACTTACCAAGATCTTTCTGAATCTGTTCTAGAATAGTTAGAAGAAGAAGCTGATATGTTTTAGGATCTTCTTTCTTCATGTCATTGAGCCACGCTACAATTTCTTGTTTATTCATTGTATCTCGTAATAAAAATGTCAAGGCAATCACTTGCGAAGTTTTGAAGGTTGGGATTACTGCTGCTAAGGCGCCCTGTCTGTGCAACACATTGATTGAATTGTCCATGTACCATTCCTTTAGACCAGTTTAATTCTCTGGCTTTTTCAGGGAGTCCTTTGTAATATGTTGAATTGAGTTTATCCAACTCAGCCAAGCGAAGTAAAGGACCAACGAACTTCTTAGCATTCGGTCCTTTAAGCTTTCGTAAAGTTCCTTCATCCGTTTTAAAGAAGCCTTCCTTTTTAAGAGCGCTGCCTTTAATAGGTTCCACAAGTCTAGGAAGAACATGTTGTTTCTCTACTTTTTTAAATTTAGCTTTACCGTTTTTATAGAAACCTACGTGCTCAGTAACTTCATAAGGGATGGCGCCGCCATATAGCCAGCAAGAAAGCTGATCGCCGCTACCAAAGTTAATGTTAATGTCCGGATACAAACTAGCCAAGTTGGCTCGGATTGTTTCCAGCTCTGTTTCAATTTCTTTCGCACGTTTGTTACATAGTTGTTCGTCGTATACCTGGCCATTGGCCTCCATTTCTAGAAGAACTAAAAGATCTTCACATTGTAGTTTAAAGAGTCTTAGGAGTTTAGGATTCTCCGCGAATCTTTCTTTTTGCTTAAGGTAGCATTGATAGGTGAGTTCAATGTCCCGCTTACAATATCTGGAAAGTACGTCGGGAGGTATTGCGTCAGTATCGATTCCTTTGCCCCAGTACTCAAGTTCGATAGTGCTGTCTTTATCACCGAGGCCGTATTGATTGGAGACGCCTTCAAGAGAAGGATAGCGTATAGTTTGTCCAGAGAGGATAAACTCTGCCAATTGGACATCCCAAATGAGTCTTGGCATTTGACAACCAACTCGCCGTGTCCAATGTAAATCGAATTTAAGATTGAAACCCACGACAAGTAGCCCCATGTCGAGGGAGGCCCATTCATCAGGGACGAAGGAGCATTGTTCAGTGTTATTGCCATATTTATAGCCTAAGCAAACAGGTTTGTTAGAAGGATCCGAATA
>OFRF01000157.1_pt1 | contig 19664 bp, 21 predicted proteins | sample 1543081 | NCBI WGS metagenome assembly OFRF01 (sample SAMN07774232, study PRJEB24372) | wastewater metagenome
CAAGGGCACCAATGGTGCATTTATCAAATCACAGAGCGATGTTTGTGGCGGGGCTGGGTCAGGCCCGGCAGGGCAAGGTGCGGCGGGGCAGGGTTCGGTACGGCAGGGCATGGGAGCCAATGGCTCATTTCTTTTTACAAACGGAGTTCCAATGAAAGAGACAATTGCGGAAATCACAAACGCCACAGATGAACTGATGAAACTGGCAGACAACTACGAACGCGGCCAGTGCATCGCGTGGTCAGATATTGAGGCCATCGCTGGCGACCGGCGAGAGAATCGCGGCAAGCATATCATCGGCAAGTGGCGGCGGCGATTGGAGCAGGAGCGGGACATTGTGACACTCACGGCGGATAACGTCGGCGTGCGGCTGCTGACCCACCTAGAGACAGCCCGCGAGATTCCACCCATGCGGCAACGTAAGGCGTACCGACAGATTCGCCGGGCTATCAAGCAAACGAAAACGGTTGATATGTCGCGGCTAGGCGATCACGACCGGCGATTGCTGGTAGCTCAGCAGAACAATATGGCAGACACGCGGAGGGAGTTGCTTCGCTCGCAAAAGCAGATGAGCGAGGGACTGAAACCGACAGAGACTAATCCACGGCGAAAGCCGGTTACTGCATAACCTTGTGGCCAGGCGTGGTCTGGCGTGGCAAGGCAAGGCGGGGCAGGGTCAGGTATGGCGAGGATGCCAACGGCATATTGAGGCAGGCTTAATCGCCTGCCTCTTTTTATGCGCCTACCAACATTCCCCATCGGGAATCTTAGTATCGACAACGGCACACCAACAACGAAAGATACAGAGTAGATAAATCAAACGGGGCTGCGTCTAACGCAGTCTGCGACTTGCAGGTGTTGCAACGCCTTTGAGTTCGCACAAACGAACGAGCCTTTTGTGGGGTGCGTGAAAACGTGCCCCATTGTCTTTTAAGGCTTGATTCGATGCCCGCTCCAACAACTCCCGAAGAAGCAATTGAGCAAGGCGCACTTGGCCCCCAATCGGCAACGGTTGACGGCAATAGCGTCACACAACGCAGCCTTAGCGAGTTGATCGAAGCGGATAAGTATCTCGCCAGCAAAAACGCCGCTGCCAACAGCAATGAAATGTTTGGCATGCGCTGCCGCGTGGGCGTTCCGCCGCGAGGGGGCTGCTAATGACGCAGGCCGAACTCGACAACTTCGCGTTCGCTCCCACCAAGGGAATGCACCCGCTGACCGGCGAACCTCGTCAGGTCAATCGCGTGGCTAAGCATCTGCATGAACTCGCGCAGAAACCACACCCGCGCGTTAAGGCGACTTACGACGCCGCCCAAACGACAAGCGAAAACCGCAACTACTGGGCGAACGCCGATTGTTTCGATGCCGATTCGGCAAACAGCCAGCCGGTGCGGGAAACGCTGGTTGCCAGGTCACGTTACGAAGTCGCGAACAACGGCTACAGCGACGGAATTGCTCAAGCCTATTGCAACAGCCTGATTGGCCGCGGTCCTGTTCTGCGAATGCAGACGGGTTCGGAACCGTTCAATCGCATGATTGAGCAGGAGTTCTACCGATGGACTAAAGCCTGTGGACTCCGCCGCAAGCTCTGGTGCATGGCTCACGCCAAGCATACGGACGGTGAAGCGTTCGCTGTAATGCGGAAGAATCCACGGCTCAAGCATCGTGTCAAGATCGACTTGGTTCTGTACGAAACGGACCACTTCCGCACGCCTTCCGTTGTTGGCTACGACGAGGGCGAGATTGACGGGATTCGCTTTGACGAGTTCGGCAATCCCGAAACATACAACCGGCTACTCCGCCATCCTGGGTCTAGCACCTACTACGGCGTTTATGGCGAAGCCGAACAGGTTCCTGCTGAATCGGTGCTGCATTGGTTTAAGCTCCGCCGTCCTGGTCAGCACCGTGGCGTTCCTGAGTGTGCGTCAACGCTGAATGCTGGCGCTGCTGGCCGTCGTTATCGCGAGGCGGTGATTGCCGCTGCTGAACTGGTGGCCGACTTCACCATGTTCATTAAGACGACGTTCGCCGCGGACGATTCGCCGGTTGCAAATCCGTTTGAAGAAACCGAAATCCGTAAGCGGATGCTGACAGCGCTGCCGGAAGGCTACGACGCTTTCCAGCCTAAAGCAGAACAGCCGACCAGCACTTACACCGAATTCAATAAGTCGCTGATTGCTGAGCAGGCCCGCCCTAAATGTATGCCTTACAACGTGGCGGCGGCGGATAGCTCTGGGCACTCTTACGCTTCTGGCCGGCTCGACCACCACCCCTACCACCAATCGCTCGACGTTGACCGCGAAGACGGCAACGACCTGGTATTGGACAAACTATTCGCCCGTTGGTTTGAGTACGCAATCTTCATCTACGGCTGGCTCGGCGGCGATCCCGAAGCCGTCAATCTTGATGCCGCTGGTGCTCATTCCTGGGACTGGCCAAAGCATCCCGTCGCTGACCTCCAAGCCGAAGCCAGCAGCAATCAAACACGCCTGAGCAGCGGCGCTCTGACGCTCACCAAGCTCTACGCCAACGACGGCGAGGACTTTGAGGACGAGCTGATTGTGATGGCAAGCAATTACGGCGTGACACCTGACGAGATGCGGAAGATTTTGGCTAATGCCATCTTCAACAACCAAAGCCAACAAGCCTCGATGGCGCAAGTTGAGTTGTCTGCCGAGTCTGCGCGTAGCGTCACGAATTCAATCTACGAAGAACTCAAGATGAAACTCGACGCTTATGGCGTTGGTGTTCGCGCAGGTTCTATCACTCCGCAGCCTGACGACGAAAACGAAATCCGCAAAGCCGCTGGTCTACCAGCGATGAGTGAAGAGGCTCGGGCTGCTTGGGAGAAAGACGGAGGTATTCGTCGGCCTATCACTCTTACGCCTCCAGACGGCGCACCGCAATCGCCATTTAAGGAGCCTGCTCAAGCATGAAAACCAAACAAATCATTGCTATGTCTGCGCCGGTCAGCATCATCGCTGCCGAGGCCGACCACAAAGGACCGCGGAAGTTTACCGCCGAGTTCTATACGGGCGGCGCTCTTGAAGTTGGCGGATATGACCTGCCGGTCGTCGTAGACCTGGCGGGACTCGAAAACGGCAACGTGCTAGTTGCCAACCTCGATCACCAAAGCAGCCAGCGAGTCGGGAATTTTGCTGTTGCCAACGACGGCAAATCGCTGGTTGCTAATGGCACAGCGACCGCCAAGACCGCCGCTCGCGATGAAGTCATTGGAAGCGCCGACGAGGGCTATCAATGGCAGGCTTCGCTGGAAGTCAATCCAAAACAAATCGAAACAGTGAAGGCCGGCAAGGCAGTCACCGTCAACGGGCAGGACTTCACTGGTCCGCTCTACATCACCCGTAAGGGCGTTCTCAAAGGTTTCGCGTTCGTTTCTCACGGCGCGGATGACAACACCTCGGCAACTATCGCGGCGACTGCCGCCAATTTGAAAGGCAATGCTATGTCTAAGGAACTGACCGCCGCTGAACAGGCTTGGGCTGACAAGATTTATGCCGGCGTGGTCGATTGGGACCACGTTACGCCGGAACTCATCGCCACCATCAAGGCTAACTTCGCTGGCGCTCAACCGCTGGTGAAGAAGCCGACCGGACTCAAGGCTGGCATCGAAGCCCAGCAAGCCGAAGCCGAACGGATCGCCGAGATCACCGAATACGCGCTCAAGGCCAGCGAGAAGCGTCAATACGACGTGAACGCTCGCGAGCAGATCGCGGCCATCAACGACCTTGCGGAAACCGCCATCGAAGCAAAGTGGAATCTGGACAAGTTCCGCTTGGAACTCATTGAAGCGGGGCTTCCGATGGCTCACACGGTTCAGCGTGGCCGCGACCGCGGAAATCGTTTGACGAGCGACGTGATCGAAGCCGCCATCGCCAAGACCGGCAAGCTCGGCAACCTGGAAGATCACTTTTCTGAACAGACTCTTGACGCTGCTCACAAGCACTTCCGCAACGGAATCGGGCTGAAGCAATTGATTCTGCTGGCCGCTGAAGCCAACGGCTACCGAGCCAACTATGCCAGCGACGTGACGGTTGACGCTCAGCGTGCGGCGTTCGGCCAACTCGGCCCGCAGCAGATTCGTGCTGGTCAATTCAGCACCATCGAAATCAGCACGATCATCAGCAACAACGCGAACAAGTTTCTGATGGAAGGCTGGAACGCTGTTGAGCAGACTGCCATGCGGCTTGCCACGGTTCGCCCGGTGCGCAACTTCCTGCAGACGACCTCGGTAAGCCTCGTCGGAGCTGACACGATGTTTGAAAAGCTCGGCGCTGCCGGCGAAATCAAACACGGCCAACTCGGCGAAGTGACCTACACGGGCAAGGCTGACACCTATGCGAAAATGCTGGCCATCACTCGCCAGGACATCATCAACGATGACCTCGGTGCGTTGACTGGCGTTCCTCGCAAGTTGGGCCGCGGTGCTGCCCTCAAGCTCAACGATATTTTCTGGACCTCGTTCCTCGCCGGTGAATCGACGAGCTTTTTCTCGGCGACTCACACGACGGTCGGCAACACTGGCAACTCGAACTTCAACACGGGCGCGGCAGACGCGACCCTGGCTGGTTTGACTGCCACCGAGTTGCTGTTCCTCAATCAGGTTGGACCTGACGGCAAGCCGCTCGGCATTATGCCCGCAATCATCCTCGTGCCGAACGCCATCAAGGCGACGATGGCCGCTTTGCTTGATCCGCAGAGCAAACTCATCACAGGCGCCTCCTCGACTCTGTCTGACGTGAACGTATTTGCTGGTCGTTTCCGCCTGGAATCGTCGGCTTACATGCACAACACGGCGTACACGGGCTACAGCACTTCGGCCTGGTACATGATGGCCGACCCGAACGAACTGCCGACCATCGAGATTCAAGCTCTTAATGGTCGCGTTGAGCCGGTTATCGAATCGGCTGACGCGGACTTCAACCAACTTGGCATTCAGATGCGCGGCTACAGCGACATCGGCGTTTCTCTGCAAGAGTTCCGCGCGTGCGTAAAGGCTGACGGAGGTTCCTCGTAATGCTCGTGAAATTCAAAGTCAATCTTGGGTCGTTGGATGCCGAACGCCAGCGACTCGATTTCCGCAAATGCGTCAAAGGCGCAGAAGTGGAATGCAGCGACGATGCCGCGGCGTGGCTTGTTGCGAAGGGCATTGCTACGGCAGTCGTAGCGGTTGCCAAGCCGGCTGCAATTCAAGCCGTACCGCCAGCTCGCTTTGAAACCAAAAACAAACATAAGGACTCCTAGTCATGGCTCAAACTCCTTGCACTTATCGCGCCCTCGGCGACACGATTGATTACACGCCGGGCTCGGCAGTGCTCGCCGGCACTGTCTATGTTCTCGGCACTACCATCGTCACGATTGTTCCGAAGGACATCGCGGCCGATGAGAAAGGCGCTTCCGCACTTCGCGGCGTATTCAATGTGCCGAAAGACAACAGCGACGTTGCTGCCGGTGACGCGCTCTATTGGGACGCCGATGGCAGCCCGGTAGGTGGCACGTCCCTGAGTGGTGCGTTCACAAAGACCGCAAGCACCAATGTTTTCGCCGGCATCGCTCTGGAAGCTGCCGGCACTACTGTCGGCGACTGCGATATGGTCCTGCGGTCGATTGACGGAACCGTGCCTGGTGCTCTCGGCCCGTTGCCGGTGGCTACTGCCGCTGCAACCGGGACTGCGATTGCCAACGCTACGGCGCTCTCTGGCTATGGCTTCTACACGATCACGGCGGCTGACGACACCGCGGCAGTGAAGTTGCCGGAAGCGGTTGCTGGTGGCGTGGTGATTCTGAAGAACACCGTGTCGAACAAGATCCTAAAGGTGTTCCCGGCCGTCAACGACACGATCAATGCCGGTAGCGCTAATAGTGTGTACAACCAAACTAACGGAGCCTTCCGAATGTATGTGGCTTACAACAGTGTCGCTTGGTACACAGACCCCGAAACTATTGCATAGGTTCTAAAGAGTTCTTGCGTCACAATCGGTCGAGAGTGCTCTTTCGACCGACCATCCATACTTCAGCCGATTATGAATTGTCCATCGTTTCAATCCGAGCTTCTCAGCCCATTCGGCAACGCTCAGCGTCTCGCCGTTGTGTGTGAGAAGATGATTGGTTCGCTTATTGCGACCCTGCTCCGTCGATGTCGCCCATCGCACGTTTGCTGGTTCGTAATTGCCGTTCTGATTGGGGTATCTGTCCAGGCTGTGTTTGCGGCTGGGACGGTTGCCCATATCGGCAAGGAACGTAGTGAACGATTCACGCCACTGAGTGCAGACCTCAATTCCTCTAGCCCCGTAGCGACTAAAGCTACTGTCTTGAGGATTGTGGCACCTGGAGATCATTCGCTCCCAAATCTTGTACTCGTCAGTGCGAGCAAATCCGTGAGTAGTGTGCTTTGCGATGTTGGCTGCGAGTGCGGTGCATCCACAACTTCGATGCCTTCCAGCGGTAAGTTCGCTGGTTGGTACGGAACGCTGGTTGCCGCATCCGCACCGACACAGCCAGAGCGTTCCTCCACGCTTTGCCTTTCCGGCGACGGCGATAACGGTGAAGTTTCCGAAGGTCATACCAAGCAGATTCTTGGCGTTGTGGTGCAAGCCCAGAGCGGCGTTGCTAGAATTGGCCTCAGCCATTGCGTGACTCCTGATACGAGTTGCGTAGGGTTAGAGCCGCGCGGTGTTGATAGCACCGTCTGCGGCTCGTTTCATTGTACCTCAAGCCAAACGCGAGGTGCAATGTGAGTAAGCTCGACGCACTCAAAGCAGCGGGAAAGATCGAAGGCTGGCTCTCTGTACCAGAGGCCAGCGCTTTGTACGAACTCGCGCACGAAGCCAAAGGACCGATTGTCGAAATCGGTTCATGGAAAGGACGTTCTACCGCTGTTCTCGCGCTGGCCAGCATGGAAGGAAACTACCAGCCAGTCTATGCGGTTGATACGTTTTCGCCTGTCCTGCAGACTGCCACCGGCAACGTGACGCCGGCCAGTAGTCCCGAGTTGCTTCGCGCTAATCTGGATGCGGCTGGCGTCAATGGTCTGGTGCATATCATCGCCAAGTCAAGCCAGGAAGCGGCGAGCGAAGTGCCGGACAGTATCGACGTTCTGTTTGTGGATGGTGCGCACGATTATGAGTCAGCCAAGCGAGACCTTGAGCTGTATTTGCCCAAGGTTCGTTTTGGTGGTCGGGTTGCAATCCACGATTGCCACGAAGCAGACCCTGGCGTTGTACAAGCGGTTGACGAGGTGATGTCCTCAGACCCTTCAAAGTGGCGCTGCCGCTGGCGGGCTGATACGACAGTCATTTTCGAGCGCCGCAATACACAACGCCATAAGGTGCTATTGGGCTTCCCTGGCGGCAATATGCACTACGGAGCCCACAAGGGATTGGCGCACGCCACGCTCGGCGCTCACGACGTACACGAAGAACAGAGCGGCATGGGCTGGGACGATATGAACCGGCTCTGGTGCTGGGCATTGAATCAAGCTGCCATCGGCAAGATCACCCATTTCGCCATGCTGCACAGCGACATCCTGCCTAGCCCTGGCTGGATTGATTTGCTGATCGACGAACTCGACGAACGCAAGGCGGATTATATCTCTGCCATCGCTGCACTGAAGGACGAGAACGGCCTGACCAGTTGCGGTATCGGTGACGCGAACGATCCATGGAATGTCTATCGCCGGTTCACGATGACAGAGCTGATGGAAATGCCTGAGACGTTCACAGCCGCCGACACTCCGCACCCTGATAAGTACCTCCTGCACAACACCGGCTGCTGGGTTGCCGACCTGCGCAATCCGCTCTGGCGAACCACTGATACAAACAATTGCCTCGTGGCTGACTTCGCATTCCCGATCCGCGGCCGACTGCTGCCGACCGGCGAGATTATCCACGAACGCGAGTCAGAGGATTGGCACTTCAGCCGCATGATTGCTGGCTTGGGCCTCAAGACTTTGGCCACTCGACGCGTTTCAACGATTCACTTTGGGACCAAAGGTTTCCGCAACGATCACAAGTGGGGAACGATGGAACACGACGAGGTTACGCGCGTGAGGTGGGGCAATGGCTGACATGCTCGCCGATGCCGCCGATTGGATTGCAGGCCAGCAGCAATACCACCTTTCCACAACCGGCACTTATCGGCGTGGCGGATCGGTGCTGACTGACATCGCAATCACCCGCGGTGCATCGGGCAGGCAGGTTGACCAACTGACGGGAATCCTGAGTTGGTTCGACCAGGATTGGCTCATTCCGGCTTCGGTGCTGACCATTGGTCCGCCCTTGGCTGGGGACAAGATCGAAGTGGGTACCGAGGTGTACGAGGTGCTGCCGCCCAACGGTGAGGACTGTTGGCGGTGGTCGGATAACCACCAAACCATTTATCGGATTCACAGCAAGCGGTATTCAGCGTGAGCACAAGCGAGGCAATCGAAATCAGCAAGGCGGTGGCGACTCAGCTTACGAGCGCGTCGCAAGCTGGCCTGATTGGCGGATTCAGCTTTGTTGCAAAACATTCGATGTTGCCGCGACGGGAATTTGAGGATTTGAAATCGCTGTTAGTAGATACCGCACCGCGGGGGGACATTCGGACTTTTGCGGCACGGAAGAAAACACAGCACGATTACACGATCCAGATTTTGGTTCGCAAGCATATCGACAAAGAGGATTCGCTGGTCGCCGAGGAATTGTTGCGAGTTGCTGAGGCAATCGCCGACTACTGGGAACGCGACGACACGACCAGCGGACAGACACGAACACTGACGGGACGAGACGAAAAACTAATTTCGCCGGTGGAAATGCAGTTCAACGAGGACAAGGTGCAAACGCACCGCGTCATTCAATCCACGATTCTCCTGACATTCAGGGGTTGGAGATAAACATGGCCACTATGCCTACTGTCGGTCTTGATTGCAAGGCTTACTACAACAGCGCGACGAACGCCAGCCCGACTTGGGTGGAAATCACCGACGCTATTGACGTGTCGTTTGAGTACGGCACGAATCAAGTGGAAATCAAATCGCGGGCGTCGGTCAATCTGGGCAACCTGACCGGGCTCATCAAACACGGTGCGACGTTCACGCTGCTGCACACTATCGGCACGAACACAGTACGGGCAGCGCTGCTCGCAATTATCAGCGGCCGGGCTCCCAAACAGTTTGCGTTCATGGACCAGGCGATTGCCACCAACGGCGCACTCGGCGCGAAGGGGTACTACAACCTTGAATCCATGAACGGAAGTCAACCTCTCGAAGAGGGTATGACATGGGACATCGCGCTCAAGCCGGCCTATTTCATCGAATCGTCCGCGAAGGTCGAACCGACCATCGTTGTTATCTAACCGGAGTTTGGAATCATGCTGCTCTCGCCAGAACAAGAAAAGAAAGTTTCCGAACTTCGGCAAGGCATTACCGCCGCGCCAACGCATTCCGTGGCCAATAACCGCGCGTGCCTGCAGGAATTGCTCGCCGTAGTGGATACGTGCGGCAAGCTCTCTGCCGACCACGAGAAAGCAGCAGCCGAAGTGAGGGCGAACGTCACCGCTGGTGCGTCCGTCGTAAGCAACTCGCGAGCAACGCTGCTGTCGCTGTTTGACGCCATCGACGCGGCGAAGAACGCGAAGCCTGTTGACTCGTTCAAGGTTCAAGGCGGTGAGTAATGGCATTCGTCAATCCGAAAGAATGGCTCGGCACAACCGGCGATTTGACGCTTGTTACCAACTGGCAGCAAGACAACATCCGCACGGCGGCATTTCGTTGGGTGGCGAGCGGTTCGGGAACGGCTGAATACTATCTGCAGACCGCAGGCGGTGCGACAGTTGGTCTCGTTGCTAGTCCGCCTACCTCGGGCGGTGTGTATATCAACGGCTCCGCTGCTACCAAAGCCTCGCTGGGCTCTCTGGCTGCTGGCAATTGGGGATACGGCGACAACGATACGTTGGGCTATGACACGATCTATGTTCGCCTGAGCGACGGAACCGACCCAGACACGAAAGCCGCAGGATACGTCAAGTTCAACCAAGTGCCGCAGTCCGGCGAGAATGTGATTGTTCCAGAGGGCTCTGGTGCAATCTCCAGCAACGCGGATTACAGCGCGACGACGATTGGCACTTGGACGGTTGAACGCTCCAACGACAACCGGGCTCACGGTTCTGCGACCAATCCGATTCGTCTGAATTGCACCGGATTTATCTTTGAGGGAGGCGGGCAAACATCGGCATACTACGATCTGGCAGGTTCTACTATCTCGCCTGAGATCCGCTCAACCGCTTCAGTGGACTCCGACGAATACGGGCTCTACTTGTCGGGCACAGCCGCCACGCTGGTTGACCTGCAAGGCGGCTCAGTTGGGCTCGGTGTTCTGCCTGGCCAGCCATTCACCTGCACAACTGGCGTTCGTCCGCGTGGCAGTTCGGTTCGCTGTGGTATCGGCTCAGCTTCGACTATTCCGTTGTTAGAGGCTCTGGCGGGCACGACAGAACATGAAGGCAGTATCGCCAACGTGGAAGTACACGGCGGCATTGTCCGCACCAAGCGGGCTGCAGCGGTGTCTGGCGTGGTCACGGTCAGCGGTGGCACTTGGTACGAGCAATCCAGCGGAACGAAGGCCAGCGTCATTCAGACGGGCGGAAACATCGACGCCACGCAAGACGGCTCGGCGGTTATATGGTCGGCGTATCTAGCGACCGCCGGCACTCTCCGCGACGATCCCGACCGGCTGACTATCTCATCAATCACGCGGCCGACTGCTTCCGGTACCCACACGTGGATTCGAGGTTAATGTGGCCAAATTTATCGATGCCAAAAACCGCGAATGGACAATCGACATTGACCCGGTGCTCGTTGGCGATGTCGCTGCAGAACTGGACGGGCTCAGCCTCTATACGATTCTGGACAATGGGATGCAAGGGCTGAAGGAGCTACTAGACAATCAGCCGGTGTTTCTCAACGCTGTCTACATTCTTTGCCGCGAGCAATGCCGGGAACAATCCATTGACGAGCGCGAGTTTCTGCGAGGGCTCAAAGGCGATGCGATGGATGCGATGTGTGATGCGTTCTATCAGGCGCTCGCCGACTTCTTCCCAAAAAAAAAGAGGGAACTGCTGACCAGCCTGATGAGCGAAGCAAAGAAGATGGCGGACCCGCTGATAAACAAAGCCAGCGACAAAGCCATGATCTTACTGAAGAAGCAGTTTGGAAAATTATCGGCATCACTGGACTTAATCCAAGAGGACTCAGCATCAGAAGACTCGTCTGGGCCGCAGAAGGAAAGCAGCACCACGACTGGGAACTGCAATCCTGGCTCGCAGCCTGGCTAACAAATCTCAAACTCGCTAAAGGAAAGAAGCCGGTACAGCCGCGGGACATCAACCCACTGCTACAGGGACAGAAGCGAAAGAAAAAGAAGATCGACGCGGGCGGCGTTATCTCGCACCTGATGCCGCCAGAGGTTGCAAAGCAATGGGAGGAACTGGCAACGATTAAGGCTCTCGCGATTAGTAGCGGCGACTGGACAAAGTTCCACGAGGCGGCCGAGAAGTTGAAAGGGAAGTAATGCTCGTTAGTGCCAAAATGAAACGAGCGTTCTTTGACCGGGCCGCCGTCATTCAGCAGGTCGATAAGGACACGCTGCGTTTTCTTCGCAACGCCGGCGGCTACGGCCGGAAGGTCGCGCGTTCATCAATGAAACGGAAGGGCAAGGCCCGCAAGCAACCCAAGAACATGAACGGTCGGGCAGGCCAGAAGTGGCAACAGGAAGTCACCGAGCAGCCATCTAGCCCGCCTGGCACTCCGCCATTTGTTCATAGCGACGATGAGAACCGTTCCCTAAAGAAGATTCTATTTGCATTCCAGTCGAGCAATAAGGGTGTCGTTGTTGGCCCGGTGCTATTGCAGACCGCACGACAATTCGCCATCGGAGCGCAGCCCGTTCCTGAGTTGCTGGAAAAAGGCGGGTCGCAAAAAGTACAAGAAAAGATGATTGGCGGACGCCGCTGGGTTCCGCTCCGCGGTCGATACCGACCCGGACAGCCAACCCGCACACGAACTGCCAAGTATTCAGCCCGCCCGTTCATGGCCCCCGCACAACAAAAGACAAAAGCAAAGTTTCCGCAGCTCTGGTTTAGCACTAGTGGGGTGGGCCAGTGAGCGTAGCAAGTATCAAAGCCGGCAAGGCGTTCTACGAAATCTTCGCGGAGGACAAGACCTCGAAAGGGCTGTCCTCTGCCGAACAAGCGTTGATGCGGTTCGGTACGAAGATCGGGATTGTCGGCGCTGGCATGGCGGCGTTCTCTGCCGCTGCCCTTACTGGCATTACGAGCCTCGTCAAGGGGTTTGCTGATACCGGAGACGTTCTAGGTGACGCGATGGGGCAAACTGGATTCACTGGCGAGTTTCTGCAATCGCTGAAGTTCGGTGCAGCCGACGTTGGCGTTACATTCGAGAACTTGCGCGGCAGCATTAGCAAGGCGCAAAAGACACTCGCTGAGGCGGCGGCCGGAAGTAAGACGGCAACCAAGCGACTGACCGACCTCGGCCTGAGCGCGAAGGAGTTGGTGGCACTCACTCCTGATCAGCAGTTTCTCGCAATGGCGGACGCGATTGCCAAGATCGAAGATCCTGCACAGCGGGCGAAAGCCGCGATGGATATTTTTGGAAAGTCGGGAGCTAGGCTCCTTCCGATGCTCATTATGGGAGCCCAGGGACTCAGCGATCAGTTTCAGTCTCTCAAAGACCGCGGGTTGATCTTGTCGGAGGCAGACATTCAACTTGCCGGCAAGGCAGACGCCGCATTCCTGTTGTTCTCTACAACGCTCAGGCAAATTTCAGACCTCATCGGCGCTGCATTCGCTCCGGCGTTCATTGAGATCATGAAGGTAGTTCAGTCAGCCGCCGAAGCGGTGGCAAAATTCATTAACAACAATCGAACGCTATTCGTTTGGGTAGGCGGCGGGATTGTAGTAATTGGTGCTCTCGGCCTTGCCTTGATGGCACTAGGCGCTGTGTGCATTGGAGCAAGCCTAGCAACGACTGGGCTGACGATGGCAATGGCGGCTGCCGGTGCTGTTGCTGCATTTCTGACTTCGCCGCTCTTTATCATCACGGCTGCAATCACGGCCTGTGGTATCGCGGCGCTCGTCTCAGCGTACTACCTCGATCAACTCTTCAACGGCGGTGCTGCTCTGAACTTCCTGAAAGACGCTGCACTTGCCGCATGGGAATCAATCAAACTTCTCTGGATGGCGATTGTAAACGGTCGCTGGGATCTAGCTGGCCAGCTAATCGGGCAGGGTCTCGCCGCTGGTTTCTACGGCGTTATTCTGACGATTAAACAAGCCTGGCTAGACATGATCGTCTGGCTGATAGATTCGATTGCCAAAGCGGTCTCTGAAATTGAAAGAATCTTGCCGGAATGGGCTGCTCAGAAGCTCGGTTTTTCTGGACAAATTAAGGGACTTGCAGCAGCCGCAAATCTTGGCGGTGAATTGTCGCTCGCAGACGACCGCAAGGCTGCCGCAGATGCAGCAATTGCGCTCGCTCAAACCGCCGCCGCTATTCGCAACCTCGGCGACGAAATGAAGGCTGAGCGTGCAGGCAAATTCGGGCTGGCTGGCGCTGTTTCTGACTTCGGTAAGCAATCCAGCATTCTCAGCGGATCAGCAGGTGCAACCATTTCGAGCAATGCGGCACGGCTCGGCTTCGCAGCACCAGCCAACAGCATCGACGAAAAACAACTTGAAGTGCTTAACCAAATCAAGGGAGGCGTTGACGACCTGCTTGATGGAGTCGAAGGACTGGAGGGGCTGACCGCCGACTAAATATGACAATCTACGTAGTTGAAACCCACGGCTCGCGCAACCTGGACGGCAACGAGCAGGACACGAACAAAGACACGTCGGAATATGGGTACATCGTCACCGGGACGGAAGATGAAAATGCAGCCTATGCAGCCGTGCAGGCTATCGCTCCTGCGTTCGACTTCAACCTGGTCCGCAACACAATCAAGCTGAAGCATCTTGAGGTAGAACACTGGGAAGCGACTGTTCAATATGTTGTGCCGGAGAAAGAGAAGAAAGACCCGGACATCGGAGAGATTGAATGGGACTTCGATACGACGGGCGGCACGCAGCATATTACTAGCAGTTACAAGACTACCTACGATCCAAATCTATCGGCTCCCGGATGGAACCCGATGGAGTTCCAGAATGCAATCGGAGTTGCAAAGAAGAAACACGGCTACGACGTAAAGGGCGTCGATGTTGTGGTTCCGAAACTGGAAATCACTGCCACAACAAGCTTCGCGCCAAACGTCGTCACGATTGAATGGATTAAAGCGGTTGCCGAAATGACCGGCAAGACGAACGAGCAAGTCTGGTACACCTTTGAGGCTGGCGAGTTGCTGTTCATGGGCGCGAGAATCAAGGCGAAGTATCGCGAGAAAACGACGGTCACGTTTACGTTCTCGGCTTCGGAGAATATCACCGCCGCAGACAATGTTCGCTTTGGGCAAATTAACGGATTTGCTGGCTGGGGGCCGCTCGAAAAAACTGGACACCAGCACACATGGGTTTACTTCGTTCAAGAGGACGAAGCAAACCAGGTATTGATGAAGCCCAAGCAGGTATTGATCGAGGACATTTACCGAGAAGCCGATTTCCTCGAACTCGGGATCGGTGGCTAATGGTTCGCAAACTAAGCCGCGGCCAGCAGGTCAAGATTGCTGCCAAGGACTACAACCGATGGCAGGACGCCGGGCTCTCGCACGCAATGGCGAAGCTCAATCAACAAGAGTTGCCGGTTGCGCCCGATTCGCTTGAGGGTGTCATCCTCGTGAAGAACACGACGGCAATGCACCTGCCGCGGTTCTCGGTACTGGGGCTGAATGGGAGCATCTACGATCCGAACTACGACACGCAGGCGCGCACGGAGTTTAAGAATCAGATTGCCCTCAAGGGGGAAATGCCGAGCACGACGACGGCAGGGAAGTTTTGCGTGCTGCAGAATGATGCAGTTCCGGGGGAGGTAGTGGCGGCGATTGTTAGCGGGGTGACGCCGTGCTTGCTGAAGGTTGGAACCACTGCAGATACCCATGCTGATGTTGAGATTGATCCAACAGTCGATTGCACGCGATACCTGAAGGCTGGCAATAGCGGTTCTGCGCAGATTCTATTCAAGCCGGCTGGGTTGCTAGGTGAGCAGTTGGGGGTGGTGAGGATTAGCAATCAGCGTCCGTCTGAAGTAATCATCATCCACAATAATTCTGGCGAAGTAATGCCGCTGTGGGGGCTTGGAAGGCTAACCGCAGTGACGGTGACTTCAGGCGTTGACGTTCACGAGGTGTCAAAGCCGAACACGTCATTCAAGAGTCGGTATATCATCAATTCAGAGTTCGACATTCCGATTGATGGATATGGATACGGAACGTGGCTCAATAATTCCGGGAAAGTCTTGTACAACACAAGCTCTGGAACTCCTGCGATTGACGAAGAATGGGGCGCGAAAACGGCACAGTGGAGCATCGAAAAGAATCGACCTGGGTTTCATATTACTGGCGGAAATGAAACTGACGGCGGGGTGTTCCGAACGCGAGCCAGACAGCGCATTGTTACCGACCTTATCGGCAAGGCTGATTCGTCAATCTCAAAGGGCGGAACCGGCACTGTGTCGATTTATATGGGTGCGAGCGGTGCTGAGGCTGCAACGGAATACGACATTACTTGCTCAGCACTCGGGACGGCGATGACCGGCAGCAAGTGGGCCGTAGTCTTTTTTCGCGAAGGCGTTTGGTACGTCGCGCCGTGGGAGTGCTAATTGTGGGAATTCCAAACGCTTGCTGCTGCTCAGTAACCTGCGGGATTATCTCATCGGCAACTGCCGTTGCTGTTTCCGACTGGACTCAGGTATCAGGAACCTGGACCGACTCAGGTGGTTCGCCGAACTACATTGAGACGACTTCTGCTGATGCACTGATCGTTCACAACACTCCGCACCCTGATGGGCTTTCTGTCGGTTCTGTCGGCATCAATATGGAGTTCCCGACCACGGGAGCTGTTCGATTGTGCCTGGCCTACCTGGACGCCAGCAACTATCTATTCGTGGAAGTCGAACACGATGCGTCGAACCCTACTTTCCTACACGACATCATTGTGAGGCTCGGCTATCGAACCAGCGGGGCCGATACATTCCTGGAGGAATTCAACGGGACCATCGTATCGGACGCCACGCTTTCGATTTGCTACACAGGCACGCGTCTCTCGATTGCCACGAATCACCTGAGCGGACATGCTCCCATTCTCGGCATGGACACCCCGCTGACAGGAACTTGGGGAACAAAGATTGCCGTTCAAACGATTGGGATCACCGGGACATTACAGTTTAAGTCCGTGGCGTTTTATGGATCAATCTCAACAGGGTGCGGGTTTTGCTATGCGGCATGCGCAGGTTGCGGTGAAGGCGGGACGTGGGCTTTCCCGGCAACCCCCGGAGAGGTCTCGCTCTATCTGGACGGCGTAGCCAATAGCGCCTGCGCGAACTGCACGACGCTTTTCAACGGATCGACGTGGTTGTTGCCGAATCCCTATGAACCGCCGGCTCCCGTGCCTGTACCAGGAGCCACAGCCTACGAATACGCGACCCGCACTTGCCGCTTCGAGCTTTACGATTCCACTGGCGATTGCCACGGGGCCGGCGCTGGCAGCGATATGGTCCGCTTCACCTATGGAGTCTCTACCGCAGTCGCGATTATCAATTTCGACGGCAGGTTCGACTTTACCAAGGGGTCTTACGATTGTTCGGTTGCACTGAGCAAAACGGGAGGATCGAACATCGCCGGCTTTCCTCAGTATTGCAACTGGACTGGCGCGACCGCCGACATCACACCGAACATGGCATAACAATGGACCAAACCACCAAGCTCTGCACGTTCGAGCAAGTCACCGAGAGAATCGACGGGAAGGCTCACTTCCGTTGCACGAACTGCGGGCGGATGGCTTATCACTGCCGAAGCGAGGCGGGGAAGATTTTCGCGGCGTGCGGACGGCCGAACGTGAAGTCGCCAACCTGGCTGGAGATGGCTGCAAGCGTTGCAAAGGCTTCGGTTGACTTCGCCAAGAGCGGCGGAAGAACAGTCAGCGGCGAAGTGTTCGCAGCGAGGGCCGAAGTCTGCCGCGAGTGCCCGGCGCATGATCCAAAATTGAACCGCTGCGCCGACTGCGGCTGCTTTCTCTCGCTCAAGTCCTGGCTGCCTGGCGAGAAGTGCCCGCGAGGGAAGTGGTAGCTATGGTCGCTTCCTTTTCACTTTCGCGTCCATCGCATCAAGTGCCTTGCCGGCAGCGTCACTGTCGGGATGTGTCTTGTTGTCGTAGATCGACTGAAGTACGTCGCGAGCGTCCTTTGTGCCAATTGAAACAAGAGCTTCGATTGGACTCCCTTGAACAATCGAGCGCGAGCCACCGCCATACATGGCTATGTAGCCAGCAAGTGCCGCTACTGTATCGTCATCGTGCGACGTGTGCGATGCGCGGATTGCTCCAGAACGAACACTAGCAGACTGATCGGAGAGATACTTGTTAACCAGCCCTGCAGCCGATTTGTCGCCGACGCTCACCAGGACATTGCAGGTGCAGAGTTTCGTGTGTTCGTCGCCATCGGCTGCGGCTTCGGCGATTTTCAAAACGACTGTACGAACAGCAGTTCTTTCTTTCGGGCTCAGATCCTTGCGGCGAGAGAAGTTGGATAGTGCGACCCATATCGCATCGCGTCCATCCTTTGATCGAACCTCGTCGAATTTGGCGTGCCACTCGGCAAGCGTAGCGAATTCAGTTCGTTCACGCGGTTCGCCGGGACGCAATCCACTGCGATTGAACTTCTGCGAGAAGGCGACAGCCGGAACGAGCGCAATGAGAACCGCGAGCAAACGGCACATTGTATTTTCTCCAGAAGACTTGGGGCACCGCCGCATATCGTCCCTATTCGCCGCCCGAAAAGCAATCTTGGGAAGAAAATTTCCATGGACGACGAGCGCCCCGACCTCTGGGAGTTGAGCGAAGTGGAGCCGAACCCGCTATGCGACTTAAAATCCTCAACCGCTGGTGGCTGCTTTGTTTCGTTCGCAAGCTCTCGCGTGCGCGGGGCGAATGCGATCCACCGGACGCACCGAAAAAAGAGATTCGGATTCGCGAGCGATTGAAGGGCGAACAGAAGCTAGAGGTGATTATCCACGAGCACTTACACGCCGCTGCGTGGCATGTGGACGAGAAGTTTGTGAAGCAGTTCGCGGAAGATTTAGCACGCAATCTAACCAAACTGGGGTATCACGATGGCGAATAACTCCGACAAAATCCGGCAGCTCGTCAGTGAGTACCCGGACGCTCCGGCGCGAACATTAGCCCGCGAGGCTATGAAGCGCTGGCCAAAGACGTTCACGAGCTTGGAGCGGGCGCGGTCGGCTGTCAGGGTGGTCCTGGGACAGCACGGCGGCAGCCAGAGGTTCCGCACGAACAAAAAATTCTTTCGTTCGCCACGCCCCGCAGGCTTCCAAATTCCAGCCGGCATTCGCCAACTCCCAGCGCCGCTCCAATTCAACGACGCCGGCAAGTGGCTAGTCATATCCGACATTCACGTTCCCTATCACGATGAACACGCTCTGGGCGCCGCATTGGATCACGGCGTCAAAGTTGGCTGCAAACACGTCCTGATTAACGGCGACTTTTACGACTTCTACAAGATCAGCCAGTGGGAACGTGACCCGGAATCGCGCAACCCGCAACAGGAACTCGACACCGGCCGTCCGATCCTCGAGCAAATCGCCAAGGCGTTCAAGGGCCGTCACGTCTACAAGATTGGCAACCACGAGGACCGTTATGAACGACACTTGGCGAGCGTATCACCTGAGTTGGCAATGTGCCGCGCGTTTCGGCTGGTGAAGTTTTTGGAACTGGAGGAAATCGGGTTTGAAATGGTCGCGAGCAAACAGGAATTCAGCGTTGGCAAGCTGCCGATCTATCACGGGCACGAGCTACCAAAGGGACTGACAAACCCGGTGAATATCTCGCGCGGCGTTTATCTCCGCCTGCAAGACCCTGGAATGGTTGGCCACTGGCACAAGACCAGCAGCCACACGGAAACGAGCGCCCGCAAACGACGCATGACGGTGACGTATTCGACCGGCTGCCTATGCGATTTGAAACCGAACTACGCTCCTGTGAATAGCTGGAATCATGGCTTTGCTACACTGACGGTTGAGGCGGATGGCAACTACGAAGTTGAGAACCGCACGATTTTGGACGGGAAGGTTTATTGAACCTCGCAACTCAATTTGAAAGTCGCAAGTGAAGGGAATCAGAAATGGGGTTTTATGCCTGCGAAAAATGCAACGGCTCCGGCTTCACCGGCTTATTCTGGTGGGCGAAGAAATGCAAGCGGTGTAAGGGGACTGGGCACGAACCGCCGCCGAAGTCGTCTCGACCGATTTCGTATTGCGCGAAGTGCGGACAGCGGAAGTCGTATCTCGATTCGAGCCCGTGCGGGGCTTGTGTAGCCCAATATGTGGCGGAGGTTCGGGTGATTGCGGAAGAGGCAATGAGGCTTGCGAAGGAACGGGAGGCGAAGCGATGCGAACATACTTAGCTGGTCCAATGCGTCGAATCCCCCT
>OFRF01000162.1_pt1 | contig 19243 bp, 24 predicted proteins | sample 1543081 | NCBI WGS metagenome assembly OFRF01 (sample SAMN07774232, study PRJEB24372) | wastewater metagenome
TGCATTTCTGTACCTAGTGCTCACACAAAATTTTTCAAAATTTTTCAAAATTTTTCTGGTATACTACCATTATGGAACAAGACGATCAACAAGAACAGCAGGCGTTATTGGACATCAGCTCTAAACAATTTGACCCCTATTGGGTTGATGAGAAACAGAAGTTATTGATTCCAAATAACCCGTTGCATTATAAGGCTCATAAGCTACAAATTTTGTTGGATTTACTTGCTACCCAGGCGAAAAAAAATCCTGCTCAGTTTAATTCTAAAAATTACATTGAGGCACTTGGCGAATATACCAAGTGTATAGAAGCAATTAAGAGGGGTGATCATGAAATATTGGACGAGGGCGGAGTGGCTGCAGGCGGGCACTCAGAAGCAGAGACGGAAGACAGCGAAGACGAATCCATTAGCATGGATTCTTGAGTATCAGCCGACGATCTTGTTTCCCGGTAAGGGCTATATTCCATTAGTCCCCTACCCTTTCCAACAGGATTTTATTGCGTGCCGAGACAAAATGCGTGCAATTAACAAGCCTCGTCAGTGTGGTATTTCGACAATTGCAGCTGCTGAGGTCGCATGGGAGTTTTGCAACGTGCCCGGGGCACAGATTGTGATTATTTCCAAAGACAAAGACGCTGCAGTGAATTTTCACACTTACGTTTATCAGATTTTGCGTTCCGTCCGCAAAAATGATCCGAATTTTCCGAAAATTTTGAAAGAAAATGAGCGTGTTACGACAAATGTCAACGGAGCAAAGATCACCTCGCTTGCTGCAGGTGCTGAAACTGGTCGATCTTTTTCAGCCACGCACTTAATTTTTGACGAGATGGCTTTTGCTCAGTACGCAGATGATATTTGGCAGGCTTCGTCCCCTACCCTTTCACGCACAAACGGGCGTGCAACTGTTATTTCCACGCCAAAAGGTCGAGCAAATCTGTTTGCACAGATTTTTGAGAAGCAGGATCACATGGGTTTTACCGTTTTCAATTACGGATGGTGGGATGTTCCCGACTATAATCCGTATTATGCGGAGATGGTTGCTGCAGAAACAGCACACGAGAAAAAACAATGGATCGAAAAAGCAAAAACTGGCGAATGGTATCGCAGAAATCGTCCCTCAAAAACTGAACTTGCTTGGAAACAAGAGTTTGAGGGTGCTTTTGACGCAAACGCAGGTTCTGTTTTTTCAACTCGACAGATTGAAAAGGTGTTCCACCGCAATTATCTTGAGCGTCGTGAAGACCCGAGAGGTATTTTCGATGAGTGGTACACCATTGATCGTGAGCCAAATCACCAATATTACACTGGAATTGACCTTGGACGCAAAAACGACGCAACTGTTTTGATAACTTACGACTATACAACGAGCCCTGCTCGCATGGTTGATTACAAATATGTTGAGCCCGGGCGTGCAGATTGGGATCTGTTGGATGAGGCTATTCGGCAGCATTTGGAATATTGGGATGGCGACGCTCGACACGATGGAACTGGCGTTGGTGATTCACTAACTGACGCTTTGTATGGACTTTCCGAGCCGTTTATGTTTACAAAAGTGAAGAAACAGCAGATAATTGAAACTATGCAACATGCTTTCGATAAAAAACAGCTAAGAATTCCGAAAATCGGACGGTTGCACCGTGAACATTTACGCTATATTTGGGATGACAAAGACATCGTACAAGACACTGTTATGGCAAATGCACTTGCCGTTTCTGGCTTCTATGAGGAGGATGAAACTTTTGTTGGTGTTTCTGATTTAAGTTATGTTGAGTCGGCATGGTAGAATGGTAATATCATGGAAATACCTGTAAAAACACAAGACAAAACAGAGCAAATTCCCGTTTCGAGAGGTCGCACCGTTCTTGATTACAATCAAGAGCTCGAAAAAGTTATGAATGATAGTGTTTCTTGGAAAAATGAAATGGATCAATACCGTGAATTTTACCAATATTCAGCGATGTACCCTCGAAAAAATGGTGATTCAAAGCAAAAAAATGAGCTTCGCTCAAATATGTTGCGTGTTTTTGCCGACAAAAATATTCACTATACCTCGCCAATGCCACTTTTCAAAGTGCCAACTACGGGTGCAACTCCTGAGCAACGCCAAGCTGCAGCAATTCGAGAAAAAATTATTTATGGTGCCCACCGTGCAAGCGGAACAGATTATTTACAAACACTTTGGGCGTTTGATACTACTGTTCAATCTGTTGCCGTTGCCGAAACAGCTTTTGATTTAAAGAAACGCTGCATGAAAATTAAGCGTTATGATCCACGATTTGTTTTTTGGCAGTACAGCAACGACAATGAGCGTCGAGTAATTGCATTTTGGGCTGTTTTCCCTATTACGAAAGATGAAGCTCAGAGGCGTTATGGTGTTACTCCGACAATGAGTGTGATTGATCCGACAAATATCAAAACTGAAAGTTTGAGCAGGATCGACGGCAAAGATTGGTTTTTGATGGCTATTCGTTGGGATGAAACGACTCGTGTTGCTTGGGTTGGAGATGTTTTCATTGAACAACCGCACAATCACTTGATGGATGGAATACCTGTTGACATCTGTATGCCATTTTATGATGGCAATACAAATCACCGAGGAGCTTTCTATCTTGAGCCACTTGTTCCACTGCAGGCAGAATTGAACGAAACGCTGCGACAAAAAGCAAGCATTGTTCGTCGTCTCGCAAATCCTGTGATTTGGGGTCGTGGTATTGTGAATCGTCAATTTGACGAAACCAAGCGTGCTCTTGCCAAGCCAGGAGGCGGTTTTGTTGGTTTGAAACAAAATGGTGAGCTTGGTGTTTTACAGATCAGTGATACTAAAATGCTTCAAGAACACCAGGATGATATTTTATCTCAGATGATGAGGGCTGCAGGTTTTGGTGCTGCAGCTTTTGGTGAAAGTGTTGGTGCAAATACTTCTGGCGACGCTTTGAGTATGTATTTTAATCCAACTCAACGCTCTATTGATCACCAAAATGTTTCTTGGATTGCATTTTACCAGAGTATTAATGCAAAAATTTTGCGTGGTTATGAAAAATTTTCAAAGACAGGTGAAAAATTTCAGCTTGCAGGCTATGCCCCGAGCGGCACTTTAGCCCCGATCAAGGAAGAATCTGGCGAATATAGCGACAATAAGTACACTAACGGTGGATTTGACGTAACTTTTGATAAAACAGTTATTGATGGAAATTACACAAATATAGTTATTCCAAAGGCTGCGACTCCGAAAGATGAGCTCGCAAACCGTCGTCTCTTGATGGAGGCGGTAAAACAAGGCGTGATCAGCCGAACTACAGCATACGAGGAATGGGGTATTTTGAGTCCCGAGGACGAACTTGCATTGCTGCGTGCCGAGCAGGAAGACCCTGCGTTGAATCCGCAAGGTGTTTCACAAGTAATGCAGGCAGCAGGTAAAATGCAAGGAGATATGGCGAATGTTCAACAAGATCAAACAACTAGCCAGTCAGGCGTTTAATACCTTAAAGAATGCCGTAACAGGTCAGCAAAATAAGTCTTCTGGTGGCGGTGGAGGCGGTGGCGGTTGGGGTGCTCCTGCACCAAAGCCTGCCCCGAATCCCGTTCAGCAATTTTTTTCTAATCCTGTTGCTTCAATCGGTAAAGCTGTTGCAGGGCAAAAATGGTTGCCTGCTCCTGTTCGTAACGTTGCTGCTGAGGCTGCAGCTGCTGCAGCTCGTGCTGCTGCTGAGGCTGCTCGAATCAAGGAGGAAAATCGTCGTCGAGTTCAGGGACAGCTTGACCAAACAAATGCAAATACCCGTGCTGCTGCAGGCAAAGCTGCTGCAGGTGCTATGGACTGGATCAAAAGAACAGTCAATAAGTACGACGTAAAATACACTGGTGATTGGTCAAAAATTTTTGATAAGTCTGGTAATTATAAAAATCAAGGTGGCGTTGATGGTTGGCTTGCAGGTTTTGCACAAAGGGCATTTGATCCTGACGTAAAAAAAGCAAAAGCAGATTGGCAGAATTGGTACAATAACAGCCAAGAGGGGCAAACTCAAAAAGCTACTGATGATTTTGAGCGTGTGAAGCAAGAATATGCTGAAAAAGCTCGAAAAATTTCCGAGAATGTCGGCAAAAATAACGGTGGATTTGGTGGATTTGTTGATAATTTAACTGGTGCAGATGATCGACGTAAGAAAAAATTTGCAGAAGATCAGCTCAAAAAATTGCAAACTGATCAAATTAAGCGTTATGAAAATAAATTGAATGACGTTTTAAAGTGGCAAGCTACAAATAAAGCTACTCTCGAGAAGAAAAAATTTGAATCCCAAGCCGAGTATGACGCATATTTGAAAGTTGCTGCTCAAGAAAAATCAATGATTGATGATCTTGAGTATACCCGTGCTGCAACGACTGGATCAATGGAGGGTTATGGTAAAGCCTATGAGTCCAAAGGTACTAATACTGGAACAAAAGTTGCAGGATGGTTTGGCGGTGTTGCAAATGCCGTGCAAGAAAATCCAATTTTCAAATATACGCTTGGCTCTGGTTCTGAAAATATTCCTAGTCTTGTAACTGCCCCGAGCCGTGCAATTAACTGGTTTGGCAACGTTAACAGCAACACTCGTGATATTTACAAGCATGGTGGTGAAACCTCTAATCGTTTGAAGTCTGGCAAAAACGCATGGCAAGAAACTTTTAACCAACGCAATTTTAATATTCGTCCATACACTGATAAGGCTTATGATCGAAACAAAGCATTAACGCTTGTTGAACAAACCACTAAAGGTTTTGGAGGTATGAAGCGTGCTGATGGTGATGATCGGGGTGCAGGATCATTGCAGCGTCAAGCATTGTCGCAAGAATATGCCAAAGCAAAAAACGACGCAGAGCGTGAGAAAGTTTTGCGTAAGGCATGGGACGAATACAATCGAGCGAATCGCAACAGTAATTCTATGCAAGAATTTGCTGCTGATCCTCTGTTTTTTCTTGGTGTCGGCAAAGCAGGCAAAGGTGTTGAGGAGGGTAGCAAGTGGCTGAATGGTGCAACCAAGCTCGCTAAGGGCGGTTCAAAACTTGCCAAGCCTGCAGGCTGGTTTGTAGAAAATGCTAATAAAATTAAAGCTGTAACAGAGGCGACAAAAGCTCGAGTTGGTGAAAACAAAGTTTTGTCATGGCTTGGAAAAGAATCAAAAAATCCGCAACAAGTGCTTGCTGAAAAAATTGAAGCTGCAAAAGTTGCTCAGGGCGGAGCTCAGAAAAACATTCTTGATCGGGTCAACCATTTGAATAAAAAACTGCTCGAGAATCCTAAGCTCGATACTGCAGTATTTGATGATATTGCAAAATTGTCTGATAAAGAGGTTGGTGTTTTAAAACGACTAACCAATGGCGAATTATCAGCACGAGACAAAATCAAATACTGGACTCGCTCGGGCGGTTTGGGCTCTAATCCTGCAGCAGCAAAGATTAAAGAAATTGCTGCTCGTATGGATGATTTTTCTGAGCTTATGCGTAAATCAGATATGATTGATGTTGCAAAAACTTCTTACGGTAAAGCTGCAGGAAAAGTTTATTTACCTAGCAACAACTGGCTACCTGTTGAAGATTATAATTTTAGAATGTTCAAAAAGGGCAAAGGTCCGAGAACTGCAGAGGATTTAAAACAGAGTTATATTAACCGATATTTTAAATCAAATCTTGATGATAGTTTTGCTGCAGAGCAAACTGGCAAAAAAGCACGACGAATGCAGGAGCGTGAGCAACTTTTGAAGCAATATGACGACACTGTAGGCGTTGCACGCAAAGAAGTGGAGGCTGCATACAAAAAGACCCGAACGCCATTTAATCGAGCTCGTGCGTTGTTTAACAAGGTAAATCCATTGACCGCATGGAAGCATTCTGCACTTGGTCGTCCTGCGTGGACTGTGAACAATGCTGCTACAAACACTGTTGGCGGTGTTTTAGCGTCTGGCGGTGGCTCACTTGTCGAGCAGGCGAAAATGCTTCGTCCAAAATATTGGAAGAAAGCAATGGCTGAGAGCAAAGATATTTTTGGTTCAAACATAGGCAAGGAATTACCAAAGACGAAAACGGTACTTGATAAGTGGTACAACTTTAACAGTGGCGTTGAGGATTGGTCGAGAGTGGCTGCAGGTCGTGCTGCATTGAAAAAAGGCATGACAGAGGAGCAGGCACTTGGTCGTGTGAATAAATATCTATTTGATTACAAAACTGCAAACTGGGAGCGTCCATTGAAGACGGCAATTCCGTTTTGGCAGTGGAGTAAAAACTTATCAAAGGCAAGTGCAAAAATGCCATTTGATCAGCCTGTTGCTGCAGCAGGTTTTAATCGTCTTGATCGCTATCAGAATGACGCATTTGATAAAGATTTTGAGTCAATGCGTGGCGAGCTCAAAAAGCAAGGCTATTCTGATGAGGAGATTGATCAATTCAAGGAGCAATCTGCAAAGTACTACAAGGGACGTTTGAAAATTGGCGACAAGTACATTACGACACCGTTTAATGCCTATAGCCAAAACGGTTTGGGTATCGGTATAAATCCATTTATACAAGCAGGCATTGAAACGGGTACTGGTAAAGATCGTTATGGTCGCACAATTAGCTCTGATGAGCAAGGAATTATGAAGCGAATTGCAGATAAATTTCCACAATACCAACTCGGCAAAAAAGCTCTTGAAGCTCGAGCCGTAGCGACTGGAAAAGTAAAACCAACTAAAGGTTGGATTGGCGAAAAAGGCTCTGAGGGTTATGGTTTAACAAAAGAAAAGCAGGGGTACGATAAATCAAAAAGTACCTATGATCCGAGCCTCGATCCTCGAGCAAAACTTGGTCAAGATACTGCAGCGTTTTTTGGTGTTCCCCGGGCTATGACTCTTGACAAGAAAGAATTTGTTGCAACTAAAAAGCTTGCTCGTGTCGCCCAAGATTATTTCAATACTGATTGGAAAAAGATTGAAGCAGATCAAGGTTGGGACGCAATGAACTCTCAAAGAGAGAAATTTTTCAAAGATCGTGGAGTTACTTCTGATGAGTTTTATGGTGGTGTTTTATCTAAAAATGATACAGCAAACACTATTGCTATTAAAAAACAGAAATCAGAAGCGGTTGAGCTCAACAAAAAACTGTTTGCAGAATATCAAGCACAGCCTAAAGGTACTCGTTCCGCATGGGCTGCAGACAAGTTGAGAGAATTGAACAAGCAAGGTTATTTTGATAAAAATCCATTCTTGAAGTCGTTTGACTGGTTGAATCCTGAAACTATTGCTCGAGCAGATAAAAGCAAAGTTGTACGCCAAGCTATTGCAACTGGCGATTGGTCTGCTTACCGTGCAAAATACGGATCAAAGCAGAGTCAAAAATCAGTAGATTATGCTCGTGCAAAACGAACTGGCGACTGGTCTCAGTATCGTTCTAAATGGGGTACTAAGGCTGCAACCACGCAAAAAGCCCTATTTTGGCAGAAATATTTTGCTGAGCCTGACGAAACAAAAAGGCGACAATTAATGCGTGATAATCCTCAGTACGCCAAAACTGCACCAAAAACAGAAGCTCAAATTGCAGAAGCTCGTTTTTGGGCTAGTTATGCTGCAGCAGACCCATCAACAAGAAAACAACTGCTTGTTTCAAATCCTCAGTACAACAAACGCTTAGGATGGACTGACGCACAATGGGACGAGGCGAATTTGGCTAAAAAGACGAAAGACCGTGCCCGTTTAAGGGGTTGGGGCAATGTCGCACAATTAGTTGATCAGAACGTTGCTCAGAGTGAACAGGGTGCAAAACGCATTACTTCTAACAAGGGATGGACACGACGACCCAAAAAAGTTGTTTGGCGTGTTTAATTAGTTGTTGCATTGCTTGTGCTTAGTGTGCTATATTTGAATAGTACATTAATAAAGGAGTAAGTATGGCAGAATCAGGTCAAACGACTGATCCGCAAAATGACCCAGGTGCGACTGGCGGAGGCGATCCGACGGCAACAAACCCAACGGGTAGCGGAGCGGCAACGGGCGGCAGCGATCAAGTAACGCTGAGCCGTGAAGATTATAACAACATGGTAGCAGCACGAGATCGTGCAAATGAAGCTGCTCGGCAAAACGAGGGCTCTGAGGAATTTCTTGTTACTCTTGCAAAAGAGCGTGAAATTGGTTCTTTTTTGAAGACCAATAAAGAGAAATACCCAGATGTCGTTGAGGGTGATTTAATGCACCTTTCTGACCCGTCTGAGCTTGAAGCTGAGGCGACCCGTTTGCAGAAACGATATGAAGATATCGTGCAGAAAAAGCTACTTGATGTGCAAGTTGCGGACAACACCCCTCGTCTTTCAGATGAGGAAAAAGCAAAGCAGATTGACTCTTTGCGTAACTCAAATGACCCAATGGCGTTTGAGAAAATGGTGAAAATTCGCACTTCCTAACATTTAAATAGTTTGAAAGTGAGAAAATTGAAATGAGTACTTTTGTATCGGGAGCTAGAACTTCCTTTGCTGATCAGAACGATCACATCCTAGACCTGCGAGATGGTTTAGATTTCCTAACGCCTCGGCAGGACGGAATTGCATTCCTAAAGAAAATAGGAATGAACAAGTTTACAGCGAAAAGCTTTAAACATGAGTGGACGCAAACCGCTCTTGCAACTCGTCGTGAAAATATCACCCTTGCGGATGGTGTTGCAACGACTGTAACGGTTGCAAACGCTCGACAATATCAAGTTGGTAACATCTTGCGTGTTGAAAACGAGCTTATGCGTGTAACGGCTATTGCCTCTGGTACTACCCTTACAGTAACTCGTGCCTATGGTGGCACATCAGGTGTCGCTCACGCTGTTGAGCCAATGTTTAGTGTTGGTGGTGCTGCGTCAGAAAACAGTACTGGTCCTGCAGGTGTTTCTGATACTGCTGATCGTCTTTACAACTACGTTCAAATTTTTGATCGTGCTGTTGAGCTGTCAAAGACAGAGATCATGCAGTTGTCTACTGAGGGTAATCCCCTTACTGGTCAGCTAAAGCGTCGTTATGTTGAGTTTATGCGTGAAGTTGCAATGGCAGTATTCTACGGAATCCGCTATGAAGACACAGGTAACAACCTGCACCTCATGGGTGGTATGAAGCAATTCATTACCACAAACGTAACGAACGTGGGCGGTGCACTAACGATTGCAGCTATTGACGCTATAATCTTAGCCATCGTGCAGGCAGGTGGTGATCCAACCACGATCACACTTAGCCCTTACCAGAAGCAGAAGCTTGACGCACTTGATGTGAACAAGCAGTTGCTTGGTAAAAAAGAGCACACAGGCGGTAACTTGGTTACTAACACTTGGCAAAGTGGTGTGCTTGATCATGAGCTCGATATTATCGTTGATCATGGTCTACTTACTGGTGAACTCTGGATCAATGACACGAGTAAAATCGGTCTCGGTCCTCAAGAGGGCAACGGTGAGAGTGGTGCGGTTGCAGTTGTTGAAGCAACGCAACCCGGTCAGGATGGCAAAAAGAAAGTCATTCGTGGACACCTTACAATGGAAGTCGAGCAAGAAAAAGCTCACGGCTACCTGTACGGTTTAAGCTAAGATTGGGGGCGGTAATCCCGCCCCTTTTCTGCTACAATATAAAGTAATGGAGGGCTCAATATGAATCCAAACGAATCACCAGAGCAGAAAAAAGCTCGAGAAGACGCTGAGGCTAAAAAGGCTCAGGAACAAAAGGCAGCAGAACAAAAAGCAGCAGCCGACAAAAAGGCAGCTGATGAAGCAAAGAAAAAGCCTGCTTCACGCTACTTTAAATCACTAATTGCAGGGCTTAGTTTTCAGATTTCAGAATCTGATCCTGCAAATCCAGTCGCACCTGAAAACGTAAGGTTTGTGCCTTATCGTGAGAAGTATCAGGGTGATCCACGCAACGTTGGTTATCTTGAGTGTAGTGATCCTGCACTTCTTGAACGCCTTGAAGCTGATGGCAACGTTGAAGAAATTTCTGCAAAGGAATTTAAGGAAGCGACTGGCAAAGACGCTGTGAGAGCGAGCTATTAATCATGCTTGTTGCAGACGCTCGAAACGCTGTTAAAAAGCGTCTTGATATTGCCACTGCAGTAACAACTTTTGATACTGATATTGATCAGTTTGTTGCTGAGAGTGTTAAGCGTTTGTACCCGTTTGCACAGTATGAACACGATCCTCAACAGGTAACTAGCGGTTTAAATATCGTTGGTGGGCGTGCCAGAATTGATCTGAGCACGCTTTCCACGCCTGTTGAGAGTGTTCGTTTTGTTGAAAGTACTGAGGGTGATGGTTATTACTCACCTGTTGATCATTCACAACATGGTAAATATTTGACGATTGATGATGTCTCGTCTTCCGTTTCAGGTTTTCAAATCTATGGACTTGGAAAGTTTACGCTCACAAATTTGTATGACTACCTCGAGCAAGCAGTTGTTTATTATGCTTGTGCTGAGTTTTTCAAATTCTTGATCGGAAACAAGCGAAAATATAACGTGTATATGGCTAATGGTCGAGCCAATGTTGATAGTATGCAAGACCTTGCTGATTACTATGAGCAGCAGGCTAATCAATACTTAAGCGACAGGGCAACGTTATATGGACAATCCTAGTCGAGCAAATGTTTATTTAGACAATGAGCCTCTAAATGTAAAAACGTATCAGAGGGGCACTACAAACGATTTAGTGGCTCGTTTTGGTAGTGCTGAAAAAGGTCAGACGAATCTTGATCTTTTGAAAGCTGATACTCAAAAGAGCTTTAGAGGCGGAATGTTCCAAAAGTTGATGAGTGATCCTGAAATGGTCAACTCTATTACGGGTGCTTACTTTAATGAGCTCGATGGTAATATTTATTTTACGCCACAGTTTACAGATTACCAGCTTAGCCTAAGTTGTAACCCGAGCAATATCACTGCTTGGGCTGTGTATGATACGAAGTATTTGTTTATTGCTTATAGGACAGATTATGTTACTCCTGGCAATAAAATAGCTCGTATTGATATCTCAACTGGTGCGGTTATCGCTGTCACTGTTCCTGCAGATGTTACTAATTCAGTAGCAGATATTACTTCTATGGTTACCCATAAAGATTGTTTATTTTTTTGCGGTTCAACTTGGGCTAATACGACTGGTCCATATATGGACATGTATCGTATATCAACACCTGCAGCTACTCCTACTTGTACTTCTATGGGTGCAAAATCATTTCAGTTCTATACTTTCAGAGAAAAATTATATACGCTTAATAATGTTAATGGTTTCTATTCTGTTACTAATGAGTTTGCAACTCCAGGTTATGATATCTTGAAACAGTCTGTTGGTCAGGCAGGTGTTCCTGCTCAGCAGGGTTCTGTTGAGTTTAATGGTGCGTTGTATTTTGGTAAACAGGATGGTTTATATCGTTTTGATGGTGTTTCTGTTGTGCCTGTTATAGATTATCGTAAAAATCCTAATATAGCCAATTTTAAAAATCTTTGTATGCTTAACGGAAAACTTTATTACACAATGGGTAATAAAGTGTATCGTTTTGATGGTGTAAATATTGAGATGATTCAAAATTTTGAGGGTGCTTATACTATAGTAAATATGACTTCTGGCGTAGATCGTCTTTGGCTTACTACAAAAAACAATTCAGGTGTTCCTTACTCCGATAAATTTGGAAATGGTATAACGTACGAATTTAGTATATTTGCGTTTAATGGTGTTGGTTTTTTTGAGTACCAGACAAGCCAGCCTGCGACAGGTCAAGAACAGCGTTCTCCCTTAGCAATGCAAATTGGAGATTATCTTTGTTATTTCTACCCCGATCTTTGGATTAATGGAAGCCTCGAAGTTCGTACAAACTTTGAGTGGTTTAGGCGAATTGATCTAAGAGATGAATTCAGCAATACAAATATTGGCAGCAACAGATCGTTTACTGTTTATAGTTCAGAAATTGATAACGGCTACCCTGCTGTTCCTAAAACGATCAATGGCGTTATGGTTGAGTATGAGGGGCTTGAAGCTGCGAAAACTCATCTTAAATTAGAGGCTCAATATTTTGTTGATGGTGTTTGGAATGGTACTTGGCTTGAATTGTGGAATGAAAAGAATGTTGGAGCTCTTGGAATTACTAATGATTATCGTCTGCATGAGGAAAGTGAATTTAGTACTCCGAATCTCACACAACCGCCATCAGTCTATAATAAGGTAAAATATAAGCTTACTTGTAGTATTGATAATGGCGTAACGCTTTCTGATGTGCCTCGTGTTCGATCTGTTTCTATACGCTATACATTGCAGCCAAACATCAAAAAGCGTTGGTTGCTTGGTCTTGCACTTTATGGCAAAGATAATCGAGACATAAATGATGTTTACGTTGGTGATACAAAAGAGACTCGCCATGCAAATCAATTGCGAAAAGTAATTTATGACGCATTAGTGAATAAGAAGCCAATATTATTTTACGACGCAGACTATTCTGAGATGAAGCAGGTCTCTGGTTCATATAAAGTAAAAGGAACGCACCAAATCAGCTCTGGTGAGGTCGTTGCTATTGAGGACAATACAAATGCAACAGAAAAATGGATTAATCGTCGTGTTTCTAGTGTTACTTATGATATTGGCAATGATGATACTACAATTGTTTTGGACTCCGTTGGTTTCCGTCGTAACATAGGTGGATCAAGCGTATTACCTGCAACCATCACAAATGGTGCTGAGGTACGAAAAAGCCACGCAGTTTATATTACCCGTGTGAGTAATGAGCGTTATTTGCTCGACGAAAACACACTCAATAACCTTAATGGTTATACTGATATTCCAAGCGATATTGTAGTTGAATTACAGGAGGTTTAAATGCCTCGCTATGTTCGACGCAAAGTGCCGCTAACGACTGCAGAGCGAGTTGAGCGAGCTACTAGCAATCGTGTGCGTGGTCTCAAAAAGTGGGTTGATCCATTTCCACTTGGTTTTGGTACGTTGCCTGAAAAAATGGTTTATGCCGAGTTGAGTCGTCGTGGTATTCCATTTTTGTATTTGAATGATATACGTTTTCAAATACCCGAGATTGATTTTGATAAGTCGTATCAGGCGGATTTTGTTATTCCAAGCCTCAAAATCATTATTGAGGTTCAAGGTGCTTATTGGCATAGTAAGCCCGCAACGATTGAATCCGACGCATATAAGTTTGCTATTTATCAGGTGAGCGGTTGGACACCGCTTGCGTGGTGGGATTATGATATTCTTGAAAGATTACCTGAGCTTTTTTCAGCACAGCCCGCACTTGTTGCAGCCTCTCGTTATACTGCTGGTAATATTAAAACCGAGCTTCCTGTTCAGTCTCGCAAAAAGACCGATACGAGTAAAGGTATTCGTACTTTGAACACAAAAAGAGCTCAAAGATTAGCATACAAAAAGAAACCTGTTAGTGTTAAAATTAAAAATGCAAAGAAAGGTTTGTTTTTATTATGAGACCAGGTGAACTTGATTCCGCTCCAGGCGTTGATCCTTTAAACAAACAATCTAGCCGTGAATGGCATAGGTTAGCTGACAATTCTCCCAACTTTACTCAATATCCAGGTGCTACTTATGTTGCTGATAAAAATAGTATGGCAGAAGCTGCTCCAACTATTTTGAGGTTTCCCGAGCCTGCTTACAGAGTAAACGCTGATGGTTTGGTTGTTATGCGTGGTTTATTGCGTAAGAATACAGGTGCTAATATTGCTGCAGCAGATGTTGTTCTGGCTTTTCCTAGACATATTCGTCCTAAACTACCTCAAGAACTTCGTTTTTGGGGTGAGTCTTGTGTTTTGATTTATAAACCAGATACTAATACGCTCGAGGTTAATAATATTTATTTTGCAGCAATATATGTTAACCTTGGCGGTGTTGTTTTTTATAAAGATTAGCACTCCCCTCCCCCGCTCTATTTTTGAAAAAAACTAGATTCTAAGGGGTTAACGTAAAAAAATCGTTAGGACAGTAGGGCAGGGGAGTGGTAACATAAGGGTTGAGGTATAAGCAGATTATGGGTACAATAATGCGTATGGAGATGGACGACACAAACAGTTTCAAACTACTGATTAATAATATGCTTCTTGAGCAAGAAAAACGTATGAGTGATAACTTTACTTCAAAGCTAGATACTCAGACTGAGAAGATCACTAAATCAGTACATGAACAAAACAGCCTTTTTTCGGGAAACATCTTGACGCTAACTCGTGATGTCGCCAAGCTCGAGGAAAAATTGAAAATTATGAGTGTTCGTATCGTTACTGTGGGTGCTGCTTGTTCTGTTCTTGGCAGTCTTGTTGGTTTCTTTGTTTCAGTCATGATAAAATAAAATCAGGAGGAAACTATGAAAGGATTAGATTACAGTTGGGGACGACCAAATTTAGATGAGGTTGTCAAGCAAGGTTATAAATTTGTTTGCCGTTATTTAGCAGCTCGTGGAGGCGGTAAAGAAATTACTGTTGGTGAAGCGAATCAAATTAGAGCTCGTGGGATCGGGCTTGTTTTGGTATATGAGCAATATGCTGAACGTCCTCGTGAGGGCAGGGCAGCAGGGCAGGCGGACGCACGAACTGCAGTAGCACAAGCACGCAGCGTTGGCTTTCCTGATGATCGTCCAATTTATTTTGCTGTGGATTGGGACACTACACCAGACGAGCAGGGTGCTATTGATGAATACTTGCGTGGTGCTGCTGATGTTATCGGTGCAAATCGAGTTGGTGTTTATGGTAGTTTTTATGTTGTTGAACGTTGCAAAGCAAATCGTTCTGCTGCATGGTTCTGGCAAACTTATGCTTGGAGTGGTGGTCAAGTTTCTGAGCACACTCATTTCTTGCAATACAAAAATGGTCAGACTGTTGCAGGTGCTACAGTTGATCTTAATGAAAGCAAACAAAAAGATTTTGGTGCTTGGGGATTGGGTGAGAAGCTTGAAGATGTTCAGCCACAACAACCACCTGCAGTTGCTAGTGGCAAATATACAGTTGTAAAGGGTGATACTTTAAGCGGTATCGCTGCAAAGTTTGGTACTAATTATTTAGTGCTTGCTCAGCTTAACAACATTGCAAATCCAAACATCATATTCCCCGGTCAGGAATTGATCGTGAATGCTGCAGCACAACCTGCAAAACAGGCAGGCTATACAGTTGTTCGTGGTGATACTTTAAGCGGTATTGCTGCAAAGTACGGCACAACATACCAGAAGATTGCAAAAGACAATAATATTCCTGATCCTAACAAGATTTATACTGGTCAGAGATTGGTAATAAATCTATGAAAATTCCAAACGCATTAAAAAGTCGTAAGTTTTGGCTTGCTACATCGGCATTTTTAGCGGCTCTGAGTGGCTTTATAGCTTCATTGGTACAAGGAGACCTAAACCAAGCTCAGAGCTTCCTGCAGGCAATGCTAGTTGCTGCAGGGCTGTATGTTGGTGCTGAGGGTGCAGCAGATGTTGTTGCTCGTTATCAGGCAGGCAAGAAAGAAGTGCTAGAATCAGCTTACGTTCTTGAGAATCCTGACGAAGTTGATCGAGATACTGTTGTATCAGGCAAAGCAGAGTGATATACTGAATTTGTTGAGGTTGAGTCCAAACTAAAAAGAGCCCCGTGCGAGAGGGCTTTTTTTAGTGTTCAACTTAGTGTCGGCTGCTGCTGATCGGGTGGGCAATCAGACCATTAAACTATTCATTACCTCGTCTTATAGCCATAAAGCAGATGGAAGCGAGAGCACCGACAAATCTATTCTACTATGTTTTATCAGAATCAAACAAATTCATGTTCTCAACCTTGTTGCGTTTTCTAAAGTTCCATATTTCTTTGAGTCCAAGAGCCCCGGGCGTGTCGCATTTGTACCAGTCTTTTTCAATATTAAAATACAAGCCCTGACCCGTCGCCCATTGTGGGCTCAGTTTCCTCATTCGTTTCGCCTTGTCGGCTTCTTTCTTGGTTACTTTGGTTATCATAGTATTTTAAATATTCTAGTGATTGATCGTAGTCGAGCCAATTGTAAGGCAACATACAGTCGTCGCAAGTATAGTCAAACCTGCTGCCTTTGATCGCCTCCCCGATTTTGTGTGCACCACACGCATCCGCATCCTGCTGATTGCTCATATAAGACCGCCAGACGCTCTAAAACATAGTTTGCTGTACTTGGTGGCATATTGAGCCACTTAATTGCTTCTAGCTCGTTTATACGGGCTGCTATTTCGCAGTCCATAACTCATTCAATTGAACCTTTAAGACTTTGCTGATTTTAATTGCAAAATCTGGATCAATTCCATGAGTACCTTGTTCCCACTTTTGATACATACTTGCAGATAGACTCTTGCCAGTTAGCATTTCAAGTAGTTCTGCCATTTCGCCTTGAGTGAGGTTTTTAGCCTCTCTGACTTCTTTCAGGCGTGGAAGTGCATATAGTTTACCATCCATATCGTTTGTAACCTCGTTTAATTAGTCGTCCGATTGCTTTCAGTATAGCCCAAACAATGTTAGCAGCCAAACATCCAACAAACGCCGCAACAGCCCATCCACTCATTACAAGCCATAAAAGATCATTCATGATACGCCTGCTCCCCGACACACGAGGCACTTCTCGAATCGGTAAAATACCTTGAAAGCGGTTGAGATGATAACTCGACCTTTTCCCTTGCAGTGTTGACACATTTTGTGGTTTCCCCTTTCTTACTATAACGACTTTGGCTATTCCAAGTTGTCGTACTTTGATTTTTATAACCTCACCAGTCTCATATCTCAGAGGGTGATTTGCAAGTATGTTGCTCATAGTTATTTGCCGATGCTTCTTTCCAACAGTCTAGATTAGACTGTGCGTTAATGAAGTCTGATAAGACTATTACTGATAATACACTCAACAGTATTATAAACAAAATAGTGTTGATTTGGTCAAATGTTTTCATGGTTTTTATCTTTCTAATGGTTCTAATTTTGATATTGGTACTAAGTACAACTGGATTCCGCTTGGTAAAGTTTGCTGCTCACAAGCTCGTATGGTGTCGCCTGATGCGTACAACTCGCTCGGGTAGTATCTTTTACCATCTTTACCAGTTGCGGTTATTGTGATTGCGTTATGAGCTCCAACTCGAAAGCTGGCGATCCCGACCACTCGCTGTTTCCAGCGTGGTGATCGGATTTCGATTGCTTGGCATATTGTGCCTGCTCTTAGCTTCATACTGTTGCTTTGTCCTTTGGTGTTAATGGGTTTGGTGTTACGCCCATAAAGTCTATGCTTCCGTAACTTCCATTGTTCATATTCAACACTACGATTTCAACTGATTTTTCGTACTGTTGCAGCTCTGCAATTAGCTGTCCTACTGTGTAGTGTCGCCTTTCTATATCCGTGAAGCTTTTTGCTTCTTTTTCGATGTGCACATTGATTGTTATTGACTTCATGATCTGCTCCTCATGATTATTTGATTGTACCTCTAGTGTACCAAAGCACTAACACGTTTGTCAACAATTAAATCAACAAAAAGCTATTGTTTTATTGGCAGCAAATGTGTATAGTTTGAAGCAGCACTAAAAGCAGAAAGGACTCAACTCAACATGATAGAATCTATTGGAGACTATCTCGGAAGCCGAGAGTTTTCCACAAAGAAAGAAGCAAAGAAAACAGAAGATAAAGCCTTAAGCCTTAAGGAAAGGAAAGGAAAGGTTAGGGTAGCACAACCAATGTCAAACCGCAATAGTGAAAGTGAACAAAACGCAGAAGCCGAGAGCCAAAGGGGTGCAGAGGCTCGCATTCGCTCGAGAAAGAACGCTGAAATTGATGAGTTTTTAATCTCACTTTTAATGGAGGGACTCATTGACGAAGCTTATTGGAAATTCCACACCAAATGCGTGCACACGTTAGGTTTAAGAACATATAATCAACTGGTTGTCGAGGCTAGATCAGGGAGAATACCCAAGAATCTATTAGCATTTAAGTTGAAAGGTGCTATTGAGCTACACTACAAGAAACAATTATATCGTGAGAAGCATAATCTACCAGAGTAAATGCAACCAGAGTTTCCAGCAATTCCATCTTAAACAGCGTGCCTCGGGAGGATTGTGCTTGCATAGGTGGAGATGGCTATGCCATACTACCTATGGAAGTAAGCAATCAAACCGATATGATATCAGCCCTGATGGAGTTGCTTTAAACAAACAACAGAGGTCGAGCCCTCCTGAACCTGCTCTCTCTCTACGCATGCGTCTCTGTTCCCCCCCTATGCAAAAGAGTAATCATAGATAAACTATCTACTCACCTCAGTTCTACCTCTATATATACCAGCTTGCCGGTGTAGTCCACCGAATTACCGTACTCGGTAATCGTCATCGTGCCCTGCGTGATGGTGTAGTTCGTCTTGGGCATCACGTTCGTTTCCACCAGGGTCGTGCCGCGGGTGGTCACATCAGAGTAGACATTCCAGTGGAATGTTTCCCCCTTGTTCTTGCCCTGGACAGCAGCGTCCTTGATGTCCGCGAACTGGCGGAACTTCGTCATAGGCTGCACCGCGTGGCGCAGTACCTTGCTCAAATTGGGCGACCACATGTAACCGCCCAAGGAGTTTGTTAACCAAACTTGTTGACCCATGATGGATCTCCTCAAAAATAAAAGTTGGGCTCAGCTCAAACTTCGAGGCCCCTTGCCTTGCGCATCTCTCGAATCACATCCGAGGCGCTGGGCTCTGGAACTTCTACCGTCGTTGCCTTGCTATTCAGGGCCGGGATCGTGTCGATACCTGCCTTGCGCTCCAGCTTTGTATTGCGGTCAATGGTCGGATTTGGCTCTGGTGGTGTCACGCCTTTGCTGGCAAGCCAATCCCGCGTTTTCAAACCGGCTTGTTTCAGGGCTTTGTCGTAAGGTATTCCACTTGCGACTTCGGCATCCAGAAACGCGTCGGCCAGATCGGCGAGGTATGGATCGGCAACAATGTCCTTGAATTCCACCGAGAACTGCTCCAATGCATTTTCTTCAAACAACTGCTGTCTGATTGCAGGCGCTATCTGTGCTGCGATCTGGTCAACATCCAGGATGGGAGCATCTGGGCTCCGTCCAATGCCGGCCTTCTTAAACACTTCAAACGCTTTGCTCTCATCTCCTTCGAATAGGGCTGTCACAAGTGACTTCACCTCTTCGTCGGCGTCACTATCGGTTTTCTTCTCGGTCTCGCCAAACCTTAGCGAATCGGGCTCTTGTTTGGCCGTCGCTCGGGCTTCGTTCAGCAGGCGTGTAGCCTCTTCCAGGCGGCGCTCGGCGGCACCGTT
>OFRF01000163.1_pt1 | contig 19161 bp, 16 predicted proteins | sample 1543081 | NCBI WGS metagenome assembly OFRF01 (sample SAMN07774232, study PRJEB24372) | wastewater metagenome
CCAGGATCGCAGACGGTGGCAACGGCATGTTCAGGGGGCCGAAGGGCGGGGGGCTGGACGGCCGAGCAGAGGCGGCGCTCCTGGCCTACTGGGGTTGGGTGAAGCTGGCACGCAGGGGCGCGATGTGAGCGCACGAACGGTCGCCGCGCTTTATGTCGATCCGGCCGGGGTCTATTCAGGGCTGGAGGGCGTCGAGTGCTGGGGCGAGGAGCGCGACGCCCGCACATACGCCGGGCCGCATCCCGTGGTCGCGCATCCTCCGTGCCAGCGTTGGGGGCGGTTCTGGCATGGATCGCCACGCAAGCCGCATCAGTTCAAGCTGGGTGATGACAAGGGCTGCTTCCGCCGCGCGTTGACGGCTGCGTGGCTGTTCGGCGGCGTGATCGAGCACCCGGCCGACAGTCTTGCCTGGAGGCATTTCGGCATCACGCCCCCGCGCCGCGGTGCCGGTTGGATACCGGCCGCGGGTGGCGGTTGGACCTGCTACGTCGAGCAGGGCCACTACGGGCATTTCAGCCGCAAAGGCACATGGCTGCTGGTCTATGGCACGCGACCGCCCGAACTGTCATGGGGGCGACTACCGCAACGCCTGGACCCCAAGATGGTCGAACGCCACGGCTACGAATACGCCAGACGCAAGGGGCTGGTGGCCATGGTCGGCGGCAAGAACAAGACCGCGATCCGCAACGCCACGCCAGCGCCTTTTCGGGACGTGCTGCTGGCCATTGCCAGGAGCGTCGCATGAGCAAAAAGCGAGCCTCCCGCCGCGACTACACCGATGTCGATTGGTCCAAATGGGACGATACGCTCATCCGCTTGTGGCACGCCGGCGCCCAAATGGCCGAGATATGCCAAGCGATCCCGGGCGCAACCAAATTCGCCATTGCCGGGAGGCGAAACAGGCTGAAGCTGCCGGCTCGCCGCGCGCCCATGAACCTGACGGCGGAACAACTCGCGGCCAGGTCGGTCGCCATCAAGCTCGCTGCCGAGCGGCGCAGGGCACGATCGGGCGCTGCGGCTCTCGACAGTGCGCGCGTCGCCTCGATGCTCGGGAAATCGCACCGCAAGCCGATCGAGGCACCGCCCCGCGTCGATTACAAGCCGCCGGCTGTCCCGCCGCCAACCAAGTGCCAATGGCCGCTGACAGACAGGCGGCCGTGGCTGTTTTGCGAGGGGCCGATCGGTCGCGGCGCGTACTGCGAGACGCACGGCGGCCTGGCCTATGCGGTACCGAGTGAGTGGGCAAAGAGGACGTACGGGACATGAGAAACATTTACCCAGGTGTCTGCTATCGCTGCGGAGAAGTGGTCGCTGCTGGAGAAGGCCACTATGAGTTGGTGCCCAAAAAGTTGCGCGACATGGGCCTTCCTAAATGGAAAACGCAGCATGCCGACTGCGCGATACGCTGGCGCGGGCAGCAGCCGACGCGAGAGGCCGCGCTCACGGTGAGAAAACAGGGCGCCAGGTGATACAGCCCCTTTTCCCCTACCAGTCCGAAGGCGCTGACTGGCTCGCGCCTCGCAAGCGGTCAGGCTTGTTTGACGAGCCCGGCCTGGGGAAAACGAGTCAGTGCATCCGCGCGGCCGATCTGCGCGGCGCGATGCGGATCATCGTCATCTGCCCGGCCATCGCGCGGGAGCATTGGCGTGGTGAATTTCGCAAATTCAGCAAGATCGGCCGCCGTGTGCTCAAGGCTGCCAACATCCACGACTATCGAGCGTGGGAGCGCGGGCGCTGGGACGTGCTGCTGTGCTCCTACGAGATGGCCGTGAAGTGGGCACCGCTGATCATCGAGCACGGCGAGCCGCTGGACATGATCGTGCTCGATGAGGCCCACTACCTGAAGAACAGCGAGGCCAAGCGCACGAAGGCCCTTCTCGGCCCCGGCGCTGACGGGCTCGACGGCCTGACGGCTTGGGCGAAGGGCGCTGTCTGGGTGACGGGCACGCCCATTCCGAACGATCCCGGCGACTGCTGGACGTTCCTCCGGTTCTGCGGCGTGATGCCGCTGGCGCTCGGCGCCTTCCAGCGCCGCTACTTCACCGCGAGGCCAGGGTCCTATGCCACGCGCTACGCCCTGCGCTCCGAGACAGCGCCTGAGCTGCGCGACCTGCTGGAGAACAACAGCATCCGCCGGCGCCTGGCCGACGTAGGGATACAGCTCCCGCCGATCTTCCTGACTTCCACCCTGGTCGAGGGCGACACGACGGACATCCGGGACATGCTGGCCAACCACCCGGGGCTCGACAAGCGCATTGCCACGGCGATCGAGAGCATGGCGGGGGATGAGTGGTCGTTGGCGGGCGCGATCGACAGGGTGGACAGCGAGCACGTCGCGGTGCTGCGCAGGCTGATCGGGGAGGCCAAGGCGCTGCCGTATGGGCAAATGCTCTTGGGCGAGTTGCACGGCGGCCTGGACAAAATGGTGGTGTTCGGGCTGCACAAGCGGGCGGCGCACATCCTGCAAACTTACTTGCTCGATCACAACATCCAGGCCGTCATCATCAACGGCGACACACCCGAGGCGCACCGCCAGGCCTACATGACGGCGTTCCAGGATGATCCGACCGTCAGGGTGCTGATCGGCAATATCAGGGCGGCGGGTGTCGCGCTCACGCTCACCGCGAGCTGCCACATCGACATGCTCGAAAGCGACTGGTCGCCGGCGGCGAACTGGCAGGCGTTGAAGCGAGTTCACCGCATCACCCAGACACGGGCCGTAAGGGCGCGGTTCATCACCTTGGCCGAGTCGTTCGACGAGATCGTCAACCGGATCGTCGCGGAGAAGACGGAGAAGATCGGCGTGTTGGAGGGACAGGAAATGTTTTCTGTCCCTGCTTGACAGCCATCGCGCACCCGTTTTAACTTGTTACAACGACCAACCCACAGGAGCCAAGATGCCCACCCTCATCACCTTCGCCACCGACAACCCCGAAGACGCCAAGCGCATCATGGAGGCGCTGTACGGCGCCCCGGCGCAGGACGCCTTGCCGCTTCCCGCCGCGCCGGCGCGTGGTCGCGCTGCTGCCAAAGCCCCCGATCCCGCATCGACGGTGACAACCACCGTGGCGCCCCCGGCCGCACCTGCCGCCCCCGTGCCCACGCCGCCGGCAGCCGTGGTGCCGCCGCCCACGCCCGCCCCGCCCCCGCCTGCCCCCGTCGCGGCTCCTGTTGCCCAGGAGCAGCCCGAACCCGGCTGGACGCTGGAGCACGTCAAGGGCATGGCCAAGGCGTTCCTGACCAACCCCAAGGGCGGCCCGGACAAGCTGGAGGAGGTGCTGAAGCGCCACGGCGCGGCGGCCGTCGGCACGGCATCGCCGGGCGTCTGGCACCTGCTCTACGCCGACATGGCTGCGATCCTGGAAGCGGCCTGACGCCATGAGCATAGGCCAGCAGCTGATGGACCGGGATTTCCACGCCACCTATTCGGGGTCCGGTATCCATCGACTGCTGGCCGGCTGCTACGGCTCTGTGCGCCTGGCGAAGACAGTGCCGCCAGCCCCACCGACCAAGTGGCAGGAAGAAGGGACGGCGGCGCACGCCGAGCTGGAGCGGCGCCTGTTGGGCGGGAGCCACACCACGGAGCAGGCGCGAGAAGGCGCCGTCGGCGTGGCCTATGCCTACGTGCAGGATCGCCTGCGAGAGGCCGAGCACGAGGGCACGCAGCAGCGCGAACACCGGGTCTACTTCCCCCAGCTGATCGTGCCGCGCGACGAGTGCAGCGGCACCCTGGACGTAATGGTGACGGCCGATCGGCGCGCCTGGATCATCGACTACAAGCACGGCGCCGGCGGGTTCGTCGCGGCCGAGGAAAACGCCCAGCTCATGTTCTATGCCTGGGCGGCGCTACACGACAAACTGCACCTGTTCGACGAGATCACGCTGACGATCATACAGCCGAATAGCTGGCAGGACGGCGAGCCGATCCGGGAACACAAGACGGACGCGCTGGAGCTGTTCGACTTCTCCCGCCGCGTCATCCACGCCATCGAGCAGGCAGAGAGGCTTCACGCCCCCTTGCTCCCCGGCGAGCACTGCAAGTTCTGCCCCGCGGCGCCGGTGTGCGACGCGCGGGAGCGCGATGCGATCGCTACCATGTCAGGCGCGAGGCCGCTTTCGGTGCGCGAATGGCAACCTGCCGATTTGCCCAAGGCTTCCGATCTGGACCTTGGGCGCCTCGGCCAGATCGTCACCAAGGCCGGCGCCATCAGGTCCTGGCTGAAGACGGTCGAGGATTACGCCGAGGCCAGGGCGCTTGCTGGTGAGATCGAGGTGCCAGGGTGCAAGGTGGTCGAGGCCGGGGCGCGGCGAAAGTGGGAAGGTAGCGAGCCGTGGGCGGCCGGTATGCTGGCGCAGACACTCCTCAAAATGCGCGGCCAAAGCCTCGACGGCCCGTCTGGCGACGAACACTTTGACGTTGCACTGGCCGAGGTGTGGCCTCGCAAGCTCATGGGCATCACCGAGGCCGAGAAGCTGGTTGTCGAGGCGGCGACGCGCGGCCTGGAGACAGCAGCCGAGAAGCGCGCCGCGATTGCCAAGGCCAAGGAGGCATTCAGCGCCTTGACCACGAAGGAAAGCAGCGGGGCGTTGTCCCTGGTCCCGCTGTCCGACCCAAGGCCGCCAGTGAACCGGGCGGCAAAGCATTTCGGGGGCGTTCAGGTCATAGGAGTTGACGAGTGAGTCAGATGCGAGACAGCGCCAAGAGCGCCGAGTGGGTGGCCAAGGTGGTCGCCGCGAACCCGATGCAGAAGATCATGAACCTGCAAACCGGGGCGTGGGATGGCAACATCCGCACCTGTCCGGTGCGGCTGAACTTCTTCCACAACGCCCTGCACACGCCGGTGCGCGGCACCAACGACGACGGGACGCAGCGCGATACCGCGATCTTCGAGATTCAGGCGATGTTCCCGCCTTGCGCGCGGGACCAGGTGGACGGCGTGCTCTGGCCCGAGGTCTACACGCTGATGCGCTCGGCCTTCCCGGCCAACATCAACCCGCAGGGCGAGCCCTTCGGCCTGAAGAACCCCATCCGCGAGCAGGCCGAGAAGCAGAACTACGCCGGCTTCACCCCCGGTGGCCAGGTGCTGCGCATGACCACGCAGTTCAAGCCGCCGGTGGTCGATAGCGCGAACAATCCGATCGTCGACACGTCGCGCGCCTATCCTGGCGTCTGGGCGCTGGTGTCCTTCAACCTGTTCGCCTACCCGAAGCCCGGCAGCAAGTTCAAGGGCAACCGGGGCGTGTCGGCCGGGTTGCAGGCGGTGATGATCATCGCTGACGACACCCCGCTGGCGGGCGGGGCGGTGGACACCAAGACGCAGTTCGCCGGGGTGAACATCGACGCGGGGTTCGATCCGGCCAAGGCGTTTGGTGGCACTGTCGTGCCACCTCCTCCGCCCCCTCCACCTCGTCGCGATCTGATCGGCTAAGCCATGGCCCGGCAACCTAAGACTGTCGGCGGCGAGGCCGCGGCCTGGGAGAAGGTCCAGGCCGGCTTGCGCATGGCCATTGAGGGCGTGACGGAGGTGTCGATCCGGCGCAGTGACGACCGCTGGGCGGTGATCGGCCGGATGCTGGAGCAGATGCTTGCCAAAGTGGGCGAGCTGTATCTGGCAGCGAAGATGAGCGCCGTGCAGGGGAGCAGGATGCAGTGAGCCTCGCGCTGCACGTGGATTGGGAGACACGCTCTGCGGTTGATCTGAAAACCGCTGGGCTGCACCGCTACGCCGAGGACCCCTCGACAGGCATCTGGTGTCTGGCCTGGGCGTTCTCGGACGGCGACAAGGGCTTGTGGTGCCCTGGCCTGTGGTTCCCGCAGCGCGTCCTCGACCATGTGCTCAACGGCGGCAGGGTGGTGGCGCACAACGCGGCGTTCGAGCGGACGATCTGGAACAAGGTGCTGCCACGCTACATCGGCAAGCAGGTGTTCGTCCCACCGATGTTCATCCGCCAGCAGGACTGTACGATGGCGCGCTGCGCAGCACTCGGCATCCCGGCGCGCCTCGAAGACGCCGGCCACGTCCTCGGCATCGCGGAGAAGAAAGACAAGGCGGGCCACGCCAATATGCTGGTGCTCGCCAAGCCCAAGAAGAGCCACCCGGACGGCACGATCGAGTGGGCCGACACGCCCGAGCGCCTGGCCATGCAGTATACCTATTGCACCCAGGACGTGGCGGCCGAGACGGAGATCGACGCCAAGGTCCCACCGCTGTCTGCGCGCGAGCGTTTGGTCTGGGAGTTGGACCAGAAAATCAATGACCGTGGCACCATGCTCGACGTCGAGACGATCCGTGCCGCTGGCCAGGTCGTCGCTGCCGAGAAGCTGCGGCTCGACGCCGCCCTGTCGCATGCCACCGACGGCGTTGTGACTGCTGTCACCCAGGCCGTCAGGCTGCGGGCCTGGATCGAGGCGCGCGGCATCCCGTGTGCCGGGCTGGGCAAGGACAACATCGGCGCCGTGCTGCGGGCAGCCAAGGCTGCTGGCGACGATGCCGTATTGCGCGCCCTGGCCATACGCAAGGAGGGCGCCAAGTCCAGCACCGCCAAGCTGGGAGCCATGCTGGCGTGTGTCTGCCAGGACGGCCGGGCACGGGGGCTGCTGGCCTACCACGGGGCCAGCACCGGGCGCTGGGCGGGGCGCCTCATCCAGCCGCAGAACCTCTACCGCACCGATCCCGACGAGGACGGCGACGACATCCACGATGTTATCGGACTCCTGTCCGGTGAAATTTCACCGGCTAACAAAGCCCGCGCCATCCACCTGCTGATCGGCCAATCGGCCACGGTGATGATCGCCAAGTGCCTGCGGTCCATGTTCATCGCCACGCCCGGCATGCGCTTTGTCGGCGGGGACCTGTCGAACATCGAGGGGCGCATCGCTGCCTGGATCACGGGCGAGCAGTGGAAGGTCGACGCGTTCCGCGCCTACGACGAGAAGCGCGGCCCCGATCTCTACCGCGTGGCCTATGCGCGGTCGTTCGGTGTGGACGATCCGGCCGCTGTCACGGGGGCTCGCCGCCAGGTCGGCAAGGTGACGGAGCTGTCGCTGCAATATCAAGGCTCGGTTGGTGCCTGGATCAAGATGGCTGCCAACTACGGGGTGGCGCCGGCCGATGTTGTCGAGGTGGTGCGCCTCGCCGTGCCTGAAGAAGCATGGCTGGCCACGGCGATGGCCTACCCGCACGCCCCCGATAAGCACGGCCTGCCGCAAAACGAGTGGGTGGCGATAAAGCTCATCGTCAAAGGCTGGCGCGAGGCCCACAGCCGGCTGGTGCAGGGCTGGTGGGACCTTCAGGACGCGGCGATCGAGGCTGTGGCCAATCCGGGCGCCGTGGTGCCGGTACTCGACGGCAAGGTCCGCTATGTCTTCGCACGAGGGTTTTTGTGGTGCTCGCTGCCGAGCGGCCGAGTGCTGGCATACTTCAACCCACGCGTCGTCACTGCCGACACCAGCTACATCGAGACACCCGACGGCACGCGCATCAAGCTCGACGCCCTGTGGGAAGGCGAGCGCGAAGAGCTGCTGGAGAACGGCGGCATGTTGGTTCGCCAGTCCCGCCGGCGCGTCGACTACGAGGGCTACGAGGGCGAGAAGAAGCGTTGGGCGACGATGAACCTGTACGGCGGCATGCAGTTCAATCACCTCGTCCAGGGGACGGCGCGGGACATCATGGTCGACGGGATGCTGGAGGCCGACAGGCGCGGCTATCCCCTGGTGCTTACCGTGCATGACGAACTGCTGGCCGAGTGCCCCTCCGGCTTCGGAGGGGCTGACGAGCTTGCCGAGATCATGTCAACTGTGCCGGCCTGGGTGGTGGGCGATCTACCCCTGGCGGCCAAAGCCTGGGAGGACGTTCGGTATGCGAAGTGACAAATACGGCCTGTGGAAGGGCCACACGCGCTGGGCGCCGCCGCTGGCGGGCCTGACAGCCGCCGAACGCGACGCCTTGGCGCGGGCGCCAGTGCCGCGCGATGATGGCAGTGGCTGGATGATCGCGGCGCTGTTTCTGGTGCTGACCAACGTGATCGCCTTCGGCATCGGCTTTGCCATCGGCGCCGGCGGTCATCTGCTCTGGAAGGTTCTCGGCTATGGCGTCTGACGAAGACGTCTTCGAGGTGGTGCGCGCCCGGCTGCGCGACCGGGCGCCGCTCCAGTACAATATATGGATGATGCTCGGCCGCGGCACGCCGCGCACGGTGGACGAACTGGCCGGGGTGCTGTGGTATCCGAACACGCCACCTGTGTTGCAGCGCACCCGGCAGTTCCGCGTCGGCGCGTTCATCGGCCACCTGAACCGGCTGCACCTGCGCAAACACGACAGGGTGATCAAGCCCGGGTCGCTGCGCGGAACCTATCAACTCTACCTGTTGTCCGCCTGGCAGGACGAACAGGCCGCACAGCGCCTGGCGCTCATCAAAGCCGCGCAGGCTGCTGGTCGTCCGATCCCGAGCTTCCTGCCGCGCGGCTTCGCCAGCCCGGACGTGAAGCGCGGGCGCAAGAAGACGAAAGGCAAGAAGCCGGCCGCCGCCAGCACCTAGTCCGAGGAAACCCATGGCCAAGCTGCAAAGCGCGCTGGCCTGGGCCAAGCGCGGATACCGAGTCTTTCCCTTGGCGCCGGATAGCCGCCGCCCCGCCGAACCTGGCTGGGACTGGTCGGCCAACGCCTCGACCGATCCCGAGATGATCGCGTTCTGGTGGGGCACAGGCGACTGGAACATCGGCTGCTGCACGGGCGGCGGCGTGGTCGTGGTGGACCTGGACCAGAAGAACGATCAGGACGGCATCGGCGCCTACATGGAGCACGGCGGCACGTTCGGCACTTTGGCAGTGCGCACCACCACGGGCGGGATGCACCTCTACTTCGCTGGCGATGGCCGCAACAGCGTAGGCAAGGTGGCCCCCGGCATCGACCTGCGCGGCGAGGGCGGCTACGTCGTGGCGCCCGGCAGCACCATCGACGGCGTGGCCTACGAGCTCGTGTCCGACAAGCCGCTGGCGCCCCTGCCGGCCTGGGTAGCAGAGGCCGCCCAGCAGCGCGCCACGGTGGCGTCCAGCGCCCCGCTTACCGAACTGGACACCCCGCAGGCGCTGGCCGGCGCTGCGCTGTGGCTGGAGGGCCAGCGCCCGGCGGTCGAGGGCCAGGGCGGCGACGCTTACACCTACCAGGTGGCTTGCGAGCTTCGGGACCGCGGCGTCTCCGCGGCACTGACGCTCGACCTGCTGCTGGAGCACTGGAACGAGCGGTGCCTGCCTCCATGGATGCCGGATGAACTGCGCGCCAAGGTGGAGAACGCCTTCGCCTACGCGCAGAACCCCGCCGGCGCCAAGGCCACCGCCGTGTTGCTGGGCGTCGGACAGGCGCCGCTCATGATCCACGAAGACGAAGCGCCGGCCGCGGCCGCCACCGAGGACCGCGACCTGTCGGCCTTCGCGCTCGGCAGCATCGTGCCCCTGGCCAATCTGCCGGCCCGGCCCTGGCTCTACCGGCGCTTCCTGATGCGCGGCGAGATCACGGCGCTCGCTGCCGCAGGCGCCGCCGGCAAGAGCCTGGTGGCCATCACGGCGGCGGTGCATCTGGCGCTGGGCCGGGACTGGCTGGGGTTCCACCTAAACGGCGGCCCGCAGAACAGCATGCTCGTCAACGCCGAGGACAATCTGGCGGAGATGAGCCGCCGCCTCTACGCGCTGTGCTTCGCGCTCGGCATCGACGCGGCGCTTGTCATCCCGCGCATCGCGCTGGTGTCGGGGAAGACGAAAAGCGCCAAGATCAAGCTGGCCAAGATGGGCAAGGACGGCCCCGAACTGGTGCTGGAGGATGTGAACGCCCTGCTGAACGTCTGTCACCACCAGCAGATCGTCATGCTCGGCATTGATCCGCTGGTGAAGATGCACAGCGGCCTGTCCGAGAACGACAGTTCGCATATGGACCTGCCGATGGAGGCGCTATCGAGCATCGCCACCGAGGGCAACCTGGCCATCCTGCTGGCGTTGCACCTGGCCAAGCCGGGGATCGCCGGCACGGCGGCCTATGTCGGCAACGCCGATGCCATCCGGGGATCGAGCAACATCATCACCAGCGCCCGCGCCGCCTTCACCCTGGCCGGCCCGACGGAGGATGACGTGTCGCGACTCAACCTGACGCGAGACCAGCGCGAGCGGCTGGTACGGCTGGACGATGCGAAGATGAACCTGTCGCTGAAGAGCGGCGAGCCAGCATGGCTGGAGAAGCGCACCGTGCTACTGCCCAACGGCGACGAGGTGGGCGCCCTGCTCCCGGCCGACATGTCCCTGCGCGCAGAGGCCAATCGCAGCGTGCTGGCGCGCAGCCTGGTGGCGGAGATGAATGCGCGCGGCGTGGCGTCGATGGGCCTTGCCGAGGTGACAGCGATCGTGAAGGACCTGGACCCGATCTACAGCAAGCTGACGACCGCGGCTGTGCGGACGCGGCTGGAGCGGTTCTTCATGGACGACGTGCCGCTGGGCGACGGGAGCGCGCTGCACCTGACGCCCGGCAAGAACAGGATGATCACCGTGGTGGGCGAGTGACACTGCCCTCGCCACCGCTATCAAAGGAGACGCGCCATGACCGCCCCCCGCTGCGAGCCCCGCGAAGCCGCCGACACGATCGCCGCCCTTCGCGTCGAGCGCGACGCCGCACTGGCTGATGTAGAGCGCCTCCGGTCAGCCGCACAGTATCAGGCCGATCTGGTGCGGTCTTGGGGATACGAGAACAAACCGAACGAAAGCAACGGCGCGCTGATCCGGCGGGCGCTGGAGGAGGGGCAGTCCGCGATTGCGGAGACGGGGAGGTTGAGGGAGGCGTTGAACACGCCGGAGTTGCATGATTTCGCTGCGGGCGTCGTCAGTGAGGCTCAACATCAGCGCGAACGCTGGGGTGCTGAACATGACGCAGGGAAAGCGCCGGAAGATTGGTTCTGGCTGCTCGGCTATCTCGGCGGCAAAGCCCTGCACGCGGCTAAGTCCGACGACATCGACAAGGCGCTGCACCACACCATCAGTACCGCCGCCGCGCTCGCGAATTGGCACGCCGCGCTACTCGGCGTCACCGGCATGCGTCCCGGCATCGGCCCTGGCAGCGCCGGCTATTCGGCTGCCCGCGCCGCCCTCTCCGCCCACCGCGCAGCAGCCGGGACGGGGGATGGGACATGAGCGCGCCTACCCTTTCGGCGCCGGCACGCCACCCAGGGCCGCGCACGCCGCCACCACGGACGGATGCACAAGCGCCGCATCCACCGCAGCGGCCTTCGCCGCATCACCGCCGGCCGTCGTCGCCACCGACACCGCGACAGGTTGCAGCGCCCCGCTCACCAGGCATGCGGACTTGATCGTCGTCATGGCCTGCTGCTGTTGCTCCGGGGTGCAGGCGGCGAGAAGGAGGATGGCAGGGATGATGAACTTCATTGTGGTGTCTCCGGGTTTGCAGGCTTTGCCGACAACCGCGTGATCGTCTCATCCTTCTTCTGGCTGCCGGCACTTGACGCGAAGAAGTAATTCGCCGCCGCGCCAGCGATGGCCAGCACACCGCCGACCGTCTGTGCCTTGCTGGTGTCATCCCCGAGCGCAAACACCGCCGCGACGGTGCCGGCGAATATCGCCATCACGACAAGGGCGATGATGGTTTGGGAGTTGAGAAGCGGCGGGGTTTCGTTCATTTCCGTTGTCCGTCAATCGTCCGTTCGATCCGATCCAGCGCCCGCCGCATATCATCCTGCGACGTTTTCAGCGCGGCGAGGCTTTCGCCAACCTTCGTTGCCTCTATCAGAGCCGTCCGCGCTTCCACGGCCCCGATACGGCTGTCCATCTTGGATGCGAACCAAATCCCGGCCGCAACTTGGGCCGCCAACATCAAAATGATGGAGACGTTGACGCGCTTGTCCAAGTGCCAGGAATCCAAAGGGTTTCCGTTTTCAGCATCGCTTACTATCGTATTCACGGAAACCCCCTATGCCCACAACCGCAACGTGAACCGCGTGTATTTAACGACTTTTTATCGCATTATTGACGTGGCAGGCCGAGCGACGCCTTCAGCGCCGCCAGTTCGGCATCCTGCTCCCTCGCCACCTGCCACAGCACGGCGACGAGCTGGTCGATGCGCAGGCCCTCCACGCCGCTATCCTTCACGTAGACGCCAAGATCGCCCAGGCCCAGCTTCTGCACGGCGGCCTGCACCTCGGTGGCCGAGAACCCCAGATGCGTGCGCTTGCCGGGCCGCATGACGACGCGCTGTACCGGCACCTGCTGCACGGCCATGCGGGGAACCCGGTGCATCCGCGGCACGCGGACAGAAGGGTGGGTGATCCGCCCCTGGCCATCGCGCATCGGCTTGGTCCAGTCGTACACCTGCTCGCCCTTAGCATCGACGACTGGAACCTCGTCGACCACGCGGCGATCAACCTTTTCCTTCGCCTTGCGCTCGATCGCCCGGCCATCGCGCACCTCGTAGACCACCTTCTCGACCTCGACCGTCTCGTACACCTGCGTGCTCTGCTCCTCCATCACCGTCTCCGTGGCGCTGCCGCCCTCCTTGAACTTGAAGGCGATCGGCCGGATTTCACGCAGTAGCGGCAGCATCGAGGCCAGGGGGGCGATGTCCTTCTTCAGCTTCGGATCGGACGTGTTGATCGTGCCGTTGGCGGCGAAAAGCTCGGTCAAGCGGAGCGAGCCATTGCCGAAGCTGATCACGTTGTCGGCATAGGGCACGATCGCCCCGGTGGCGGCCAGCACAAGCTGGTTCGATGTGTCGCCGACGACCACGTTGTCACTGGCGCTCATGCTGATGAGGTTGCGCGCCGTGCCACCCACCGTCTTGCCGCGCAGGACATGGGCGTTGCCCATCTGGATGGCCGCGGCGGTGCTGGTTGAAGGGGACAGGTCGATGGCGTAGTCGTAGGCACCCTGGAGATCGAGCGCGCGGTCTGCCGTGCTCAGGTCCTGCACCGAGGACTGCACGACTGCGCCGGTGATCGTCAGCCCGCGGTTCCAGGCGCTGGCCCCGCCGGTCAGGAGCAGCGCGCTGGTGCTGCGGTAGGACGCCACGCCAGTGATCGACAGGCCGTAGGCGACAGGGGCGGCAAGCCCCGCGCCGTTCGGCGTGTCGCCGCGATGACCGTTCAGATTGTTGAAGTCCAGCTCGTGGCCCTGCGCATTGTAGGTCGCGGCGCCGGCGCCCATGGTCAGGACGGTGTTGAAGGACCAGACATCGCCCGTACCGCTGTCCGCCAGCAGGCCGATGTAAAGCCCCACCTTGTCCCGTTCGGGGCTGGCCGCCGCCGCGCCCCTGTTGCTGATCAGGCCGATGCTGACCAGGAATTCGCGTTCGTTGTCCTGCGCCGTGGTGCCGGTGACGATGAGGCTGCTGAAGGTGTTCACCGGGTTTGCCACCGGGTCGGCCTGGAGCGACTGGTCCCCCTCGATCAGCAGGCTGCCCAGGCTGGTGCCGGGACTCGCCGCCGCGCTGCCGACCAGGTTGCCGCTGGCATCGAAGTACGCCCAGGTGTTGGCACGATCGACGAGCGTTGGCACGTCGGCCACGTTCGCATTGGTGAACGGCACCTTGAAGGACAGGTTGGCCAGGGTCTGGAGTTGCTGGACCTGCATGTCCAGGCGGTCCAGGGCGCTCTCGACCTGCTGCGGGTAGTACGCGCCCTGGTTGCCGAACTCGTAGACCTGGGTGTTCGGCACGGCGCGCACCAACGTCAGGCTGGTGCCGGTGGCGATCGGCGTGCCGCTCGGCAGGTAGGTGAAGGTTCCGCCCGTGGCCACGCCGATGCCGCTGACCGTGTAGTTGGCCTGGGAGATCAGCGAAATCAGCCCGGCCGCGTCGGTGTAGTAGAGCGCGTACTGCCCGGCGGTGGGCAGCAGGAAACTGTAGGTGAACACCGACTGTGCGCCGTTGCCGAGCACAGTGACCTTGGTGGTCTGGGTCGAGATGGTCATGTTCTACCTGCCGAACGTCTGGAGGTGGTCACGCGAGGGCGAAAGTAGGAATTGCTGCCCGGTGCTCTTTTGCGTGTTCTGCTCGTAGCGCGCCAGGTAGCCGGGGTTCAGCGTTTCCTGGAGGCTGTATAGCACGCCGTAGTCCAGCGCGGTGCGTGTCCAGAACAGGTTGATGAAGGGCGCGTTGCTCTTGGCAGCCTGGAAGGCGTCGGCGGCGAAGCGCCCGGCCGACAGCTTGCCCGCCAACGCCGCCTCGCGCGGCTTGACGATGAGCGCGTTGGTCAGGTCGTTGGCCATGCCGAAAGACGGGCCGAGCATGCTGCCCAGCGCGCCCAGGCCGGTGCGGCTCACCTCACCCAGCAGGAAGTCGCCGTATATGCCCAGCCCGCCGCCCTGCACCAACGCGCGCATGACGTTCTTGGAATACTGCCCGGCGTCGTAGCCCTCGGGGTTGGCCGGGTTGAACGGCTCCTTGCCGCGCAGCATGTCCTTGGCGCTCATCGACAGGTAGCCAAACAGCGTCGTGCCGGCGATCAACTTGGCCATGCCCGACACGTCAACCCCGTCGCGACTCCACTCCCGCATGACCGAGCGGGCCATGAAGGACGCCGGGAACTGCTTGAACTGCATAATCGAGCGCCGCGCTTCCGAGCCCCACTCGCCAGCTTTCCCCTCGCCGGCCAGCAGATCGCGGATGGATGCCGTCTCCTCGCTCATGCCTTCCTGCACGTTGTCGAAGATGTAGGTGCTGTATTTCTTCTGGAGATCAGCCCGGGCCTTGTCGGGGTTCGGCCCAAGGTGCGCCACGGCGCTGTCCGGCAGGTCCGCGATGTCCCCGGCGAAGATGTAGCGGTTGCCGTCGGGTGCCTTTTGCACGACCTGGCGAATGGCGTCCCACTCGGGCTGCTCGATGCCGAAGCGCCGCAGCGTCGTCTGCATGCGCCGCGGCAGCGCGGCGTGCTCCAGTCCGGCCTTCTCCGCCGTGTTGTGCAGGAGCATCAGCGTCGATGCGTCCTTCAGGTTCTGCGTCCACCACGGCAGAGCAGTCAGGCGGCTGAAGGTGTCCACCGTCTTGGCCAGCGCCCCGGGCACGCCGTCCTCGGCGCCGAACCGGGTCTGGAGGCTCTGCGCCATATAGTCCCAGCCGATATTGGCCTCGCGCATCGCGGCTTTCCGCCCGGCGCCGTCCGGGAACAGCTGCCCCAGGTGCCAGGATAGGCTCTCCAGCGCGCCGATGCCGTTGTGCCGCGCCATGGCCGCCGTGCTCGACAGGTCCGGGATGGACGATATGGCCGCGCCGCCTAGCTTGAACCGCTGGAAGGAGCGCAGCGACGCGAAGAACGCTGCCGTCTTCTCGTTCTCGATCGGCCGCGGGTTGCGCATGGCATGGTCGTAGAGCCGCAGCATGCGCTCTTTCTGCTGGGACAGGAGGGTGGCGTCAGCGGTGCGCCCCTCGTCGCGCGCCTTCACGGCCAGGTCGTCGAGCCAGCCGTTGAGCATGGCGCGCGGGTTGGTGCCGAGCAGCTGCATCGCCTCGACTGCCCGGCTGCCGCGCTCCAGCGTCGATAGCACCGTGCCGTTCAGGCTGCCGTTGCCGAACTCGCGGTTGTAGTCCATCCAGGCATCGGGGCTCTTGAAGAACAGCTTGCGCTCGGCCGATAGCTTCTTGGCCAGGTTCGCCGGGCCTTTGAACCCTGCGATCCAGTCGCCTTGCTCGCTGCCGGTGTGAATTCCGGTGGCGAGGTTGCGGTAGGTCTGACGCAGGAAGCCGTCGATCTCATCGGGCAACATGTCGTCGAAGGTGCGGGCGGCCAGTTTCGGGCGGATGCCTGCCACCCAGGCGTCCTCGCCGGCGCGGATGATCTTGGCGCGGTTGTGGGTCTGCCGCGCGATGTACTGGTCCAGCTTGCCGACGAAGGCCCCGGCGTCGTTCTCGGCCAGCCGCAGCGCGTCCTGGTGCTTGTGGATGATCTCGGCCATCCTCTTGGCCTGGGCGTTGCCGGTGTCGCGGCCCCAGGTCGGATCGTCGATGCGGCCAAGTTCGTTGGCGACGTCGCGCTCGAAAGCCGGATCGGCCTTCTTGAACGCCTTGTCCATGCCGGCGTCTTCCAGGTCGTGGAAAAAGGCATTGACCGTGTTGCGCACCCGCTGCCCGCCCATGGCGTTCAGCGACAGCGCCGCGTCCTTGAAGGCACCCTTGCGCTGCACGCCGTCGATCACCGCGATCACGCTGTCCAGATCACGGCCGGGGACCACACGCGCGGTCAGGCCTTCCTGTGCCAGCATGTTGATGCGGGCCTGCCGCTTCTCGATCGCCCGCGCCACCGCCGCCTCGTCGCCAAGCTCTTTGCCCGCGCGCATGGCCGCGCCCTCTTGCGTCATGCCCTCGCGGGTGTAGCGGTTGATGCGCGCGTTGGCGCGCTCGAAGTAAAACTCCAGGTCGTCTTTCGACATGGGGCGGCCGGCAGCTTCCGCAGCTTCGGCAAAGCAGTCCTTGGCGCTTTTCGGTGCGGTGGCCATCAGCGCCTCACAATGCAGTTCGCAGCCGTCTCAAACACAGCAGCATCGACACGCGCTTCTTCGTCGACCAGGGCGTCGTAGGCCTTAAGCCTCTCGATCATGGGGTCCGGCGCGGCCACGCTTTTTGCCACGGCAGTCTCTCGCGGCGATCGACCTGCGGCCTCTCCTGTGACGAGAACACGCTCAGGGTTAAAAGCGAATACTTGATCCTGGAGTATCTCGGTGGGCATCGCCCGCTGCACCAGCAGTTTCGCGAGAGCGTCGTGCGCGGGGGTGCCTTCCAGATCATCAAACCCCTGCACAATGATGCCGTCGTAGCCCTCCTTGCGGAGCGCATCTGCCACCTGCGTGCCGGTGACGATGCTTTTCTGCGCCTCGTCAAGGCGGGCGAAATCGGCTGCCGTAGGCTCGCGGGTCGCACGCGCCGTGCCGTAGTCTGCGGCGTCCAGCGCCGCTTGCAATTCGGCTCCTGCCTCACGTGTCGCGCCGAAACGCTCTGCGAATGCGCCCACCGTGTCCGGTGACAGAACAAAGGCCCGTTCAAAATTCGCCTGCACACGGTAGTTTGTGCGCGCCCCCATGTGCGTTCGATCACCGCCTGTCCATGCGCCGCTGTTGTCGAGATACACACCGCCGCCGCCGAAGGTGCCACCGTCTCCGTCGAAACGATCTTGCGCCTCGGCTATAGACGAGAAGCGCGTCAGCGGTCCCTGCTCCGTGAGGCGCGCGTGGCCGAGATTCAGAGCACCGGAAAACTCTGTTCCGACTTGCGCCGACGCGGTGGGGGGCCTGGACAGCCGGATCAGGTCGTCGAGCGCCTTGGTCTGCTTCTCCACATCGGACAGGTTGCGCGCTGCGGCGCCGGGCTCGCTCGGCGGCTTCGGATCGGGCGGCGCCAGGCCGGTGCGGCTCGCTGGCGGCGGGGGCTGGGCGGCTGCGGGATCGACGCGGGGCGTAGTGGCCTGCTGGAACGACGTGCGCGCCTGCTGCTCCAACTGGTTGGCCCGCGCCAGCAGGTCGGCATTGGTCAGTTCGCCGGACAGCGACTCGGGCGTGATCGCCACGTTGTCCGTCTTCCACCGCTCGATCGCCGCCACGGCGTCCGTCAGCGTCGCTTGCCCCCGAGCCACGGCACGGCCGAGCTCCAACGCTTGCTGCGGCGACAGGCGGCTGTCCAACGCCCCGGCGATCTGCCGCATGGCCCGCGCGGCGTTGGCATCCACGACAGCCTGCCGCGCCTCCAGCCGGCTCATCGCCGCACGCTCACCGGCATCTGCCGCCTTGGCCAATACCGCACGCTGCCCGGCGACAACCTCGGCCTCCTTGGCGGCCACCGCCATCGCCGCCTCGGCCCGGTCAGCGCCGGCCGTCGCGCGGTCCAGGGCGGCTTGCAGCCCCTTCAGCTCCGCCGCGTCGCGCGCCACGGACAACTCGCCGGCGCTGCCGGTGTCCAGGGTGCCGCGCCCCTCCAGCAGCATCGTGCGCTCGGCTTCCAGCGCGCGGCGCCGGGCGGCCGGGATCGTGCCGGCAAGCTCGGCGTCCACCGCCTCCAGCCGCCCGGCCGTCTCCGCGTCCATGCCGCTGGCCAGGGCACGCTCCCGCACCCGCGCCATGTCGGATTGCAGGCTGTCGGCCTCGGCCCGCAGGCGCCCGGCCGTGTCGCCGCTGCGCGCCGCGGCTTCCGCCGGCGTGTTGCGCCGGCCGGCCTGCTCGCGCTGGGCGCGCACCGCGGCCAGTTCCTGTGCCGCCTCGGCCTCGATGCGGGTCTGCGCGTCGGCCAGGCGGCGTATCTGCTGGGCGGCCTCCAGGTTCTCGGACAGGTCCAGGATGGCCGACGCCTCGAACGGCCGCCCCTCGGCCTGCGCCGCCACCGCCCCGCGGCCCAGCGCCTGTTGCACCTCGGGCGATGCGGCCTGGATGCGCTCGCTGGCGACGCGCGCCGGCGCCCAATCCGGCAGGCCACGGGACCGCTCCAGCAGAGCCCCCATGCCGCTGTGCAGTCCGGCGCCTGCCACCGTGCCCAGCAGGACGTTCAGCAGCGCGCCGCTCATCGTCCAGTCGTCGCGCTCCTGGCGCGAGAGCGCGTAGTTCAGCGGCTCCAGCGCGGCCATGCCGGCAGCGCCCTGCGTGGCGCCCGTCAGCGCCCGCACACCGGCCCGGGCTCCCGCGCTGGCACCCGCGCTGACGGCGAGCATGCGCGCGGCTGTCGCTTCGTTCACGCCGGGCACGAACATGGCCGCCAGGTTCACCGGGTCCGCGATCGAGCCGATCATGCTGGCGACGAACCGCGCGGCCATGCCTTGGGTGAGCATGTTGTCGGCGCGACCGAGCACCTGCGCGCGACGCATCTGCGCGACCTTGTGGTCGTACAGGCTCTGCGCCACGGATTGCGGCGTGTCCTTGTCGAAGGACAGCACGCCCGGGATGTCGTACTCGCGCTTGAGCACGTCGACCGGCACCATCGGGCTGGGCGGCAGCGCTCCCGTAGGCATACCGAATAGGGTGGCATTCAGCGGCTCGTAGGTGCCGGGGGTGGTTTCAGCGTAACCGCTCGCAACAATACGCGCAGTGCGCGACACGGGGGCCTCGGTGAAACTTTGGGCGATCTGCGCGCCCCAGATGTCGCCCGCACCGCCGGACGGGATCAGTTCGGTGCGGCGGGCCTGGACCTCCGGGTCGCTCTG
>OFRF01000167.1_pt1 | contig 19022 bp, 43 predicted proteins | sample 1543081 | NCBI WGS metagenome assembly OFRF01 (sample SAMN07774232, study PRJEB24372) | wastewater metagenome
TGTGGCCCGATGCAAGGCCGTGCTCGCTTTGCCACACCTCGCGCCTGCGAGAAGCCGGAACGACAAAGCCCTGAAGGTCATGCCGTCCGTGGGTGCATCACGGTCCCCTTGCGGGGCAAGCGGCATGAGCTTCAGGGCTCGGTGTCGATTGTCATCCAAGGATGCACCCAATGGCAAGCGCATCTTGGTCGCGGCCGCGTGCGGAATCCCGCCTAGTCGCCCATGATGGCGTGCGCCTGCCTGTGCCCATCGCGCTTCATCGCCACCGGGGAGGCGAAGGAAAGCATCAGCGCATCAGCCTTGTTCGGGCTTGGCAGGCCACGGGACTTCATGTCTTTCTTCGACTCAAGCTGGATTTTCCCGTCCAGCCTTGCGACCGTCTCCGGGCCGGTGATGTCGTCGTATAGCTCCTGATCCTCGGGGATTGCTCCACCCTGCTTCAGCCACTCGCGGCCCTCGCGCCACATGTAAGCCCGCAGGTTCAGGCACCCAGGGTCAGGAGACTCGCCAGCGAACCAGACCAGCCGCCACCGCCGCCGCATGGCCTTGCCGGCAGACACGATGCCAGTGCCATAGCCAGCATCCACGAACACGGCCGCCGCGTTGTGCTCGTCCTCCAGTCGGGCGAGGATGTTTGCCACCTCGACATCGTTGTCGTTCTTCGCCATTGTGGCGATGATGTCGAAGCGCAGCCCCTGCCGTTTTCCGATGACCAGGGCGTCATCTCCTTCCCAAGCCGGGTCACACGTCAGGATGACGGGCGCGAACTCGTATTGATGCGGGTCGAGATGCCGGCCGAACGCCGCGTCGGCATCGGTGCCGCTGATGAACTGCTTGACAGACTGCGCCGGGAACTGACCACGGACTCGGACCTTCACGATGTCGGAGTCTTCCCCGTGCGTGGCGACGAATTCCTCCAGATAGCGCTTGTTCGTGCCCTCAACCTCGCGGCTGTCAATGTGCCGCGTGGTCCACAGCTGCCGATACTTGCGGAAGCACTCGCGGAATCGGCCGGTGTTGCGGGTCGGGTTGCCGAACGCGACCCAAATGATCTCCGTGTCCTCGTCGGTCAGCGCGCCCTCGGCCACTTCCCACACCTTGTCGGCGATCGCCGCAGCCTCGTCGAAGATCAGGATGATCCGCTTGCCCTTGTTGTGCAGGCCCGCGAAGGCTTCGGTGTTGTGCTCAGACCATGGGATGGCATCGGCTCTCCATGACTTCTCCCTGCCAGCCTCAGAGCTGTAGAGGGACATCGCGGGGACTTGCCACATCTCGCGCGTGAGACTGAGCCGCGCCCACTTCGAGATTTCGGGCCATGTCTTGGTGCGTAACTGGTTCTCGGTGTTGGCCGTGACCACGATGCGGCAGTCGTCACACGTCGACATGCCCCACTGGACGACCATCCCGATGGTCGCTGACTTGCCGATGCCGTGACCAGAGGCCACAGCCAGGCGCAGCGGGTGATGCCGCGTCTCCTTGTTGGCAAGGTGCGCGCCGATGATCGAGAAGATGTCGCGCTGCCACGCCCTGGGTCCGGTGTAGCCCTTGAGTTCGCCCTCGCCCCAGGTGAAGGCATCACACGCGAAGCCCAGCGGGTCTAGCGAGTAGTCGGCCAGCGCGTCGATATCTTCAGGTTTCACGCTTCGCCCGCGCCTCTCGCAGCCTGTCGGCAATGCTCACCGTCCCTGAATGCTCGATCTGCTGCTTGTCCCCGTAGACCTTGGGCAGCACCTTCGACAGATACCACTTGCGTGCGTCGATCCTAAGCTTCCGGTGCTCTATCATGTCACCACGCTTCTCTTCAATACCGCCGTCAGCCTTCGTGGTAGTCGTCACACCCTCTTCGGGAGAGTCGGCAATCTGGCGGATTTCCTCGGCCAGTTTGTGCGCCTGCAACTCCCGCGCGCGCGCATATTCCGAAGCGAACCCATCGTGATCCTTCAGCGCCCAAAGCCTGACAGCCGTAGCCGTAGGCATTCCCGGCGTGTCTTCGCATATCCGATCCAGCGCTTCACCGTCCGCAAGCCGCTCGCAGATGATGGCCGCGATCTCCTTGGTGTACCGAACAGGCGTTTTCATCTCCACCCCCCTACAACCCTAGACAGTTCACCCACCGCGTCATCGGACGTTTGAGGCCCGACGCGCTGCACGACGATTCTCGGCGCCAGAGTCAGGCGCTCAACTGGCAGATCGGCCCGGCCCTTCCCACAGACATCGCACCACATGGCGATCAGCAACTCCCCACGCCAGTGCGGAGGCTGGCTGTGACTCAGATATCCGCGCAGAGTGCCCTTGCTGATGCCCGTGTGCCGCGAGACCTCGGCCAGCGTATGCCCTCGCTGTACCAAATCCCACAGCAGGCGGAACCAGTCAACGGCCGTCATGCATCTCCCCGAGCTTCTCGCCACTCTTGCGGCATGACCGATTGTCGCAGCATCCTCCGGGCTGAATCGGAAACCCGCCCTTCGCGCAGATCGGGCCGACAAGCGCCCTGTCTCGCGGCTGTTGTTCACGACGACAACCCCACAATGACCGGCAGGCCATCGAGCCGAGCCTTGATCTCAACCGTCCTGGCGCAGTCCCGAACTTTGCTCGGGTTGCTCGCCCGCATGACCCGCATCGCCACCGCCGCGAACGTCTCCACGGCGCAAAGCGAGTAGTCTTCCTGCGTGCCGTCTTCTGGCTTGAGCGCGTCTCGGAGAACAGACAGGTGCTCTGTCAGCTCGGCCTCGACATCGTTCATGTTTGTTCTTGCTCGCGGGTTCATGCCGCCTGCTCTGCCTGCGCCTGGTTCGCCGTGCCTGTCAACGCCTGCGGCGAGAATGGGGTGAAATTGGTCACTGGAACCTCGCAAAGTAGAAAACCGTCTGTCCTTCTTTTCGCGCATCGAGGAACCTATCGCGCCTCAGTTTGGCGATGGCCGTTTGCGCGGTGGACTCGGCGACACTGAACTTCACGCATACGTCGTCCGTCGTCAGTTCCTCGTCGGCGTTGCGGGTGAAGAACTCGCGCAGCTTGGCGGCTAGGGTCATGTCTTCACCTTCTGCCAGTAGTGAGCCCACGCAGCTCCAATTCTTGGATCACGGCGCGTTCGCCAGCGTCACATGGCCGCGCACATATTCAAGGTCGCTGTCGTCGTCCCAGTAAATGGCGATGTACTCGCCGTGCTTCTCTTTCATGCTTGCTCCTGTGCCTTCGTTCAACATGGGGCCTAACCCGTCATTCGAGCCGACCGTTCCGGCGGCTCAATTCCCACGTTAGGCTTCAATTTCCCACCGTACCTTTTCGCCCCAAGTCTGCATTTCCGCGCGGCTCCGCGTGTTCCAGCCTTTGGCGCTCGGCTTCGATGTGTTGCACACAGTCCACCCTGCCGCCTTGTAGATCGTGCCAGCATGAACGCCCGTGTCTTGGTATGAAATCAGCCGTTGCACGCCTAGCCCTTCTTTGCGCAGTAGCAGGCGCATCACGCGCAGCATGCGGCTTCCTGTGTTCTTTGGCGCGTCGGGCGCAATCGCCATACGGCGCAGTTCGAGCATGCCTTTGCCGTTCAGCATGCGCGCAATGGGCTCGCCCCAAATGGCAACCGCAAAGTACCGGCCACCAAAGATGGCGCCGAACGCAACATTCTTGCCGGTCTGGTTGCGTAGCTCGGGAACCCGTGAGTGCCATTCCCGGTTTAGGGCCAAGGCCACCGGCATCGGGCAACGCCCGAACTCGAGTCGGAGCGGCGAAGTCGGAATCGAACCGCTTCCTTCCTCTTGGAAAAGAGGATGCACTACCCTTATGCAATCGCCGCGTGTGTCCATTATATTTGCTTTCGTGCGTTGAAGCCTAACTGACGGTTTAACCGGACTTGCCTACGGCAAGCCGGTTAGCTCAATTGTTAGAAACCATGCTGCCACTCCCCGCAGTTGGGGCAGTACATCCCGGCCGGCGTGGCGCGGAACAGGTCATTGCCGCACTGGCAGTGCCAATGATCGCCGCCGACATTGACCGCGCCGAGATACCGGCCACGCTCAAGCGAGCAAGCCGGACACTCCATCCAGACTGTCCCGACCGGCGCCACCGCGACCCACTCGTGTTTGCAGGCCAGGCACACAGCCGCGCCGCTAAGGTGCGGCTCTCTGTCTGCCTTGGCTTGCGCGAGGTCTATCACCATCATGGTTTCTAACCCTGCGTTCGAGCGGACGGCCCCGGAGTACCGGGTCCACCGCTCAACTCCACGTTAGGCCCCGAATCCACCACCGTGGCAGGCATCCAGTAGAGGGGCTGGTGAATCCGCTCTTCAGGGTCCGTGAACTCGAAGAACTCGCCGCCGTGATGCACCGCGTCAATCGTCGTCAGCGCGTTTGCGCGGTTGTTGTACGGGTAGATTGCCGCCAGCACTCGCTGACCTTCGGCCGGCTCTTCAAGCCCAACTTCGCGCCAGCGAGGGGCTTCGACAAGCGGCACCCATGCGCCTGAGTCTTTGCGCACCTGTTCAATGCACCAGTTCGGAAGCACCTCGTTTGTCCAGGTGCCGTCAGGGTGGCGCCGCATCCACGCGACGGGGCCTAACTCCTCGGTCAACGTCGAGGCCAGCCGGCCGGCATCTTCTGTTGTGCTCATCGTCATCCTTCCTGGGCCGTCTGGCCCGCGTTACCTCCAACGTTAGGCCCGCATTCCGTAGCCCATGCCACAGCAAGCGCAGCCCATGCGTGAGATGTCACTCCATACGTTGGGCCTGGATCCCCCTTCGTCCCTGGTGGCCCGATCTTGTCGATCAGCGCCGCGCGAACGCCTGCATCATTTGCCCTGACGTTTCCGTTACATAATGCGGCCTTGACAGCCTGCCTCGTAATCAGGATCACCGACTCCGGGGAGTGCCACGCCTGCTGATACCGGCCGACCCATCGCAGTGTGTCGATCACGCTTGCCCCGATAGTGGCGCTGTAGTTGGCCTGCATCGTCTCGATTGCGAGCACTGCGCCTGAGTCCTGTGGCTCTGACTCCACGAGACACAGAAGCCCGCCATTGAGCAGGACGCCGGCCTCCGAGACCACCCCATCCCGGAACCATGCAAATCCGCTTTGCACCGGGCCTGGGTCGATTCCGAGGACGATCACCGCTGCTGCTCCAGCCGACGTTCGAGCCAGTCGCGCGTGATCTGGCCAACCCATCCGGGCGGCGTCTCGCCCACAAACCTACGATCAACGAACGGCTCTGCGCGCGTGATCTTGGTGTCCGCCGTGATGACCGGCTCACAGGCAAGGAACGCTGCGTTCGCGTTACTGCTACTGGGCCGGCGCTGCCGCCCGCCATGTGCCTGGATCGGCTTGGCCTTCTGGATCGGCTTGGGCTTCGGCCCAGGCTTCTGCTTCGGCGGCGTCTCCTTCGCGGGATTCAGCACCGCAGCGGGCGGCGCGAACTCCGGCGCGAAGTACACGACGTGCCGATGCGACACAACCAGCTTGGCAAGCCGCCCGTCGCGGATCAAACACCGCAGCGGCCTACTGCTCCACTGCATCAGCGCGTCCCTGGCCTGGGCAATTGCGTTGCAGCGCATGCCGGCCGGCCCTGCCTCGCGCACGAGGCGCTCAATATCGTTCATTACCACGGGTGGCGTCATGTCGTCGTCCTCTTGTTTGCCCAATTCTTGGCCCACGTCAGGGCCTCTTTGCTCAACCCCCTCGGGCTCTCCAGCAGCTTGCGCGCGTGGTCCCGGATCGCCAGCGCTGACGAAGGCGTCAACGCCATCGCGGCACAGTCGCTCTGGTGGCTCTGCGGACCAGAGGCCGTACCTGGCACATCCGCCGCGCCTGGCGCACCATCCACCCATGCAGGCATTCACTCGGCCCCCTCTTCATGGTCGATCCGATCCAACTCTGTCGACACGTATTCCTGCGTTTCCATCGACGGAAACGGCCATCTCCCATGCACGATGCGGGCGACTCGTGCCGCGCCCCTGCGGCCTATCTCGACGCCTTGGCGGCAATCGTGGAGGATGTAGTGAGAGCCGGTCATTTGCGATTACGCATGCTGCAAAGTCTGTAGATGTTGCCTACAGCACGTTAGGCCCCGAACAACCGCTTCACCAGGCGCTCAGCCTGCGGCATGTACCGGCACCACACTTCGCCCCACGGCTCTGGCGGATTTCCTTCCCAGATCAGCGTTCCTGGGTCTTCACCCGCTTCTTCGGCCATCGCCCAGGCCACGGCCTCCGGCGTCGGCCGTTCGTGCAGCGGCGTCACGGTGGCTTGCCCTCCGCAGTCGGCCCACATCTTGCGGTCCTCTGCTGTCGGCTCGCGTCTCCATAGCGCCGGGCCGCCATCGCTGGCGCCAATGCAGTTGCCGTCCACAGCCCACGCGCGGGGCCTAACTGTCGGTTCAACCGGAGCCCCAACGGCCGGCGAGTTCTCAGCGTTCATCGTCTGTCCTTTGGGGCCGTTGGGCCCCGGTTAACCTGGCGTTGTGCCGCTCAGGGTCCGCCGCCATGAATGCCGCGCGCTGCATCACGTCAATGGCCGCAACCGCAGCGGCGGCGCGTTCTGGCACGTCGTGCCAACTCCAGCGCGTCAGCGGCGGTTCAGGCCCGCGCAAAGCCACGGCCGTGCGGCTCAGCAGGCCAGCCATGCGCTCGCGCAAATCGTCGCCTTCGCGCACACCTTGCGTCAGGCGTTCAATCTCGTCTGCGGCTTCCTGCATCAACTCGTCGGCCTGGGTCTGCACTCGCACGCACGCCACCACGAAGTCGCTGTGCAGACCGCCAGGGAAGCGCCGGCAGTGGTCGGCAAGCCACTCGCGCGCCATCCGCTCCGGGTTCATCACTTCGCGCCAGTTGAAGGCAATGCAATAGCTGCCGTCCTTCGGGTCTTGCACGCGCCATTCGTCATAGCCCGCGCAAGCATTGCGCAGTTTCTCCACCAGCGGCACAACCCGCTGGTCAACCGGAGTACCAACGGCGGGTTGCACCGTGGCTTCGTCGTCGTTCTTCATGGCCGTTGGTCCCCGGTTACCAGCACGTTAGCCGTCAAAACAACCGCACGGCATCTCGGGCGTCCCGAAGTCAAAGCGCCCTTGCGCCTTGTCGCTTCGGATCACGTCGCGCCACGGGAAGCGCCGGCCCAGGCCTGCGATGGTTGTAAGTTCGGCGTTGTCTTCCATCGCTACGGCCAGCTCTTGCAGTTCTGGCGGCAGCGAACGAATCTCGGCCTCGGTGCTGTTCGGGCAGAAGAAGCATGCGCTCTTGCCAGGCTGCGGCAGTCCTGCGCTGGCAATCGCCGCCACGCACGCATCGCGGTCCCACCCCCACTCAATAAGCGGGTAGCGGTAGGCGTACTGCGCATCTTCGGCAATGCCTGCGCGGCGGTCTTCGTCGGCGTCGTAGCCGATCAGCTTCACCACCCTCAAGCCTGCCGCCCATGCGGCTTGGGCCGGTGCCCACTTGCTCACGTAGCGGTCCTGAGGCCTGCGCTTCCACTTCTCGCTGCAAGACTTAAACCCGTAGGCAATGCTCGGCAGCATCTTGCCGCTGATGCACTTGTCGTAGAGCGTGATGACCTCGCCCGCCTTGTTTGCGTAGCGCACCGTCTCAATGCGCGGGAACCCTACGCTCTCGCACCAGTCGCTTACAGTCGCTGTGTGCGCGTAGGTGCCAGGCTTCTCGCCGCCAGTGTCTGCGAACAAGATCAAGTCGGGGCGCTCGCCACGCTCCAGCATCCCCACCAGTAGCGCGGTACTGTTGGTTCCTCCACCATAGGCCACCGCCACCGGCTGCGCGGTGACGGCTAACCCGTCGCTCAAGCAGACAATGCCCGGCGGCCCAGGTTGTCCCGCTTCGTCCACAGTGTCAGCGCCGGTCATTGCTGCTTAGCTCCCACGTCACGCCTTCACCACCAGCCACGCGGTCAGCTTGCGGTCGTCAACCTTCTTGGTCGTCTTCACCAACTTCAGTCCGGGCGTCCGATCGAGGTATTCGCCGACACGGCGCCAAGGTGAAATCGACAGGCCAAGGCCGATCATTTCCATGTAGGTGTGCGGCTTCTTCATCAGCGAGGCCGTGATGCACGCGCCTTGTGTCGCGTATCGGTTAGCCATACCTCGGACTCCTGTACGTTTCCAAACGCCCTAAGCGACTAGGGGTGCCAATCCCCGATTTGCGGGGGCATCCTTCGGAACATGGTTAGGACACGAATTCACGCGGATTGCCGGCTTGATCCACTCACGGACCGTGAGGTGGACCGCGTACTCAAATCTGGCACAAGTGCCGTAACAGCGCCGAGGCGGTTTGCCTGGGTTGAGGTGGCTTTGTTTGCCGGGGCACTTTTCCATTCGATCCACAATCTGACCGGCGCGTCTGCGGGCTTGCCTGACGCGCGGTTGTTCGCCTCGTGAATGCCGATCAGGTAAGGCGTATCCCTGACCGCCTCGCCGCGCGAGCTGTAGGCGCGCACGGAGTCGCAAAAGCGCTTCTGAAGGAATCCGAGCTTGTCCGTCTCAGCGCGGCACATTGCCGGCCAGCCGCCCATGTCCTCGATTGCGCAGTGAATCGCCGGGTCGCCGAAGTCCACGGACGAATAGGCGCCGACCCGCTGCATGGCGTCATAGACACGGCCCCATGCCACGAGAGAGCGGTCTTGATGGGTGCCCTGGAGCACTCGCACGATGTCGGCTGGCTTCGGCGCGAATTGGCCGTGATCCGGGTCCATCGCGTGCGCAGTCAGGGCCCTGGACACCTGCTCGAAACTGTAGCTCTCGCAGGCTTGCCACCACACGCTAAGGGCGAAGTCGCTGACGGGCTGCTTGTAGAAGGCCATTACCTCGGACACGAGGCGATGGAATTCCGGGATGTCACTGCGCTGCATTCGATTCCCGCTCCATCATTTTTCTGGCCCATTCCTCGCCAATCTCTCTGTTCGATTGCTCAAGAAGTTCCTGCTTGTTCGGGAGTCTTCCGGCATGCATGACCGTCTCTGCGACACGCTTTCGTTCGCCTTCGACGGCGGCGAGCAGGTAGGCAAACCCGTTAGCCTTCCCGGACGCCTTGTCGGCCATGCCGACGAACTCGTCAGTGGTGGCGCCTGCGTCGATCAGGGCCTTGAGCCGAGGATGGGACGGGTTGACGCTCTGGATTCCGGCGGCTTTGAGGGCAACGCAGACGGCTGCGGCCGGGCTTGCGCGCGCGGAGCGTACGTTAGTACGCTCTTGGTTATTGGTTATTGGTTCTTGGTTAATGGGAGCATTGCCTTCGCACTGCGTTGGCACTGCGTTGGTAGTGCGTTCGCTATGCGTTGGCATTGCCTTCGCATTACCTTCGCTATGCCAGCGCTTGCGCGCGCTACTCGCCGCCTTCTCGGCCTTGGCCTTGAACTGCTCGATCTCGCGCTCACAGCGGCCGTGTATCCAGAGGCCATCGGCCAAGACAAAGAACTCGTTCAAGACCGTCTCAAGCGCCGCCCGCTCGTCTTCGGAGCGCGCACCAACAAGACGCGCGGCCTCGGCGTCGGCAATACCGGACTCCCGGGAGTAGTAGACATCCAGCAGCCGGACATAGACGCCATGCTCAAGGAGGCTCAAATGAGCCGTGTCCTTGATGTAGTCGCCAATATGGCGCTGGTAGTAGTTCACGCGCCAGCCTTCGCCTCGGCCTTGATGCCGTGCGCAACCCGCCAGAGCGCCGCCTGCACGCGGTCGGACTGCTTCGGCGTCAACTGCTCTGGCCAACCCTGCACTGCCTGACGTGTCACGCCTACAGCGCGAGCCAGGTCAGTCGGGCGACCACCAAACAAACGCACAGCTTCGGTCTTTGTCATGCCGCGAGTATGGCATGCCACATTCCTGGGCCGCAAGCCTTATTTACGCCATCCCTGAAGATGGGTACGTAGTGCTTACCCTACGTTCGTAAATAGTGCTTGCGGCGCCGGCTAAGGCATGCCATAGTTCACCCATGCCCTGAATGAACACCGCCACGTTGGCGGCCAGGGCGGGAGGATGAAGATGGCGAGCAAGAACATCGGAGCGGTCTATGTCAAGCATCCACACTATGCTGTCCGGGTCGGCGTAACCGTCAGCTACGACCCGGACCCGGAAGCGTTCGAGGGGGACTACTTGTCCACCGCAACAGTGGTGATGACAACCGGCGCCGCGAACGTCCAGTTCTACGCGCCTGCTGACGAGCTGCGCGAGTTGGCTGCTGTGCTCTTGAGCGCCGCTGATGCCGTTGACGCTGGCGTGAATGCTGCCAAACAAGTGACGCCCGCGGAGGCCGCATGAACGCCGTCCTCCAACCCCGGCACATCCAGGCCGCCGACGAGATGGCGATGGGCGGCATGGAGTCCGTCGTACAGTACCTGCGCGCCACGAACGCCGAGCAGCGCGTCCGCATCGAGAAGTTGCAGGACATGCTGCACGAGACGCAGCGGCTAGCGGCGAACCTCGGCTCGCAAGTCCGCGAGCTCAAGGGCGAGAACGCCACCGCGCAGCCAGGCTGCCAGATCGTCAACGTGCCATTCGACGGCAGCTACCTCGTTGTCGAGGCGCAGATCGAGGCCGGCGATTGCGAGACGTTCGATCACACGGGCGATTCCGGATCCATCGTGCCGATCAACATCTTCGTCAACGGCCGGTGGCTGGATGTCGATGATCTGCGCGCGGCGCTGGAGTATGAGGCGCTGGTCGAGGCGATTGCGGTGGTGTTGGCATGAGCCGCCCGACCCTGTTCGTCGTCACGATGCCAGGCCGCAGTCCAGTCGATCAGAGGCTGTCGCTTCGCGCCGTGCGCCTGTACCCGGACAGCCCGTACCTTCAGCGCGAATGGCTGCGCGCGGTGGCCGTGGTCCGCAGCACCTCGCGCGGATGGCATCTGGACCAACCGGTGGAGCGCCGGCAATGAAGCGCGACGGCACACACACGCTCGAATACGTGATGCTGGCCATGTTCCTGGGCTGGGTCGCGGCAACCATCTTCGGAGGCTGACATGCACACCATCACACCACACCGCTTCGACGAGGACAGCGTTCTCGCCTACCGCGAGCACGAGGGCCAGATCGACGACGAGCACGACGCGGCGCGTGACTACGAGTCCGAGGCCGGGCGCTACGAAGCGTTGACCTTCGGAGAAAACGTATTCGCCTGGTCCGTCATCGTCTTCGGCCTGGCGACGTTCGCCTTGGCCGTCGCGGTCCTGTTCGGACACAACCCCTTCTAGGGCGCCTTCCACTCTCATCCCAGCTTGCGTGACTCACAAGCCAAAGACGCCGCACCAGCGACCCGCGACGATGCCCTATCTCATGTTCTCGCGGCACGAATCCCACCTGGAAGGCCGAAAGCTGACAGGGTGGCTGATGGTGTGGAACGAGTCAACCGATCAACGATTTCCCGCCCTTTGGCCTCAAGTTTTAGGTGTTGGCCGGGCCGGATCACCCATTTGGAGAGACTGATGCAATACATCCGCGAACTGATCCACGACATCCGCATGGCGTTTGCGGAGTTCGTCTACATCCGCACGCATCTGCGTCGTGGCGGCAACCCTGACGAGCGGAGCTTCTGATGAGTGCCGAAGGACTGGCGCTGTTGCGCAAGCCGTTCCCAGCGCACCAGATTAGCAAGCTGCCGAAGCCGACGAAGCAGCAGAGCGAGGAAGTCAAGCGCGATTTCAAGGCGGGGCACCGATGCGACCTCTGCGGGACGTGGCATCACCCGAAGGTTGTCCATCTTGACTACGTTGGGCACGCCGCACTGACGGACCGTCTTCTTGACGCTGACCCCGCGTGGTCGTGGGAGCCGCTGCATGTCGTGGACGGCCTGCCTGTTTTCGACGGGTTCGGCGGCATGTGGATCAAGCTGACGGTCTGTGGAGTGACGCGCCTTGGCTATGGGGCCGCCGAAGGCAAGGACGGTCCAAACGCGGTCAAGGAGGTGATCGGCGACGCGCTGCGTAACGCGGCCATGCGATTCGGCGCGGCTCTGGACCTGTGGCACAAGGGCGATCTTCACGCGGACGAAGACGCCGAAGACACCAAAGAGGACAAACGCGCTACTTGGCTTGAGACTCAGAAGGCCGCCATCTTCAAGGCCGCAACCGTGGGCGAACTGAAGTCGATCATGACCAGCGCCATCAATGTCGCGCTGAAGGAGAACGACGGCGCGGCAGTGGATCAGCTTAACGCATGGAGCGAGGCAAAGCGCGCCCAAGCCAAGACGAAGGAGAACGCATGACCGCGCTTTATGTCCTCACGAACGAATTCCGAGACGCCGCCGCGAAGCTGGAAGACCTCGACCTTGACGAGCAGACCGTCGCCGACACGCTGGAAGGCATGGCCGGCGAACTGGAAGCCAAGGCCGTAAGCGTGGCCGCATTTGCGCGCAACCTCGAAGCCACGGCCGGCTCAATCAAGGCCGCAGAGGCGGACATGGCGGCCCGGCGCAAGGCGCTTGAGAAGCGCGCGGACAGTCTGCGCGCCTATCTGCTGCGCTGCATGGAAGCGGCCGGCATCAAGAAGATCGAAAGCCCGCACTTCGCGCTGACCGTCAAGGCCAATCCGCCGAGCGTTGATGTTTTCGACGCCGAACAACTTCCGGCCGACTACATGCGCCAGCCGGAACCGCCGCCGCCCGCGCCCGACAAGGTGCTGATCGGCAAGGCGCTGAAGGATGGATTCGACGTCCCGGGCGCGCGGCTTGTCACGGGCAACAGGCTTGAAGTGAAGTGATGTTCCCCAAGGCCCCGCAGCATCGCAGCGAGGCATGGCGCAGAGCCGTCGCCGCGCTGCCCTGCGCGGTCTACATGCGCGCGAAGGCATCGCGGGGTTTGCGTTGAGCGGATGGCCGCGTAACGTTCCGGTTGAGCCGGACCCAACAGCGAGGAAAGAAGCATGAACGAAGAGACACTGCCGGCCGCTGTTGGGGCTCGGCTCGAACCGGGGGTTGGGCGGCTGGTGCCGGAGCGCGCGGGATTCCTGGAGCAGATTGAGGCGTGCCGCCGTGAGGTCGCGCAGTGGCCCGAGTGGATGCGCCAGGAGCGCACCGTACCGGCCTGGATGACAAACCACTCGACCGACCTATGAGCACGCAGTTGCACGAAGACCCGGCCGACCCGAGCCCGCATGATCCGCTGCCGGCCTGCGACTGTCGCCAGTGCATCAGAGACCGCGGAGACGTGCGCTGGGGCCTGCCGCGCGAGATGACGGAGTTCATCGTGTGCCAGAAGTGCGGCAACAAGCGATGCCCTCACGCCACGAACCACCGCAACGAATGCACGGACAGCAATGCGCCAGGGCAACCCGGCAGCGAATACTGAAAGCCGCCCAACGCTAGGTTAACCGGGCCACAACGGCCCGCACAGGAGTAGGAAGATGGAACAGACCTTGGCAGCCGTTGGGGCTCCGGTTGAACCGACAGTTAGGCGCTACCCGCTGGACGTGGAGAACGTGGGCGAGGACACCTACATCCTGATGAGCAAGGGCCACCACGACGTGCACGAGTTCATGCGGGCTGTGCGCGCCGACTACTCGTGGCCGCTGGGCATGCCGACGCACGAATGGATGCGCGCTATCCCGGCGCCCGCGAACAGCGGCTACCGCTGCCTCTACGTGGAGGCCAAGCCGGGCGCGCGCGGCGCGTTCCCGGCCACCTACGTGCGAGAAGCCTGGGGCGAGGACAGCTATGAGGCCCAAGCGCCTAACGGTCCGGTTGAGCCGGACCCAACAGCGAGGAAAGAAGCATGAACGAAGAGACACTGCCGGCCGCTGTTGGGGCTCGGCTCGAACCGGGGGTTGGGCCGCTTGCGCAGAGGGTGGAGAGCCTGCTGCAGGAGCTTGCGGAACATGACCCGCTGCTGAAGCTTGCGATGGACCGCCGCTGCGAGTTGAAACAGAACTGCGAGCGCGGCCCCTTTGGCTGCGACTGCGGGAGGGCTATTCGATGACGCACAACATCTTTGCCTGGACCGAGCCGACGCCGCCTGAAGGATTCCCGGCCTTCGTGTCGATCAATCGCAACGAACACGGCCGGCACACGATCACGGTGCGCGCCCGAGGCAACGCAGGCCGCGATGTGGTGACGGTGGAAATGCCGGTCGAAGCCTTCGAGGCTATGAACACCGATCTCGCGGCGGACCTCTACCGTGATTGAGCGGCCCAACGCCAGGTTAAGCGGCGCCGGCACGGCGTCCGCTTGAACCGCCAGTTCGGCTTCACTGGTGAACGAAGCCACAACACTAGGACTGACGATGACAACCAAGCTCGATGAACTCGTGAACCGCTTTCTGACGTGGCCTGTGCCGGCCGACGTTTACCCCGATGGCACGCCAGGACAGCCAGGCCGCAGCGGCACCAACCTGCTGACGGCGCAGCAGGCGAAGGACATGCTCACGCATGTGCTGGGCGACGTGCTGGCCGAAGCCGCTAAGAGCGAGCGCCGCGCCGTCGCGTTCGGAGACATCGTGAACAGCCAAATCCTCGCCATGCGCGCGGCTGTGGTGGCCGCGAAGCTCGAAGGGCTGGACGTTGGCATGCAGTGGATTGCGAACACGCTCTGTGGCCCGGGACACCTGCCAGATATTGACGAGGCCCGCGCGCTGGGCGGTGCGCAAGCCCTGTGGGACAAGGAAACGGCAGAGCACGAGGCGTTCAGGGCTGCCCATCCCGCCCCGTGAAGCCGAACGTTTGAGGTAACCGGGGACCAACGGCATGAACGAACCTGACCAACGCGAGACGGCCGCGCCTGCCGTTGGTACTCCGGTTGACCGAGGGGTTGGGCGGCTGGCGCCGGAGCGCGCGGGCGGCGGCGGCATGACGTACCACTGGCTGGTGGAGAACTTCACCCCGGAAGGCCAAAGCACCGGGCTCTACATGGCCTGCCAAGTGAATATGACCCTGACAGCCGACGTGAACGCGGCGCGCAAGTTCCGCCGCCAGCGCACGGCCGAGTTCCGTGCGCTGGACATGCGCGAAGCCAGGAGCGGTGACTGGCGGGCTGTGGAGCACGGCTTCGATGACAGCAAGCCGCCCAACGTAGAGCTAAGCGGGCACCAACGGCCCGCACAGGAGTAAGACATGAGCGAAGAAATTAACCAGGCCGTTGGTGCTCCGCTTGAGCGCCAGGTTAGGCTGTGCCTTACGGTGTATGGCGACGGCGTGAACGATGACGCAGACGCATTGCAGGCGTACCTTGATGGCAAAGCTGACCTGATACATGCCGATGGCACGCCCTATGCCTGGCCCGGCGCTCCAGGGCGGACGTACCACATAAGCCACATGCTGTACGTGGGGCGCACCACTGAGCCGCGTGTAAGGCGCCCGCTAGGCCCTAAAGCGGTGATTAGCGCGGCCTAACGTCTAGCTCACCGGCGCCCCACGCTGCGGGCGCCGAAGCGAGCAGACCTTGCAGGCGTCCGGTGCAGCGTAAGTTAGGCTGGCGAGAAACGAAAGGACAGGCGATGGCGAACAAGAAGCGTGATCACTTGAACGATTACACCGATGCGGCGCGAGAGATTGAGATCGCTGGGGTTGCGATAAAGGCGCTTGAGTGCATGCGGTCTGTCGAGGCCGCACGGGCTATCAAGATGCTGCATGTGGCCCAGCAGCGGCACCTCAAACGGCTGGATGCTGCGGCAGCCAAGCTCGGAGCACCGTACCCTGGCGCTTGAAGCCTAACGCTTGAGCTAAGCAGGGACCAACACATGCAAGACTATGAAGCCGCCACGGTGGAGCCTGTTGGGCCTCTGCTTGAGCGAAGTGTTATGCGCCCACTTGCCCCGCTTGGGACGGTGGCGGCCCTGTACGTGGAGCCAAAGGGCTGCTATGTGGGCGTGCCGGGTGTTGACCCGTGGGATGAGGCGAGAGACGCCAGGACGTATGCAGGCCCGCACCCGGTAGTGGCGCACCCGCCCTGCCAGCGCTGGGGCAGGTTCTGGCACGGCAGCACGCGCAAGCCGCACCAGTACAAGCTGGGCGACGACGGCGGGTGCTTCTACGCTGCGCTGCATTCCGTACACATCTACGGCGGGGTGATCGAGCATCCAGCCGACTCTCATGCTTGGGCGAATTTCGACATACGGAAGCCGCCCCGCGCAGGAGGCTGGATCGCGGCCTATCCAGAAGAAACGCGGGCATGGACTTGTTGCGTGTATCAGGGCCACTATGGGCATGCCAGCGGCAAGCCGACATGGCTTCTCGTGGTTGGCGTGAAGCGCGAAGACTTGCCCGATCTGCGATGGGGCAAGACCGAGCAGCGCCTGCCAGCCTGGATGATCGAGCGCTACGGCTACGAGAAAGCCAGGCGCATCGGTGTGGTGGCGATGGTGGGCGGGAAGAACAAGACCGCGATCAGGAACGCCACGCCTGAACCTTTCCGCGACCTGCTGCTTTCGATAGCGCGGCAGGCGCATAACGTAGAGCTAACTTGCGGGCCGTAGGCCCGTCAAGTTGAGCGCCGGGTTAGAACTCAACCGACGATAGGTGACGAAATGAGAATGCTGCAAATCAAGGAAACCGAAGGCCGCCTGTACCGCTACCCGCTGGCGTGGCTGGCGCTGCAAATCATTGACGAGACGCCCGCCAAAGGAAAGAAGAAGTCTTCGTGCAGCATGAAGCTACGCTTTATTGAGCCGACGCTGCTGCTTCCCGGCGAAAAGCCCGGCGAACCATTGAAGCGCTACGTCATCGAGCCCGAGTTCTGGTTCGAGACAGCAGCGCAGGCGCTGGCGGCGGTGAGTGTTGTTGAGTTCTAACGAACAGCTAACTTGACCGCCACGGCGGCACAGGAGTACGAAGATGGAACAAGAGCAGCCCGCCGTGGTGGGTCAAGTTGAGCGAACAGTTAGGCCCCGAGGCGAATGCCACAACGGCCACAAGTTCAAGACGGAGTGCCCAAACATGAAGGAGCGCGAAGGCTGCACCAGCATGAGCTACGAGCACTACGACTGCAAGGTGTGCGGCGCGCATGTTGCGCTTGACTACGACGAGATGAGGTAGGCGATGGAATTGCTGCTGACACCGCAAGAGCGCGACCGGTTTGCCGCTTGGCTGGAGCACGAAGCCGCGACGGCAAAAGGCCTGATTGAACAGATGGAAAAGCTGGGGCCGCACGTCGCACCGATGGTGGCGCGCGAGAAGGCCGAGGCCGGCGCGGCGCTGGTGATTGCGCGAAAGCTGCGCGCCACGCACAGCGACAGTCTTGGGGCCTAACGTTCGAGCTAACTTGCCGCCGTAGGCGGTCAAGTTGAGCGAGGGGTTAGGGCGCACGCGAAAGTGCTTGCGTGACGTGTCACGATGAGCGATACTGTAGCCACTGCGGCACGGTGCCGCTAGGAGCAAAAGATGCGACACACCATTACCGTGACCGTGGAAGTAGAAGCCGACACGCGCAGCCGCAAGCAGGTGATTGACGAACTGCTAGGGCATATCACGGACTTGCAAGACCAGCAGTTTCATTCCTGCGCCGTACTGCCAAGCGGCCAGGAAGTTGGGCACAAATACTGCACGTTGTCGGTGGCAAAGGCAACGGCCGACAAGGTGACTACTACGGCAGGTTGGGCGGTGAATTGACGGGAGCCAAGACAGCCGCCGAGCGCAAGGCCGCCGAGCGGCAGCGCCACAAGGAAGCCGGGCGCACTGCGGTGACAGTGCATGTGCGCCCGGAGTACGTGCCAGAAGTGCGGTCACTGGAAGCGAAGTTGCAGCGCCGCGAGAACCGCAAGCGCGGCCCTGCGCCCTAACGCCCAGGTAACAGGCGCTGCGCCTACGAACGGAGAACGAAGCGATGACCTTTGAATTACTTGCTGACGCCAGAACGGAGATTGATGGCGCAGCGTCCTTGTTGACCGACGTGTTAGGGGTCGCCGTCTCACCAGCGCCGACTTTCCCGGCAGTGCTAGATGCCTGCTGCGGTAGCCGGATGTTTTGGTTTGACAAGCAGGACGACCGGGCATTGTTTGTGGACAATCGCCGCGAGACGTGGCCGATTGACATAGGGACGCCCGGAACGATAGGGAGAAGCCCGATTGTCGTTGACCCGGACGAGATTGCCGACTTCACGGCTCTGCCGTACCCGGATGCGGTCTTTTCGCTGGTGGTGTTCGATCCGCCGCACATCGAGCGCACGGAGGCCAAGGGGTTGCTGACGAAGAAGTACGGCCACCTGACAGGCAACTGGCTCGAAGAACTGCGGCAGGGGTTTGCTGAATGTTTCCGGGTGCTCAAGCCGCAAGGGACGCTGATTTTCAAGTGGGCAGAGTCTGACCATCCGGTTTCCGAAGTGCTGGCACTGACGCCAGAAAAGCCGCTGTTCGGGCACCGCTCCGGCAAAAAGAGCGCAACGCACTGGATAGCGTTCATGAAGACCCCTAACGCAATATAGGCGAGCGCCTATCCTGGCGAATTTACCAATAAAAACACGCCCCGGCGCTTACAAGTAAACCGATGGTAGCTATCATAAAAATAGCGAGAAAGGCCGCACTATGTCCCGCAGAGCCCGAACGCGCCGCGACAAGCGCGCGCCTGTAGCGTGTCTGCTCCCAAAGCAGCAATGCGAGCTATATAAATCAAAGGCTTAGGCCTTTTTTGTCTAACGGCCTTGCGCTGTTTTCCCCTCGAATTCTATAGCTACGGGCGAACGCGGTTAGACAGTTTTTAGCTCGCAGTTGTCCACATTTTTACCATTGAGAAAGGCGAATGATATGCCGTGGAAAACATCAAACGGAGCCAGCATTGCTCACCCGTGGGAGGCGGCTGGAAGCGACTCGTCTAAATGGGACGCGAAGGATAAGCGGTGGGTTGCGCACTACACCAACATACACCAAGCGGCGCAGACATTGGATCGTGAAGTGTTCACGCTGCGCGCTGAGAATCTTCGGCTTAAGCACGAAAACGAATTCATGCTGCGCCTGGTGAATGCACGAGACACCCCCACCGAACCACCAAAGGAGCAGCCATGACACCAGAACAACACGCTAAGGCGATTGAGGAAGCGGCAGAGCAGTATGCCTACGCTTACTCAATTGATGATTTCAAGGATAGAAGCAAGGCATTTGACGTGCTGCAAGA
>OFRF01000168.1_pt1 | contig 18964 bp, 23 predicted proteins | sample 1543081 | NCBI WGS metagenome assembly OFRF01 (sample SAMN07774232, study PRJEB24372) | wastewater metagenome
TCTTCCGATCTCTGCACTTTTTCTCTCCCTAAATAAATTCCGAGGGGCGGTGGACCGTGGCATCGAACCTGACGAGCACCGACCGAGCCAAGGTGCTCAGGGCGTTGCAGCTGAAAATCGCAACCTCGATCGATCGAGCGAAACCCAACGAAGTCGCCCCACTTGCACGCCAACTGATGCTCGTCACGGCCGAGCTCGCAACGATCACGAAGCCGGAGGCGAGTAGTGTCGATGACCTCGCTCAGGCGCGTAATCGCCGCCGCACCAAAGCCAGCGCTACTGGTCCAACCACCAGAAGTAAGCAACGCAGCAGTTGAGGCGATCGAGCTCGCAGCGTCGGCTGGGCTTGATCTGGACCCATGGCAACAATTGGCGCTCCGAGCATCTCTCGGCGAGACCGATACGGGCAAGTGGGCAGCGACTCGGGTTGGTGTCATCGTCCCTCGTCAGAACGGCAAAGGGGCGTGCATCGAAGCACGCGAACTGGCCGGGTTGTTCTTGTTCGGCGAGAGGACGATCAACCACACTGCCCACTTGTTCAAGACCGCAGCCGATGCGTTCGAGCGAATCACTGGACTGATCGAGAACACCCCGGACCTCTTGCGAAGAACCTTGTATATCCGCCGTTCTCACGGTGAGGAACGGATTCGCCTGCGTTCTGGGGCTGAACTCAAGTTCCTCGCCCGCTCGGCATCATCTGGGCGAGGACTCGGAGGCGATCTCCTGATCCTCGACGAGGCCTACCACTTACCAGCGGCAGTGATGGGAGCAATCCAGCCAACCCTGTCGGCCAGAGTGAACCACCAGCTGTGGTTCACGAGTTCACCACCGGTGGAAGAATACGCGGTTGAGGGGCGCACGCTTCGCAGACTGCGTTGTACTGCCGAGTCGGCGGACCCCGGCCGCCTGGCGTGGGTCGAGTACTCCAATCCCTCGGGCGTGGACCCGACAGACCGTAAGGCATGGGCAAGAGCGAACCCTAACCTCGGCACCAGATTATCGATCTCGGCCGTCGAGGACGAGTTAGACACACTGGAGCCAGCGATCTTCGAGGTGGAACGCCTCGGCGTTTGGACACCCGACCCAGACCAAGACATCGAAGCGGCAATCCCACTCACCGAGTGGGAAGCGTGCGAGCATGCTGACGCTGCGCCATCAGATCCCATCACATTCGCTTTCGATGTCGCCCCCAATCGTAACACGGCATCGATTGTCGCCGTGGGCGACTGGCATGGTCACCCATGCGTCGAGCTCGTCGAGCAACGCTCAGGTACGGAATGGCTAGTAGATCGCCTCGGGGAGTTGTGCGAAACATGGGATTACACAGCGGTAGCGTTCGACTCGGGTTCTGCGGCCGGGTCATTCCAGCCACAGCTTGAGAGGCTCGGGATCCGTCTGGCCCCCGAGGGCACTGCGGGCGTGAAGCGGGCAGCTGGGCGACTGTACGACAGTGTGGCATCAGGGCAGCTTGCCCATTGGGGGCAACCGGAAATGGCGGTCGCCATCGGCGGTGCGAAGAAGCGGGACATCGGTGACGCTTGGGCGTTCGGCAGGCGATCCTCGGCCATCGACATCACCCCTGTGGTAGCGACATCTTTGGCGCTTATCACCCATGAAGACCCACCCGAATTGCCAGCCGAGCTGCTCGAATTCGTGTACTAGGAGGCAACGATGCGGACAGAACAGCTCTGCGAACTCGCTGGCTTGGCGCTCCTGATCGCCGGTCTTGTAATGCTGCCGCTAGCGGCGACCCTCATGGTTGTTGGCGTGGTGCTCATTCTTGTTGCGCAGGCCATGCGATGACGATCGTTTCGCGCATTCTGGCGCTATCGGGCGAACGTGGAGAACAGCGCGACGTGGTCGGGGATTCGCTCTCGCGGTTGCGTCCTGGTGCAGGATACAGCGGAGGCTTGAAAGCCCCTGTTCCCGAGCCCAGCATCGGTGAGGCAATACGCCTTGACACAGTGTGGGCGTGCGTCGACCTCACGGCGGATCTACTGGGCACACTCCCGGTGGGCGAATACCGGCGTGGCGATGGAGTTCGAGTCGAGCTGCAACCGTCACAGATCGTGGCAGCACCATCGGCCACCATCGGCCAGATTGACTGGCGGACCCAGTACTGGACATCGCAGATGCTCCGCGGGAACGTGTTCGCGTTGATCACGGAATGGACGAAGGACGTTTGGCCAGCACGAGCGGAGATGATCAATCCCGACGCCGTCTCGTGGGATACCGAGTCGGGACGCTACCGGGTGGGCGACAGCCTTCATGACGCGTATCCGCTGGGCGACCTCTGGCACGTTCCTGGGCTGACTATTCCGGGCTACAGGTTCGGCCTCTCTCCGCTCATGGCTGCCGCTGCTCAGGTTTCGCTCGGGCTTTCCGTGCAAGGCTTCGGTCGACGCTGGTTCGAGGACGGGGCTCACCCGAGCGCGATTATCAAATCGTCGAGCATGATCACCCCCGAACAGGCGAACTCGATCAAGACCAAGGTCCTCCAGGTGCTGAACGGGACACGCGAACCGTTAGTAGTGGGTAAGGACATCGACTACCAGCCGATCCAGATCGCACCCGAGGAATCCCAATTCCTCGAAACAATCGGGGCCTCAGAGCGTCAGATCTGCCGTATCTTCCGGATGCCACCCGAGATGATCGGCGCGACGTCGGGCGGGGATTCGGTCACCTACGCGAATGTTGAGCAGCGCGGGCTGCATTTCCTCACCTACAGCGCAGGACCACGGCTTTACCGGGCCGAGGCGGCGTGGTCGGCGCTGCTACCTCGTCCCCGATACGTGAAGCACAAGGTCGATGCACTTCAGCGCGTCGACTACGCATCTCGAATCAAGGGGATGGATATCGAGATCCGCAACGGGACACTTGGCCGCGATGAAGCCAGAGCGCTCAGCGAACGCCCACCTATCGGCGGCAATGATCAGTTCATGTGGCCACCAGTTGGCGCCAGTTTGGCCCCATCAACCTCATCGGAGGACCAGTGAAAGACCTACGAAACCTTCCCCAACCGGTCCTCGATCGGCTCGCTTCAGTCATCGGCGACGATGAACCAGGGCGTGGGCAACGCCGTGGGTTCGACGTTGTATCTCGCTCGACCCTTGCATCGGCTCGCCTCTTCACACCCGAAACCCGAGCCCTTGACGGCGGAGGATGCGAGGTGTCCGGCTACGCAACGGTGTATGACTATGCCTACAACGTTGGCGGAACCTACGGATGGGATGAAATCATTGCTCAGGGCGCTTGTGCCAAGTCGCTGGCCGAGCAGGACCGCTGTGTATTCCTGGTCAATCACGACTCCTCGACCGCTCTCGGCGTGCCACTTGCAGCGACGTACTCGGGTGACCTTACGCTCTCTGAGGACAAGGTCGGACTCCGAACCGAGCTCACACTGCTGCCGACCAACACGGTCGCCGAGATGCTTATTGACGGACTGCTGAACAAGCGAGTCGACTCGATGAGTTTCGCTTTCCGGGTCACCCGCCAGGAGTGGAACGAGGATTACACCGAGCGGACTATTCGTGAGTTGCAGCTCTTCGACGTCTCCGCAGTGACGTACCCCGCCAACCCTGCCGCGACGATTACCGCTCGCGACGAGAACACCGAAATCGAAATCCCGGCATCGCTCGACTGGCGCCGCCGCGAACTCGAAGCGCTCCGCCTCCGGAGCGTCTGACGCCGACTGCTACGCCGTGGATCGCGCCGCCCAACTCGGGCACCCGTTCCACACCTAGCGGTCACCTCGGGAACACACCACACCTACCACCCCGAAAGGCCAACCATGTTGGAACAACTCCGGGCACGCTTGCGCGCCCTCCTCAATCAGCGCCAGGCGCACCAAGAGACCCTCGATCAGATCCTCGCGACTTGTGAGGCCGAGGGCCGATCGGCATTCAGTGCCGACGAAGACACCAAGTGGGCAGAGACACGCTCAGCGATCGACACCATCGACGCCGAGCGGGCACCCGTTGAGGAACGCATTGCCGAACTCGAAACCCTCGCCACTTCCTCAGCTGCCGCTACCGCAGCGCTCGCCGCAGCAGGCGCTGCACCAGCTGGTGCTCCTGCGGTTGTCCGATCCGAACCAGCGACCTATCGCCGAGACAACGCTCGCGATGTGTCGTTCTTCGGCGACGCCTACCGCTCACAGCGGGGCGACTTCGAGGCACGTGAGCGCCTTGAGCGTCATGGCCGCGAGATGGTCGCCGCTGGCGAACTGCCAGAATCACGCGATGTCGGAACGGGAGCGTTCGGTGCTCTTGTGGTGCCGCAGTACCTGACTGAGTTGTATGCCGAGGTTGCCCGCTCTGGTCGACCCACGGCCAACGCAGTCCGATCGCTGCCACTTCCCGATGAGGGCATGACCCTTAACATCCCCCGCGGCACGACCGGCACGGCTACGGCTGAGCAGTCGTCAGAGAACTCGGCCGTTCAGGAGACCGACTTCGACGAGACCACCTTGCAGGTATCGGTAGCCACCATCGCTGGCCAGCAGGACGTTTCCCGGCAGTCGATCGAGCGGGGCCGCGGCACCGACGAGATCGTGTACGCCGACCTTGTGGCCGACTACGCCACCAAGGTGAACGCGTATGTGCTCTCCAAGGCTTCCATCGGCCTCCTCAATCAGTCGGGCGTGAACTCGGTTACCTACACCGACGCAAGCCCGACTGTGACGGAGCTCTGGCCGAAGCTGGCCGACGCGACCCAGCAGGTCAACTCGACTCGGTTCATGCCAGCGACGGTCGCGATCATGCACCCACGCCGGTGGGGATGGCTGACCGCTGCTGTTGATTCGACCGGGCGACCCCTGTTCGTCTCGTCTGTCGCTCCGCAGAACCCGATGGGTATCGGCGTCGCGAACGAGTACGGCCAGGTCGTGGGCACGCTGTCCAACGGCTTGCCTGTGGTCACCGATGCGGGAATCCCGACCAACCTCGGCGGCGGCACGAATGAGGACGCGATCCTCATCATGCGTGCGATGGACTCCCTCCTGTGGGAAGAGTCCGTAACGCCTCGGCGGTTGCGCTTCGAGGAAACCGGAGGCGGAAGCCTCACCACGAAGCTCGTGGTCTACGGCTACGTAGCGTTCACTGCCGGCCGCCACCCATCTTCCATTGCGAAGATCAGCGGCACAGGTCTAGCTACACCGACCTTCTAGCACTGACGGCGGGTGGAGCCATTTCACGTGGCTCTACCCGCCACCCCACACACCCCACTCCGAGGAGCACCGATGAGCGTTGCAGCATTGAAGGCCGAGATGGCCGGTTACCTTGTCCGAGGGCTTGACGAGCGAGCCAATGAAGTGGCCGCGGAGATCCGCAGGCTTGGCTCGGCCGTCGAGACTGCCGCAGCGGTCACCCCACCGGATACCCCGGAGGATGCTGCGCCGGCCGCCGAACTCGACACGCCAGAGGACATCGAATCGAAGGCGAAGCCTGCTCCCCGAAAGCGGATCAGGTAGCAGATGAGAGTCTCTCTCGGGTCCTCCTCGCCGCTTGTTGCGACGCTCGATCGGGCGGGCCGAACCGTCGCGCTCGATGAGCCGCCCACGGCAACGATCGAGGCAGCGTCGGGAGCCACTCACGATGGCGGAGAGTGTGTGGAGTGGGCAGATATCCCTAACGCCTGGCACTTCGAGCTCGACGCCACACACACAGCCGACCTCGACTCGCTCGTGGTGCGGTTCGCCGGTACGGCCGACGCCGTAGACGTGGCGAAATACCTTGGCGTCGAAGTCGTGAGCTCGACAATGTTCACGATTGGTGACCTCCGTTCGATGCCGGATCTCGACAACGAGCAGCGCTATTCCCACCTCACGTTGACCGCTGCACTCGATTGGATCGAGGCGCTCATCGAAACAACCGTGGAGACCTCGTTCTGCGAGCGGCGCTACCAGGAGACCCGAGCCATCAAGGGCTGCACTGTAGCCCCGTTCAAGGCCTACCCATCGCAGCTATTCGGCCTCACTTTCAACGGCGAGGCCGTTGACCCCGCCGCGTGGGAGCTGGATCGTTCTGGAGTGCTCACAGCTCCCTCCCCATTCTTCGGGTCGCTGACGATCGACTACTCGGCAGGGTTCTCCACGCACGCACCCGCCGACCTCGCAGACGCAGCCCTACAGGCCGCACGTGCGAAAGTTCTATCTCGTGGTCAATCTGGGATGCCAGACCGAACACGCTCGATCAGCAACGAATTCGGGTCGACATCGTTCGCTATTGCAGGCCCCAATCAGCCAACTGGTTACCCCGAGGTGGACGCCATCCTCATGAAATGGCGCGATCTCGTCCGACTTCCAGGGCTAGCGTAGTGCCAGCCTCAGCAATCCCCGCGGTCATCGATTGGTTGTTGGGCGACCTCGCCACAACACTCTCGGCAGATGACGTCGACCTGTGCGAAAGCTGGCCGGGCGACAAGATCCAACGGTGCACCGTGGTGATCGGTAGCGCAACGTTTGATCACACGGTTGCGTCGATCGGGTCGCGCAAGCACATCGAGGATGCAACCCTGTCGATCTGGGTGCTCGTGGAACTCCCGGGCGGCACAGCCACCGAAGTTCGCCGGAAGGCCTTCGCCATCTTCGACGTGATTGCCGAGCAGATGCGCACCGGCCTCGACGCTGTTCGTGCTGGCGGCGCGTCGTGTTGGACGACTTTCGCTCCCACTGAGTGGACGCCAGGACTTGGCGACCATGCTCGCACCGGATTGCTGCGCTGCGAACTCCGAACACACAACGCACGAATCTAAGGAGACACCATGAAGTCCGTGACCTACGTCGGCTCTTTTGACGCCGTCGAAATCGAAACAGCACCAGGCATTTGGGCCACGGTGTCGAAGGGTGACTCTGTGAGCGTCGCCACCCGGATCGCCGATGGGCTGCTTGAGCAGTCCGACAGTTGGGTCGAGGCGAAAGCCCCGGCCCGTAAGCCCGCCACCAAGGAGGCGTAACTCATGCCCATTTCATCCCAGCTCGGGTTCAAAAAGGAAGCCACGTACGGCACTGCGGTGACGGTGGACCGCTTCGCGGAGTTCTTGTCGGCGCCGATGCAGCTCGAAACCGGGCGCGCCGAATCGAAGGCGTTGCGGACCGGGCAGCGTGTGCAACGGTCTGACCGTTTCGTGCCGTACATCACTGGTGTGTCTGGCTCGGTCGAGATCGAACCACTTACGAAGGGGTTCGGGTTCTGGTTGGAGCACATGCTCGGAGCTGTCGCTACGAGCGGGCCGACCGACAGCGCGTACACCCACACAGCAACGATCGCGTCGTTGTGTGGGAAGTCGTTCACCATGCAGGCGAACCTCCCGTTCGGTGCGTGTGGCGACACGAACCAGGCGTTCACATGGGAAGGCCTCAAGATCTCCAAATGGGAACTAGCGCTCGACGCTGAAGGCCTCCTGACGTTCTCCGCTGACCTTGTTGGTGAGGACGAATCCACGGCTACTGCGCTCGCTACGGCGTCGTACCCCGCGGGTGCTGAGGTGTTCTCATGGGTGGGTGGTCTCGTCACGATCGGCGGCACAGCGACCGATGTGAAGTCGTGGAAGGTGTCGTGCGACAACAAGTTGGATGACGGCAGGCTGTTCCTCCGTGAGAACACCCGACGGAAAGAACCTGTCGAGTCGGACTACCGCGAGATCACAGCGGAACTCACCCTCGATTTCGAGAACCTGACTCACTACAACCGTTTCAAGTCGGCCACCGCTGCAGGCACGCTCGCAGCCGTTGAGTTGCAAGCAACCGCCGCGACGCTCATCGGCGCTAGCACCTACCCGCGTATCAAGGCCACGATCCCCGCTGCCCGTTTCGACGAGGTCGGCGTGAGCGTTGGCGGCACCGATGTACTTGAGCAGACGGTGAAATGCATGGGTTTGTTCGACGGCACGAACTCGGCGCTCTCCGTCGCCTACACCACCGCCGACGCCACCCCGTAGCGATGTCAGGCGTTGTTGAGGTCGACGGGCTCAAAGAGGCACGTCGCGCATTCCGCGACGCCGAAGGCCAAACTAGGGACCTCTCCGCAGCGCACCGACGTGTCGCGCAAGCTGCGGCAGAACGAATCCGGGCACGCGCCGCAACCGGCACACGACAGCAAGCGGCCGCAGCGAAAGTGATCAAGGGACGAGGAACCGCCTCGGGCGCCGATGTGGCGGTCACGAACACAGCTGCGGTTCCGTTCGGCAAGGGAGCGTTCTTCGGTTCGCTGAGATGGGAGCAGTTCCCGATGTGGGTTGGCAACACCTGGGATATCTCAGAGGGCGACGGCCCATACATCATCACCGAAGTGCTTAACAGTCCCACCGAGTTCGAGCAGCTCAGCCTCATGTTTCTCGAGGAATTCGCCGCGGCACTTGCCACGGCGGGACTCACCATCGAATAGGAGACCCCCAACTAATGGCACCACGAACCCGAACCGCGAAACAACCGGTTCACCTCAAGATCACCATTGACGGTGTGCCGTACACCTTTGACCTCATGGGGTCATCGACCATGGACCGACTGGAGCTATTCCGCCAGTCCGGGCTGACGATGCCCCAGGTTGCCGAAGCGTTCCGCCAGCGCCAGTACGAGACCTTCTTCGTGGCGGCCTTTGTGTTTCTCGCCCGCCGCCAGATGGGCCAACCCGCCTCGTTCATGACAATCGCAGATGCGATCACCTGGGACAGCGATATTGAGATGGAAGACCTCACCGAAGCGCAAGCCGACGAGGACGACTCCGCCCCAAAAGCGCCCGACACGTCTGGCGGCGACGAGCCCCAGAGTTAGCGCACTGGTTCGGTCTCAAACCGTGGGACCTCGACCGTCTCACCGACCGGGAAATCAAGACCTTCATCGACGCGATCCCAAAGAAGGAGAGGTGATGCGTGTCCAGTAAAGCGCTCAAGATCCGCATCATCGGCGACGCGTCCAAACTCGGCGAAGCATTTGACGACGCGTCCAAGGGTCTCGACGGGTTCGGCGCGAAGATCGAAGGGTTCGGCTCAAAGATTGGCGGGTTCCTCGGTGGCGCAGCCCTTGCCGGCGGCGCTCTCGCGGGTGCCGCGCTTGTTCAGGGGTTCAGCGACGCGCTCGAAGCGGGCGATGTTGAGGCGCGCCTCGCTGCACGAATGGGTATCTCGAATCCGCAGTTCGCCGAGGATCTTGGCGGCATCGCTGGCGACCTCTACGCGGATGGGTTCGGCGAGGGTGTTGGCGATTCCGCTGACGCGATCCGCCAGGTATTCGAGAAGGGGCTCCTCCCTGAGGACGCGATCAACGCTGATATTGAGGCGGTCACCGCACAGGTCATGACGTTGTCTGACGTGATGGGCCAGGACCTTGGGATGACGACCGAAGCGGTAGCGAACCTGATGCGCAACGGGCTCGCGCCTGACGCTGAAGCCGCGATGGACATCCTCACCCGCGGCATGCAGCAGGGCGCGGACAAGTCCGGCGATCTCCTCGAAACATTCCAGGAGTACTCGACGATCTTCCGCGATATCGGCATCGACGGCGCGACAGCCACGGGGCTCATGTCCCAAGGTCTCAAAGCCGGTGCACGTGACGCCGACACTGTGGCTGACGCTCTCAAGGAGATGGCAATCCGGGGCCAGGACGCCTCGAAACTGTCCGCCGACTCGTTCTCCATGATCGGCCTCGATGCTGAGAAAATGACACAGGCATTCGCTGCTGGCGGACCCAAAGCCGCGGAAGCACTCGACCAGGTGCTCGACGCGCTCCGCTCCACTGAGGACCCCATCGCTCGTAACGCCGCGGCTGTTGGGCTGTTCGGCACCAAAGCGGAAGATCTCGGCGACGCGCTGTTCGCGCTTGACCCGTCTGAGGCGTCGCAGTCATTGGGCGACATTGCCGGCGCTACCGACAAGCTGGGCGGAGCGTACGACACGACCGCCTCAAGGATTGAGTCCTTCAAACGCAAAGGCCTTCAAGCTCTCTCGGATTTCGTGGGAGACACCGTGATCCCACGCGTCGAACAGTTCGTTGGATGGGCACAGAAACTCGGCGAGGAATGGGGACCGAAACTCGCCCCGTACGTCGAGATGATCGGATCAACGATCAGCAACGTGTTCTCCGAGGGCGGCGTTCTGTCGACCGCCCAGAACGTCGTCACATCCGCGACGGGTGTTATCCGCTCAGCGTTCGCGACGATCTCGGAGTGGTGGGACGCGAACGGCCCAGCAATGATCGCCAAGGTTCAACCGATCGCGGAGAAGATCGGCACGATCCTCACCGGGATCGCGGAGCTCGTCGGCACCGTGCTGGGTTGGATCAAGTCGTTGTGGGAGGACTACGGCGACCTGATCCTCGATACCGTCAAGATCATTTGGGACACGATCTGGGGCGTGATCTCCGGTGTGCTCGACGTGATCTCGGGCGTGATCGACGTCGTCATGGGTGTCATCACCGGGGATTGGGGCCGCGCGTGGGACGGAATCAAAGGGATCGTTTCGGGCGTCTGGAACACCATTTCCTCGGTAGTGTCTGGGGCAATCAACCTCGTGTGGACCAACATTCAGATGGTCGGCCGAGCGATCGGCGACACCCTCTCCGGCGTCTGGGGCGGCATCAAAGACGCAGCCGGATCCGCGTGGTCATGGATCAAGGACACCGTGTCGAGCGGTGTGTCGGGAGTGTGGGATGCGATCTCATCTCTGCCCGGCAAGATCCTCGGCATCATCGGTTCCATTGGGTCGGCGGCACGCTCGATCGGCTCCACCATCATGGACAAGATCGGCGACGGTCTCGGCGCTGTGGGCGGAGCGATCGCCGAGGTTGGGTCCAAGATCTGGGCGTCAATCAAGAACTTCATCAACTCGAACTTCATCGACAAGATCCGCAACTTCTCTGTAAGTGCTCTCGGGGTCACGTTGACTCCGTTTTCAGGACTTCCGCGCCTCGCTGAGGGTGGTATCGCTACCGGGCCGATGCTTGCCATGATCGGCGACAACCGCTCCGGAAAAGAGGCGGTCGTGCCGTTAGAACGAGCGCACGAGTTCGGTTTCGGCGGAGGTGGCGGAGCCCCGGTCAGCATCACGATCCAGACCGGCGTCGGCGACCCTGTGGCGATCGGCAGAGCAGTCGTTGAGGCTCTCGACGCGTACGGCAGGCACGGCGGCAAAATCAACGCCCGAATGGTGGCGTAGCCAGTGGCTACCCCCGCAGCGCTGCACATTGAGTTGGGCCTCACCGCCGAAACTGGGGCGTTCATTCTCGACTCCTCCCTACTCGATGGGCCAGCAACACTTGGCGGCGACCTCGGCTACGTGTGGACCGACGTCACCGACTGGGTCGAAGGCTCCGCGACAATCACTCGCGGCTCAGCGTCCGCGACGGGCCCATACATGCGTTACGGCGGTGGGCGTGCAACGTTCACGCTCGACTCGATGGACGGGCGGTTCGACCCCACGAACCTCGGTGGGCCATATGTTGCCGCGGGTGTGTCGCAGTTGCGGCCAGGCGTACCCGTTCGGGTTGTCGCCCGCTCGGGTGACGCCGAGACCATGCTCTTCGTTGGTACCGCCGATGACTGGCCCATCACGTTCGCAGGCGAGCTCAACGCTACCGTCCAGATCACAGCGTCAGACCCGCTCGAAACGCTCAACGCCGCGGATCTCCCGGAAGTGTCCCCCGTCGGAGCCCGGGAATCCGCAGCTGATCGTGTCAATCGGATCCTGGATCGCATTGGCTGGCCAACCTCGCAACGTGAGATTTCACCCACGGCATCGATGCCACAGCAGGAAACAACCCTCGCGCAACCGGCATGGTCGCAAATCCTGCTAGCGGTCGACTCCGCTGGCGCCCACGCATGGATCGACAGATCAGGCAAAGTCGTTGTGCGCCACCAGTTCGGGTTCCCAACCGTGCCTCAAACCGTTGTTGGGATGACGCCCGACGCGATCCCGTTCGAGCAAATCACACCGGACCCATCGCCACTGGCCAGGGTCATCAACACTGTGAACCTTGGGCGGGCCGGATCCACCGCACAGTTTCTGGAAGATCTCGAATCGGTAGCGCTGTTCGGTCGACGATCCTGGGGACGCACTGACCTCACGACAGACAACGACGAAGACGTGATGTCGTTGGCGACCCAAATCATCGGCCAATTCGCCGGGCTTCGCGCCTGGCACGTCTCATCGGTTGCCCTGTCGCTCGACGAGCACGCGGCGACCTGGTCCGAAGCGTTGGCCCGCGATATCGGCGACCGGGTTGAAGTCCGACAGGTCACCCCTGATGGCCGGACTATCACGGCCCAAGGGATCATCGCGGCCGTCTCGTGGGCATGGGCCCCTGCGTCAGGTCGGTATGTCGTCACCTGGGGGTTATTCCCGGTCCCTGTCGACTATGTCCCGTTCATTCTCGACGCGTCACTGCTCGACGTCGACGAGCTCGCCGCCTAGGAGGCACCCATGGCATTCAAGACATTTGTTCCCGGCGCAACGCTGACCGCAGCGGAGGTGAACACTTATCTGGCAAAACAGGCTGTGATTGTGTGCACGTCATCGACACGGCCGTCGTCACCACCGGAGGGCATGACGATCTACGAGACCGACACTGACCGGCTTTTGACCTACACCACCGCCACGACTGGGTGGCAGCCACCATGGAACATGCCGTGGGGATACATCGGGGCAGTTTCGCTAGCAGCGAACTCTCCAGCGGTTTCCGCCATCGCAGACGTTGCTGGGCTTTCGCTCACATGGACCGCTGTGGCAAACAGGCGGTATGTGGTGCGGTTCGATTCCGACATCATCGTGAACAATTCGGGCAACCAAATGGGCGTGTACCTCACCAACGGCGCAGGCACAGGGTTTCGGCGCAGCCTCTTCACTTCGCCAGCTGCTTCGGCGTATGGAACTGTCGGCATGGCGGCTTTGCTTTCGGGCCTCGGTTCGGGATCACAAACCGCCAAGATCCGCATTGAGTGCACTGGCGGCGGTACGGCACTAACGGTGGCATCTCCCACGTTTCCCAGTGTGCTCACCGTTGAAGACCTCGGTCCGACAGGTGCCCCAGCGTGACCACCACAGCTCGCCTTTCAGCTGTCGCTGGGGACGACATCTCGATCGTGGTTGTCCTACCAGCAGGCTTCACGACAGGCAAGACCTTCGCTCTTCAGTTGCGCCGTCGAAATGGTGCACTCGTTCACACCGCGACCCCAACTGTTGCTGGCGACAATGTGCTCATCGAGATCGACGCCGAAACCTCAGCCGCATTCCACGCTGGCTGGCTCTACGGGCACCTGCAGGTAGCGGCACCCACCGTAGCGACACTCTTTCGCCTCGACCTCCTCATCGAGGCAGACCTGACAGGCGGTACCGGCCCGGTCGGGGCGCTCCCGACAACCCCGTCCGTGTCGACCGTGAGCTGTGTCATCGATGACACCCCCATCGATGTAACCGTGTATTCGGCACTCAGTCTCGGCGGTGTATCCGCAGGCGGTATCGAGTTCCATGTCGGCCCCCCGCCGACACCAGAAACTGCTGTCGACATGAGTGGTCCATCAGCGATCATCAGCTACGACCCCGAAGGCGGTCCGACTGCTGAGCCCGCGATCACGATATCGGTCTCCCAGGATGGGTGGTGGTCGCCAGCGGTACCGTTTCACATCCCCGCAGGGACAGGCACCCCATCGGGCACCCCGGGCGACATGGACCGCCTCTACGTTGAGACTGATACCGCCACGTTGTGGCTGGCCACACCCTCAGGCTGGGTAGCGGTCACGGGCGGCGGCGGTGGCGGAGTCATAGCGCACGCCGATCTCACCGGCCGCACCGCGGCGGATTCGCACCCCCAAAGCGCTATCACCGGGCTCACCTCCGCCCTCGCAGAGAAGCTCTCGGCCGCCTCGAATCTCTCCGACCTCACCGATGTTGCAGCAGCGATCGATAACCTTGGGCTGGTCGGCCCGAATCAGCCACACGGATACGCCGAACTTAACGGGGCGGGCACCCTCCCAGATGTCCTCGTCCCCGCTTCGATCGCCCGCGATTCGGAAGTGACCGCGGCAATCGAAGCAGCCCAGTACACCGACGAACAGGCCAGAGATGTTGTGGCATCGGCGCTCACGGCTGGACCCAACATCACAATCACCGTCGACGACACCGCGAACACGATCACGATCGGGTCCACAGGTGGAGGATCGTCGGAAACCGCCTACACGACCGCGATGCTCCTAGGAGGAATGTAAATGCCAACTACAAGGAAGATCCTTGGCCAATCGGCCCCAGCGGCAGCGACCACAACCACGCTGTACCTAGTGCCAGCGGCGACATCCACTGTGGTTAGCTCGATTGTCGTGTGCAACACCTCGCAAGTCCAAGCCACATTTCGTGTGGCCGTGAGGCCAACTGCTGATGCGCTGGCGGTGAAGCACTATCTGTATTTCGACCACATTCTTCCTGGCTGCACCACGTTTGTAGCGACTCTCGGCACAACACTCGGGGCCGCTGAACTTATCGAGGTGCGAGCTTCAGCCGCCACGATCTCCTTTTCTGCTTTCGGTGAGGAAACGGCATGACGCAAGGTCTTTCAACCGCAGTCATTTCTCCAGAGCAGCAGGCTCAGCCGTTCGTCCCATGGTCAAGGAATCCAGAGTGGGTGCCTCTTGTTGATCCACCGGTTGGAACTCAGGGTCTGTGTATGTCTTGGGCTGTGTGGGAGGGAATCACTAATCCGGTCGCCTTGACTGTTTCTGGAGCCTATACAGTCGATTGGGGCGACGGGCTAGGCCCCGTTTCGTACGCATCTGGAGCTACGGCGCAGAAGCTTCTCTCGTGGTCTGATTATTCTGCTGGCACTCTGACTTCCAAAGGGTATCGCCAAGCTCTAATCAAGGTCGCCCCCCAGGCCGGGCAACTTCTGACGACGGTTAATACATCGGTCAAGAATACGACGAACTCTCTTCCGAATTTGTATTCCACTGGGCTTCTGGATCTGGTGGCGAGACTGCCAAATGCCACCAGTATCACTTTCGGTGCCGCATCTAGCACTGTGATTCATTCAATGTGCGAGCAGGTGCGAGTTCTGGGGCCAACCTCCGACCCAAGCCCTGGCAGGTTCGTCGGCGGTGCGGGGTCGGGTATCGCAGGGTTTCCGGCGATGCGGTCTTTCGGAGATCTCGATTGTGCTGGCGCTACCTCTTTGGCCTCCATGTTTCAAAATTGCTACTCCCTGGAGAAGTGCGGGGCGTTCACTAACACGTCGTCCGTCACCTCAGTTGTTTCGATGTTCTTTAATTGCTCCTCGCTCGTTGAACTTCCCACAATTGACTCGTTCGCCGCCGTAACGAACATGACCACCTTCGCCTCAGGCTGTTCTCGGCTACGAACGGTGCCTCTTTACAACACGTCTGCCGTTACCAACATGTATCAGGCGTTCAATATGTGTTCGTCGCTTACCTCCGTTCCGACGTTCAATACGTCGATGGTTTCCAACATAGGACAGGCGTTTAGGGCCTCTGGTTTACGAGTGGCCCCACTGGTTGATCTGTCTGCCTGCACTACTGCGGATCAGATGTTCTTTCAATGCCCATCGCTCGTCTCGATCCCTGCTTACAACCTCCAGGCATGCACAGTGCTGTCTAACTTCGCTGATAGTTGCCCGGCCCTGACTTCAGTTGGGGCCATGACGAACACCGGTTCGGTGTCTAACTGGACCAGAGCATTTGCTAATTGCCCAGCTTTGCAGACCATCCCAATGATGAATACGTCAGGGGCTACCAATATGACGTCAGTAGTCAGCCAGTGTTCATCGTTGCGGTCGATCCCGGCCTGGAATGTTGCCAACTGCACAACATTCGCTACAGCGTTCACCGGGTGCCAATCTCTAGAATCCGTGCTGATTGTTGGGGCAAGATACGCCATGAACTTTGCGTCATGCTCGCTCAGTTCAGCCGCCCTCGACACGATCTACACAAATCTAGGCACGGCGGCAGGGGCGCAGACAATCACCGTGACTTCCAACTACGGAACCACGGGCGACACGCCATCAATCGCAACATCAAAGGGCTGGACCGTTACCGGCTCGTAGAGCCAGAAGGAGAGCAGATTATGTGGTACAAGTGGAGCGGGGTTGAGATCCTTGAAGCGGGGTCACTGGATCTTCCAGGTGGAATTCATCTCGACGACACAACTCAAGATCAGTCCCCAGTACAGGGTTGGCACTGGTTCAATACGGTTGAAGAAGCTCAGGTTCTCAACCCGAACCCGCCAGCAGTTCAGGTAAACCTTATGGCTGTGTCTCGTGACGCTGAAGTCGCTGGTCTTGAGGCCTTTGAAGAATCGCTCACAGCGGCCGGTCTTCCTCTAACGATGGCAAAGCTGAAGGCAGCTCAGATTGCTGGCGTGAATGAGAAGATTGATTACATGACATCCAACGGCGGACTCGGGTGATCTCGGCCTACACGTTCGCTAGCGAAGCCCCCACATGATTGGACACCCGATGCCCTCACCCGCAGAGCAGCTCTCTTCGCTGATCGCCGCGACCCTCGGATTCTTAGGTGTACTCACAGAGGAAGCAACGTTCGGGCAGGTCCTCGGCGGGAGTGTCCTCGGGGTGGCAGTGATCCTTATCACGCTCAGCTTCAGGGAGACACGCCGGAACTCCGCCGAATCACACGCGGAGCTCATCGAATGCAAAGCGGACCGCAAAGACCTACGCCGACGGATCGACGCCCTCGAAGCCCGCCTAGACGCCACCACAGGAGAAGCACAATGAACCTATTTGACCCCGTCCTCGGGGGGCGTTTGCGCGCCCTCATGAACACGCTCGCAGCGTGCCTTGGAGCGGTTGCCCCGATACTCGGCTGGACCGACCAAACATGGTGCAAAGCTGTGCTCGCAGTGTGCGCCGTGCTCGTGACAGGCACCCAAGCGACCACCCACCTCACCGACGCTGGCAACGTCGACCCCTACGCAGGAGGTGATTGCGGTGGCGTATGAACCAGTCACAGGCGGTGAACTCGTCCGCAACCGAGGACCACGGCACGGTGTCCAGGCATTCGCTGATGTGATCCTCTTCGCGTTCACTCAAGCTGGTGTGAAGATGGGAGGGATCTACAACCGTCGCCGCCAACGCGGCGGCAGCTCCTGGTCGCTTCACGCCGTTGGGCGGGCTGTGGACTTCATGGTTCCGTCAACACAGGTGGGTGACTTCCTCGCCGCTGTGATCGTGAAAGCCGCTACTCAGTGCGGAGTGTGCGAGATCATTTGGAACCGCCGCCGGTGGACCGCTGAGCGCGGTTGGCAGGCATACCACGGCTCCAACCCTCACACCGATCATGTGCATGTTGGATTCACCCGCGATCTCGCCGATTCAGCATCCACTACCGAAGCGCTACATAAGTGGTTCGGGGCGATGATGTTCCCACCAGCAGCGTAACCAGGTCGCTCCCCAGCGAACCAGCAACCCCCGGCATCCCCTCCCAGGCCGGGGGTTGCTGCGCGTCACGGGTCAAGTAGCGGGGATCACAGTGGCGGCGAGCGCCTCCACAGCGGCCCGTGATCTGGCGGGCACGGCTGCCGAATACACATCAAGCGTGACAGCCGGGGAGGCGTGCCCGAGATGATCGGCCACGGTGCGGGGATCTACCCCGGCGCTCAGCATCGTGGTCGCCACAGCGTGACGGCAGGAATGCAGCGCCGTGCCGTCGAGCCCGATTGTGTTGGCCACGGCCCGCCACCATTTCGACGGGGTATCAATATGCCACGGTGTTTCCCCGGTCGGGTCGGTCCCGATGGGGAACACCCGCCAGGAGCTCGAAAGGCGCGCACCGTTAGCTAACGAAGTTTCGGCCAACCGCCGCCGCCACGCTTTGAGCGCCGCCACGGTGACCGCGTCGATGGGTACCGCACGGATCGAGGAATCATTCTTGGGCGGGCCCTCGTGCAGTACCCCACCAACGAAGGACAGGGCCCGCTCCACCTTGACTGACTGGGCCACCAGGTCGATATCTGACCACCGCAACGCGAGAATCTCGCCCCGCCTCGCCCCTGTGATGATCGCCAAGTGGACGAACACCCCGAAACCGGGCCGGTACCACTCGGCAGCCTCAACCATGGGCCACAGATCCGCCACAGTGTGCGCTGTGCGCCGATCCTGCCCTCGGTCTGTGCGCCGCCCTTTGCGGACCCGCACCACCAGCATCGGGGAATGGGGGAGATCTCCGAGACGAACAGCGTCGGCGTACGCAGCTGCGAGGATGATCTTCGTTTTGTGAACCTGCCCATCGGACAACCCCTTGCCGTCCCGGCGCCCGGAGATGCTGAGTTGCGCTAACCATGCTTCGATCGCCGGTGCACGAAGTTCCCCAGCTTGAGCAGTGCCGAATTTCGGCACGATACGTTGGTCGATGATTCGAAGCGTTTGCGCCGCGTGTGCTGGCGACCATCCCGGCTGCTCCGCGCCGTACCAGCGGTGCAGCATCCCTGCGACCGTGAGGTGAGTGCTTGGCCGGTTGTGGTGTTTCCTCGCCTCCACCTCACCGATCAGCGAACGCAAGGCCTTTTGAGCGTCTGTTTTGGTGCCGTGCACGGTGCGCGAGATACGCCGGTACCTCCCGCGGTCGTCCTTCACGCCGAGGGATGCTGAGATCTCCCACACGCCTGGCGACCGCTCGCGCAGTGTGCCGGTCACGTTGAGTGTCGGGGGTAGCGATTACAATCGAGCATTAGCAGACCTCCACCGTCTGTTTCGCCCCGTCGTACCGCGCAGCACGGTCGGCGGGGCTTTCTCGTTTTCGGAGATCCTAGGGCCTGCCACTGTCATTTACGGATTTTGTTACGGATTTTGGATCCGGAGCCTGTTCCGGAGCCTGTTCCGGACGAAGCGAAACCCTTGCAATTGCAAGGGTTTCGAGGCGTGGGGCCGGTGGGGCTCGAACCCACGACCAAGGGATTATGAGTCTCCGCAGTTCGTCCTATAGCGCACCAGGTCGCACTAATTGCAAGGGTTTCGGGTCCT
>OFRF01000171.1_pt1 | contig 18733 bp, 26 predicted proteins | sample 1543081 | NCBI WGS metagenome assembly OFRF01 (sample SAMN07774232, study PRJEB24372) | wastewater metagenome
AACGCCGCCTACATGCTCGGATTCGAGCGCGGCAAGACCGACGCCTACCTATCCAAGCAAGACTGGATACGCGTAGAGGATTCGTTGCCGGTTGCTTGGATGTACCCAAGCGATTTGGAGCAGTTCGCCAAGCGTGAGTCGGTAGCAAAAGCGTTTTCTGTCCAAGTCGGGAACACAGGCGGCGAAACGGCGGTCCCGCTCTACACGCATCCGGCGCCCGCCACACAACCACCCGAAGGGAGCAAGTAATGGATGCAGAAACGAGAGCGGTTATGTTGCGGCTGGTGGAGGCGCTGACATACAGGATGCCCTGTGACCACAAAAGGACACGGGCTCCATCGTCACCCACAGAAGATGTGACGTGTAAGGATTGTGGCGCCAAAGATTATCTTGGTATGGCTTTTTCTCAACAGAGAAGTTACGTCAAAACTCTTTGCGCCCTTATCACCGCAGCGCGCAACCTTCTAGATGCGCAACCAGCAAGCAATCACGTTGCGTTCAATCCCGCAGCAAAGTGCTCGCCAACGGCGACACAGTGCCCGCGCTGCAACAACCCGCATAACGCATGCGACAAGGTTGCGCAACCAGCAGGAAAGGATGCGTGGCTGGTGGAGGCTGAGCGGCTAGCTCAGTTGCACGCTTGCGAAAAATCTCTCCGGCATCTAGGGCGAGAGGACGCGGACGAGACCGAGACACTTGCAGCGCTACTCGCCCACCTACGCAGTCACCCAGCAGAGGCACAGCTTGAAGCTGCGCGGAAGGATGGAGAGCGGCTTGACGTGTTGCTTCGCGCTATCACGCCGACAGGCCAGCTTGTCTGCGGCTGCTACGACCCCGACGACGGCGATTGTGATTGGTCATTTATCGACCTACACGGCACGCCGTTAATCGGGCACTACGACACGCCACGCGAAGCAATCGATGCTCTCGCCGCCTTAGAAGCAACCACCCCGGAGAACTAGTTAAGCCACTCCAACAGCGCATTGCTGTTGCCTGTCGCTGGCGCGCTCACGTTCTGAACGTTGATGTACCACGTACCGGCAGACAGTGACACTGGGCCGGGCGTCTGTAGGGCAATCTGGCGCGCGCCGGTATTGCTGGTACTGGTCAACAAGTAAGCGTTAGCGCTAGCGGTGTAATCGCACGGGGTCTTGCTGATCGAGATTTTGCGCCCGACTCGCTGTTCACCGGCTTTCTCTGCCCATGACATCTGAGCGGGCATCTTGCCTGCTGTACTGGCGTCAACGTTCAACTGAACGACCCATGTCGCATTTCCGACCATCCCGGACGAGCTGATTTTCGCGTAAGTCTGCGATGCGTTCAGAACTGCCGTAGGGCGTGGGCAGCGACCGGGCACAACTACCGGAGGGGTAACGACAGGCGGGCTTGATGCAGGCGGCGTAGGAGCGATAACAACCGGAGGATTCGGGGGCGCTGCAACCCCAAGCGTTACGGTCGTGCGCGTGTTGCACGTCAGGACTGCGCCGGATGTGCTGCAACTGGTGTCGCTGGTTGCGGGTTGACCGATAGCAGGACTGACCGCTACGAAAGCGAACAGCGCTAAGACGATGAGTTCTAGGGTGTACTTTTTCATTCGATACCTTTATACAAAAACGGTTATGACCCGTATAAACAACAATGCATTTACTACGTATTAAATGCGTGTAGAATTCATTACATCGAATCACACAACGCACGGAGAAACAACATGCACGCCTACTTCCAAACTTCTGACAAACAAGTTCTCGCCATTCGTCTGAGCGGCGTATCCGCTAGCACGCTCGCCGCCGCAACTAAAAACATGACACGGATTGCTGCACCAGCGGGCGCAAAGGCCAAACGGGTTTGCGGCTCGATTCGCACCTGCCGAATCATCAACGGACAAATTGGCAGCATCTAAGACGCTCGCCAAATGACCAACAAACCTAAGCGCGGTCGTCCTGCGTACCTCGTCGCCGCGCAACGCGTCAGCCTGACCCTACCGGCTGACGTGGTGCTGTATCTGCGCAAACACTGGCCTAGCGCGTCTGAGGGTGTTCGCGCGCTGGTTGCTGAGCACAAGAAAGCTACTTAAGTCCTTTGTTGTAGTCATCTACGATTTCCACAATCGCCGCGTGCTTGATTGCGCACGTTGCCAGATCGCGGGCGTCTGTTACGTTGGCTGCGGTTGCTGATTTCAGTGTGCCGTCCACAGGTTGCGGACTAGCGCACCTTTCCTTCAAAGTCATAGGCACGACTAATTTCGGCTGCGGCACCGGAACGAACTGCGTTAACAGATTCGCGCAACCCGGTAGGCAGAGCACAGTCAGCAATAGGAGTAGTCTCGAGAACACGCGTAACCTCTTGAGTTTTGGCATTGAGCGCCGTGAGTGAAACGCTGATGCGCTTTGCCAACTGCGCGGCAAGGGCTGCGTTCTTCGCGGTGAGCGCGGCGTTTTCGGCCTTGGCTCGGTCTGTGGCCTGCTGCATCTCACCCTTGTATACGTCGAAGGCCAGTTGAACCTCGGCGCGGCCTTCATTGCGGTACTTTTCCTTGAGTTGATACCAACCGTAGGCAAGCCCTGCAACTACCGCCAAAACGCCGATGAAGCCCAGCACGTAGCGATTTAGCAGGAGGCTAGCGAGCACGCCATGCCTCAATCTTTGCCTTGGCAAATTCGAGAATCGTGTCCTGTTTCCAGCAGAAGGCGTACCCGCCCGCGAAGGACAGGGTCATTAGGATGAGGGTCATTGAGAATCCTTGAGAAAGAGCGCGCGTTCAGCAGCGCGACGGTTTACGAGCCCTTGCACGACGCGATTACCCGCGCGATTCCATGCCGGGAATTGATCGGCTGCGCCTTGGTAATCGCCCGCGTTCAGCTTGCGCAACAGGGTGGATCCACGGAACGCGGCAAGACCAATGTTGTAAGAAAGCGAAACCAGCGCGGATAGCTGGTTGTCATTCAATGGCACCAGAACGACGCTACGAACGCCGCGCCGGAATTGCTCAACCTCGTCCGCTAGCCAGGCGTCCGCTTGCTCTTGCGTGCACGTATCGCCCATGCGGACATTTGTCGTGCGCCCGTAGCCAATCGTGGGAATGTTCGCAACGTCAAAGTACGCCGTGAGCCTGCATCCCTCCCATTTCGCAATGAAGCTAGCAGCGGAGTCGTTTAATTCCCCCGGATTCGAGGGAATTGGATTGGTCGGCTCAGGCGCTTTCTTGAACGCAGCGAAAAGCGCAGCGAGTAATTTACTGAACAGGTCCATCGCCCGAAATCGCCGCTTGTTTCACCACGCGCGCCATGCCAGCCGCAACGCCTATTCCCATTTGGATACTCGCGAAAACGAGCGGGGGAATGTGCCCGTTGAACAGTTGAAAGTACGTCTCAAGCGCAGCCAGCGCCGCGTTAATCAGGGAGATGCGCACCGCCCACGATTTCCAGAGAACGGTTTTCCAGTTTTCGATTAGCTTCATTGGTCAATCCCCTGCGTAGTGAAATACCTGTTCAATCTCCACCGTTTGTAGGTGACGATTGCCCACCACCCGAAACGCCCGATAGTCCAAAAACAAAGGAACATCGCGGTGATATTCACCCAAGGGACATGATTGATAAAGTCAGATGCCCATGCGGTTATCCATGCGACCGATACAAAATCCGTCGCCTTGTCCGCTACTCGTGCCATTTCGTGTTTTGTCATCAGGCAACTCCAATAAATTCAACTTCGATAACGCCCGGGCCACCGGCTGCGCCTGCGATACCCGTCGTGCTCGCGGTCCAGCTGCCGCCACCACCTGAGCCGATGGTTCCTGCGGTACCGGAGTTGCCTGCCGATGTCGCACCGCCGCCGCCTGAGGCGAACAGCGAGCACGCGCCTGAACCCGCGCGCGACGCACTGGTGACGCCGGAGAATGCACCGGCATATCCACCCGGCAACGCATTAGCCGAGCCGCCGTTTGCACCACCCCAGACGCCCGGCCCCTGTTGAACGCATGGCGCTCCTGATGTCGTGACGCCGTCTCGACGGCCACCCGCTGCGCCCGTGTCGTCCAACGCGCCGGACTGGTTGATCAGGCTTGACCCTGAGCCACCTAAACCCGTCTGTGTGAAGTGCGGCCCGGTGAATGAGGACGAACTACCCGCCCCGCCGTTGCCGGGCGTTGCCGCGCCTGCGGTGCCGCCTGCCGAGTTCGTGTAGCTGTAGCCGACGCCTGCGGTCAGGTAATGCCGCGCGACAACGTACTCACCCGCGCCGCCGCCGCCTGAGCGCAGAACCGGAGTTCCTGACGTCGCCTTGACGCCACCGGAGCCACCGCCCGGGCCTTGTATGCGGACCTCATGCCAGCCGGTACGTGTCGCGGTGTACGTGCCCGCGCCGGTCGCGGTAATGCGGGTGCCGACGTAGCCGAGCCCCAATAGTCCGATTAGTTCATCGCTCATGATGTAGCCCAAGTGGTAGCGGTCGGATAGCCGCCGCTGTAGGTGATGTTTTTGTAACTGTTGCCCGCGAGGTCAGTCCATGCCGAATAACTTGACCCGCTGTCAGCGCTGATTTCGTAGCGCACTTTCGTGACGAGGCCCGACGTGTAGGTCAGGGTTTTGCGCAGAAAGATGCGCGCGCCCGATCCGCGCGTCGGCGTGTCGGCGGCGGCAACGGCGGTCTGTTCGGAATAGACGATGCTCGTCGGCGGTCCGCCCGTGTACGCGACATCGAAGCCCGGGATGCTGCCTCCGGCAATGAGCATTTCGCGCAGCGCCCAGAGGTTGTCACGCACAGACTGGCTATAGGCAGCCATGCCCTGCAAAATATGGTCCGGCCTTCCCGTCGTGAAGGTTGTCATGCACGCACTCCAGTTACAGTGATCGTGACGTCGCGAACGATGCGCGCATCCGCGCTGTCGAACACGTCAACGTCAACTGTGTTGTCTAAAGTCTCACTTGGAGACACGTTTGAATAGGTTGGATTTGCCTGCGTCGCAGACTCCGCCGTCACTTGCACGCCGGAAATCGCCACATACTTGTTTGCCAGCGTTACCGTTGTTGTCGCCGAGGCGCTTGTCGTGGCCCCTTTCGTTTCGACACTGGTGGCCATCAAGAAATTGATCGTGGGCGGCGTGAACTCATAAGCCCACGGCTTTTGGTTCGCGGTGTAGATGGTTGCGTCGCCAAAAGCCGTAATGTCTATACCTTGAATGCGAGCCGTGACGTAGCGCGCACCGGTCGTCACGCCCAATTGCGCATAGCAATACTCTGGCGTGCCCATCGCGGTCTGCTGGAGAATCAACGTAAATTCAGCGTTTGCCGTCGCCGCTGGTTGCATCGGGTACACGTAGCGATCATTGATGTCAGACTCGGCTAGCGCAACGAATGAACCTGAACGGATCGCGCCGATGTCAATTTGCGGAGACACCGCGACAGCCTGATAGATCGGGTTCGACAGTTCTGGCTGATCGTCAATAGCAGCGGTTGCGCTGATTCCCGCTCCGTTGTGACCATCAGCCACCGTTGCGCCGTTGTAGGTGTTGTCTACTTGGTCATTCCGTGTGGCGATCCTGATCGTCGGATCGCCGGGATAGAGCGTGTAGAAGGAGCAATTGATGAGCGACCAACCCGACTTCGTAAGCTCGGTTGAAAACACTGGCGTCAGGTTTTCGCCCACACTGCCATCGAGCATGATCTCGCGCGCCAGCGCAGAGCCTTCTGCAATACTGCTGCGGGCCTTCACCGCAACGCTGTAAACCCGAAGCGCAAGAACCTCCCGGCTGCGCCACGTATTGCTTGCCGTGAAGCCTTCTTCCAGCAAGGCCCCCGCGTTGTCGTAAACGAGAACGTGGTAATCGTGGAAGAACGGGTACGTTGTCGCGATTGAGTCCCAGTCCGCATCGATCTGACTTCGCGGCAGCGCGCCGCTGACCGTAGAGGACGGAATCTCCGTCAACACGAGGCCGGTGACAGTGGGCGGGGAATTGGGAGACGCGAGCCCCGTATCGGTGTACGTCGGAGACGTGGCGACTACCGTGCTGTAGCTCGCCGGGTCATATTCAGCGCAGTTGATTTGCCACAGCCCGACATCTGACGAACTGATGCCCATGATGCGCATGAGCTTGGAGGTAAACAGCGCCCCGTAACTAACGGTAATCACGTCACCGAGTTGTAATTCCAGCCCTTCATCAAAGAGCGTGAACGACATTTCGAGGTCTTCTAGGTAGAGGTGATTTCTACGCTCTATCGATTCCCGGTTTGCCTGTGAATAGGAGGTAACTCCGGGCATTTCCACAATCTGCCCGCGTAGCTGTTCGCCAGACGGGACCGATGGAACGTCAACCCCAATAGGCGCAATCGAGGGAATCCAGTCGCCTGTAGCCTGCGGTTCGGTGAATCGAACGTAAACGACGTTCGGACGCTTTCGGATGTCTCGTTTCTGCCAGCTAAACGAACCCTCAACCATGTTGGCTTCGGTGATCGTCTCGACGCTTGAGGCCGTGCCGTCTGCAATGAGCCGGAAGATTGAGCCCTCAGGAACAACGAACGCGCCAGCGTATTGAGCAAGGGTCTTAACCCAAGACTCTGCGGGTTGTTGGTTCTCCATGCAGAGATTCAGGACGCGCTTTTTCTCACCACCGGAAAGCGCCGTGTCATTCGCGTTGGCGACGGTCGTAACGTCAGACCAGAACGCAGAGGTAGGCGTCATGCCTAGACCTAATGTCGTGTCAGTCAGAACCCGTGCCGTGAGCAATGCGGGGCAATTGGTGTAGAGCCACGTAGAGGGAGTGGCGTAAACCTGACCACCGTCCCTAGGGTCATAGCACTTCAGACCCCTGACGATTGCGTGAAAGTCCGCAAGGTCAATCTGCACCCCGCCGCTGTTTCGCGGAGGGAGAGTCACCACCGAATAACAGAACCCGAGAAGCGCGTTAGTCCATGTCACCCCGATGCCTGAGAAGGCCGATACGAGCGTGGCGTTAACCGTCTGAACCTGTGTCCCCGTGTAGTGGGTTACTGAGGAACCAGACGGGAGAGAAGCCCCGCCCATAGTGATGGACTCGACAGCGTCACACTCACCCCGTCCCCAAAGGCAGACAACCACTAGATTGCTGCCCGACGAGAGAACGCGGGGGATGTGCGCCCCTACCCTGCAACGTCCGAGAATCACCCGGATTGGCTCATCAATGGCCGAGACGTTCAGTTGCGTTTCAAAGGCGTCTGTAGACGTGTCTTTCAACGTCTTGGACGTAGCCCGCCCGATATTCCCGGTCCCCGATGCGACAAAAACCGCATCCGGGATAACGTTTCCAATGACCCGTGAACCCATCCCGCGAACAGGAATAGGCTTGGACCCGACAACCCGTTGACCAAGTTGACCGGGACCGGCGTTCTCGACGATAACGGTCATACTGTTTCCAGAACCGATTCACAGCGAGAGTTAAACCGGCCAATCGGAAGACGACGGAACGAAACCCACCGAGCGGTAATCGTGGCCCCTGATTCCGTCCATGTGAACGTCATCGAAGCGCTAGCTCTGTTGGTGTCGTAACTCGATTCGAGAGCGTCCGCTTCGGCAAGCGTGCATTTCGCGTGAATCAGTGTGTAGCGATGCTTCGGAGTTGTCCAAAGTGAGCGACCGCGCAAAGCTCCTGACGTGGTTCGCGAGAGCTTGAGGCCGTCTATCTTTTCGCGCGCGGTCCCTAGCGTGAGATTGCACACTGGCATTGGATACGTTGCCATTAGGCCAATGCTCCCCGTGGGTTAAGAGTGATCGTCCCCGAGCCCCAACGAACGACCGTTCCTGCGGGCGCGAAGAGTTCAGCGGGGAGGTTGTTTCGATACGTCCCGCGAGGGAGGTCAACCGTCTTGCTGTTCAGCCGGGTTGCACTCACCTTGAGTTGCCCATCAGAGCCACCGGACGCACTCAACCCGGCCCCGTCGAACACCAGAACAGGATCAGCGGTTGCCGTAGCATCCGCATCAAACACCCACACCTTTATTGCTCTGTCGGCGATGTCTTCACCCAAAACCAGAGCAGCTATCGCGAGGTCAGAATCTTCAAAGTTGAGCGTGATGTTTTGGGTAATCGAGCTATCCCACGACAACCCGGAAACTGTGAATGCACCGTCCGACCACGTCTGCGAATTCCACGATGTAGAACCATTCGTGCAGAGCCGGAGAACCGTCGAGAAATCAATCTGTAGAAACCAACGCGGTTTTGTGATCGTCTGAGCGATTGCGGTTAATGTGGGACTTGAGAGGCTTCTCATACGTTGGCCACCTCAACATCACCGTACTTATCAACCACCAAACGAACCGTCAAAGGTGTGCGCGCCGACTCAGAATTGATGTCTGCCGTTTCGCGTTCCTGATCCGCTACGTCTTTGATGTCTGCGGCGAACTCAGCCAGCGCATCGCGGATTACTTCGCGAAGGCTTGCGTTGTTTTTGTCCAACAAGTCACCAGCCGCAGCGAGGCGGGCGTTAACCAAATCCTCAACGCGTTGGCTGCCGGAAATGAACTCGCCCGACAGGGCGGTTTGTTGCTCAGGAGACAGGAGCCCAAAGGCCGCGTTTTGTGCTGCATCAATCTGACGCGCGAGCCGGTCGATAACTTCCGGGTCAGTAGCGGCAGCGAGAGCGGCGAAGAGTTGTTCGGCCTGCCGTTGGTAGTAGGCGTACTTCTCTTCTGTGTTCAGAGACTGAAGGAGGAACCCTTCTTGAGTGTTCCCGAACAGTTCCGCAAGGGCTTGCTTGGTCGCGGCGATCTTCGATGTCGCCTGAGCGTAGGCCGTGGCAAGATTTCCCACTCCTGCGGCAAAGTCTTCAATCGAAACCGTACCGTTCGCCAGGCCATCGCGCAAATCAAGAAGCGCATCGGCCTGATCGAGATACGCCGTTACTGCCCCGCGAGTGCTGGCCTCAATCAAATCCGCAACGGTCTGATTCGTGTCGGTAACGAACGATTCCAGCGAGAGAGCCAGAACCGTAAATGCTTCCTGCGCCGTCTCAGTCAATTCCGAGAACGCAGCGATTGAAAGATTCAGCCCCGGAACCGCTAGGTTCAGTTGCTTAATCGCAAAAGCCGAGCGAGCCAGCTTATCGATGTAGACGAGTAGTTCATCTGCCGAGCCTTGGAAGCTCGTAATCAAATCGCCAGCGCCCTCTTCCAGAGCGTTGAACGCTATCGAGTAGCGTTGTTGCAGGAAGAGTTTTGAGGATTTCTCAATCGCGATCTTCGCGCTGGCCTCATCATCGAAGCCGAACCAATCCGTCATGTCTGACGAGATTCGTTGAATGTTCTCGCGCACAGCAGCGAGGGCATCAGGCGTCAAGAGGTTGTCAGCGATGTAGGAATCAAGCTGATTGACGCGGTCGATCAGGGGTTTGAATGCGTCGTTTCCGATGTCACCCGATACGTCAAACTGACCGAGCGCGGAATCTATGATGTCCTTACGGCCCCGTCCGTCACGAACGGAGTTGTCAATCTTGATGCCCGTTTCGTTGTCGAACACACCGAGCGCCGATGCGATTCCAGCGATGATTCCGATGACAGGAATCGCCGCGCCGAGAACGGAGGCGAACCCACCAGCCGCTGCAATCCCGCTATTTAGCGCGGTGCCAAGAGTCGCGAAGTTCGCAGTCAGACCAGCGCCAGCAGAAGCAAGTCCCGTGGCGAAACTCTCAAGACCAAGAGAGGACGCGAGCCCCGCAAGGCCGGTGCCTCCTGCAATCGGACCAGCGCCGAACTGGAACGGGAGTTGACCTAACAGGCTCCCGCCACCACCGAAGATTGAGCCGAGATCAAACCCGCCGCCACCAGAGGCACCGCTGAATAGCGAGCCAAGATTAAGGCCGCCCGAGCCGCCACCGCTGAACAGGTTAGCGCCGATGTTGAGCACATACTTCGCCGCCATCTGCGACGCGAGTTGAGCGAAAAACTTCTTAACCGTCTGGCCTAGATTGTCGAAAGCCTTCTTGCCATTCAGGAATAGGTCTTCAAAGAATCCTGCGACGTTGTCCTGAATCTTTTGAGTATTGGCTAGTTGTTCTTCCAGCGACTTCGCCGATAGTTCAGCCTGTCCGCGCGCATCAATCGATGCCTTGAGTTTTTCGGCCTGAGTAATGAGCGCTTGCTTTTCTGTCTCCGTCAGGTCTTTGGTCAGCGCGATCTGTAGCTTGATGTCTACAAGCGCCTTTTCGCGAGCCGTGCCGGTCAATCCGAACAGTCGCAATTCTTCGTCGCTGGCCTCTAGCTGCTTTTGCATCGCAGTCCAAAGGTCTTCGTATGCCGTGCTGATTTCCGGCACGTTTTTCAGCATCAGCTTGTATTCTTCTTCGGCAGCTTTCGCGAGGTCTTTAGTGGCCTCTTCCATTTCCTTGGTCAGCTTGATATTGACCGGCTGCTGCATGGCGTAAGCGTGCAGCGCTGCACTCAGGCGCGTTACCGCGTCTGTATTTCCCTTTGCGAAAGCCTCTTTCAGCGCGCGAGAGAATGCCTCGATGTTCTTTGTGAAATCAGAGTCAACGCCTAAGTCCTTGCCCTCTACTTTGGCGAGCAGTGACTCAAGAGTCTTTGCGAACTCTGCGGCCTCGTCTTTGCCCTTCTTCGCTGCCCCTGCGTAATTGAGCGTTGCTTTCGCGACCGTGTCAGTAGAAGCTGCAAGTTTCAGCGCACGGTCGCGCGCATCATCAAATGCGCCTGTTTGCGCGCTGATCGCGTTGGTGTAGGTCTTGATCTGCGCCGATGCGATGCGCTCGCTTTCGGCAAATAACAAATTGGCCTTAGCTTCGTTCTCGCGCGCCTGAGCGGTCAATTCAAGCGATGCGCCGATCTGCCCTGCGGCCCGTGCGGCACCAGCGGCTAGCGTGTCTAGAATGGCTTTACCAGCGTATGCAACGCCCTCTAAATCCTTCGCCAGCGCGCGGAATTGATTGATGCCGTAGGTTGTTTTGTCGATGAGTTCGCCGATGAACACGGCACCATCGCGCGCCCATTTCGCCAGCGATCCATCATCAGCAAGTTGCTTTATCGTCGCGGCGAGACCGTCGCCGTTTTTCTTGAGATCGAGAATTGCCGTCAGGAACTCATTTGCAGCCGGAAGAACCTCTGAAACGATGACGCGCTTTAGCTCCAGCTTTTGAGCAGCAAGCCGCTGGATGTTCTTTTCGTAGTCGTCAGCAGCCTGCGCCTGAGCTTCGGTTACTTTGACATTGATATCGCCAGAATCGGCGAGGTCTTTAAGCAGCGGAAGAAGCTGCGCACCGGACTTGCCGAACAAATCCATTGCGAGCGCGGCCTTACCCGGCCCCTTGTCGCTGAACTCTGCGAACTTCTTGGACACCTCAAAAACGATTGCGCCGGAATCCTTCAATTCACCGTTTGCGCCACGGGCTTGGATGCCGAGCTTTTCAAGCGCGGCCCCTGCGGATTTCGTTTCATCGTCAGCGTTCAGCAAGCCCTTGTTGAGCTTGATAAGCGCGCCTTCGATAGTCTCGAAAGCCTGACCACTAACGACGGCCTGCGCCTGAAGTTTCGCGAGCGATTCAACCGTCGCGCCGGTCTTTTCCGCCGCGTCGTCAAGCGCGGCAAGACCCTTCACGGTTTCCGTGAAAGCGCTTATCGCAGCATCGGCAACCTTCGATGCAGTTTCCAGCGCGATCAGTTGACCCGCAAATGACGTGAGCGCACCTGTGGCAGCGCGACCCAATGAGCGCTCGAAGTCATCGAAGCCCTTCTGTGCGCGTTTTAAGCCTTCCGTGAACTGAGCCGAATCTAGCCCGAGTTCAGCGACCAGCCTGCCGAGTGCTGCCACTTGTTTATCCCATCATTTGTTGGAAGGCCGCGCGGTAGTCCACGGGTTCTTCGGGTTCTTCGGGTTCGCCCCACTTGATGAGGTAGTCATCAACGGTCTTATCGGCGTTGCCCGCGATTCCGGCGATCTGCTTTTTGAGCAGCGCGAAATTGATGTCTTCGCGCTGGTGTCCGATAGGCTCTGTTCGCATGAACTCAAGCCAATACTGAAACTCAAGACCCGGCATCTCCGCCATTTCGCCAAGCGTCCGCCGGAGCGACAACGCCAGACGCATGACCTGACGGAGAGCCGGGCTCAGTTTGGGGCGTCAGTTAGCCCCTTGTTCATCGCCGAAATCGTCTCCAATGGAAGCGATTGCAGGAACGTGATGTCTTCAGGATTGTCAGGATCGAACACACGAACGCCTTTTTCGTCGCAGATCAAACGAGCCAGCGCTTTCGCGGTGTTCGTCTTGAGTCGTTGCGACTTCTGTTCTGGCGTATCGGCATCGCTGGCGTCCGAGAACTCATAGTCAGCGAGGGTCACGGGTTTGATGAAAAGAGGGACATCGAGCCCTTCGATTTCAACTTTGCGTGGTGCCTTGCTCGCGATTGCAGCAAGGGCTTTACGAATGTCGCTCATTCTTTTTCCTTAAATGAAAAAAACCCGCCGAAGCGGGTAGGGGTTAGACGAAGTAGGTTTCTTCAGCGCACTTCTTGAAGGAGAAGTCCGCCGCCCACGCTTGACCGACCGCGCCCTGCCAGTTCGCAGACTGGACAAAGACCGGAACCATCACGCTGCCGTTTGTCGCGGATGTTGGAAACACGATCTTCACGGGAAATTTCGTTCCATTTGTCTGGAAGGTGCGCAGAGAAATCTGCACAGCGCCTTGCGACAATTTGTTACCGCTAACCGAGAACGATCCGGTATCTGCAAGGCCCGCTTCGTAGGTCTTCGCGGAGTCACACATACCCGTGGTGTCGATTTGTTCAACCGATCCGCCCTGCGAGTTGATGGACTTCGCCTCGCACATACGCGACATCGTGTAGCCCTGTGCAGTACCGGCTGAACCGTAGGTCGTGTAAGAAGCAGTCGAGAGAACCGAGAGTCCTACGGTCAATTGGAATGTGTCGGTCGCTTTCGCGGTGACTACGCCCCAGATGCCGTTAACCTCAGTCATACCGACTACGCCGTCGATGTAGACAACGTCGCCGTTGTTGTAACCGTGGGCCACCGAAGTGAACACGCCGGGGCTTGCCTTCGAGATACCGGTAATGGTCTTTGTTGATGGAAGCGTCGAAGACGGGATGTACAGTTCAGACCCCGCGAAACGCATTGCTGTTGCCATGATGAATTCCTTTCAGGAATAAAAAAACCGCCCGGAGGCGGTCTGGTTTGTGAAGTGACTACTTAAACGCTCGCGGCGCTTTCCCAACATCGAACAGAAATCAACGCTCTAAAGAGCTTTGTTTCCGGTTCAAAGTCTGTGCTGAAGCCCTCAACGGCCTCAACGAGTGACGACGCAGAAAGCGCGGTCAACGTGGACTCGCGCAATGTGCATAAATCTTTGTGGTTGTCGTGATAGCAATCGACCTGAAACAGACGTTCGCTGTCTCGTGTTGACCCGCATACCGTCGAGTCAGGAACGCTGGAGACGTTGCTGAATACGATGAATGGAACCGCTGTTCCCTGTTTCGCCAGCAAGGGAAATGCCTTGGTGCTGACCAACGGGGAGAGAAGGTTGAACAGTTGAACTTCGGTCACTTCAAACCCTCACGGATTTTGTCGGTCATGACCTCAATAACCCGTTCCTTCGATTCTTCAAACGCCGGACGGATGAACGGGCGAGCGGCCATCTTGCTTGTGCCGAACTCGTGAAAGAACCAATAGAACGGATCGTCCTGACGCTTTGCGTTCTTCTTCGGCTTTCCGTGACGGACGCCGATGTTGATCTGCACGTAATCGGGACTGGTTTGTTTCTCCACCTTACCGGCGATGTTCCGAATCAATGCACCAGTATCCTGAATGCCCTTTGACTTCGCGATTTCCTTCGCGCGTTTCTTGACCACCTGAGCGCCAGCGGTCACCGCGCGACGGGTTATCTTTTTACGGACGTTGTCACCCAATTTTGAAAGCGCAAATGCGAGTTCCGGCCCGCCGTTCAGCTTGAGGCTAAAGGCCATCGTTGACACCTTCGGTCGCCATGATGTGAATCTCGCGGTGTTCAGTGAACTGTTCCGATGCCCCATGAACGTCGTATGACTTGCCGTTACAGGTGATCCGGTCTTGCGGGCGAACGTCTAGCGGATAGCGGACACGAATGCGAACACCTGTATCCGCTTGAATCTGCTCTGATCCCCAATACTCACGGTTACGGCCCGGCTCAATTGCGCCCCATACCGTTGTCACCGTTGACCATTCCACACGTTCACCGCCGTCTGTGTCGCGCGTGGTCGTTTTGCGCTGAATCACCAGACGGTTACGCAGCTTTCCCGCTCTCACTTCGACCAAATCCGGTAGGTGTCGAGCAGCGACATAACGCCCATTGGAAGCTCGTTGATCGTCAAAGAACCAACAATCGACTGCTCGCGGTTCTCAAAAAGGTGCCCGACGATCAACTTCATTGCCGCCAAAACAGGGGCTGGAGTCGTTGCCGCGCCTGCGACATATCGAACCTTGACGACGTTGGCACCACAAATCGGCATAGGCCAAACGTAATTCACCGCTGGTACAACCCAATGCGTGTGGGAATAATCGTCTAGCGTGTAGTTCGCGCTGGAAATCGTCTGCTCTGTACCGGCCTCGTCGATGTACTTCACCGATGTAATCGCGGTCACCGGAGACATCGGCAACTCAATCGAGCCATCCGGGAATTCGTCTAGCGCCAATTCCAGCGTCTGCGAACCGATAGCCCTTTGGGTGTAGTGCTCGCAGTAAATCCGTGCAGCGGTAATCAGCGACGTGATTAAGGCGTCCTCTGACGTATCGGTAACACGTAAATGAAGACGTGCCTCTGCCAGCGTCACCGGCTCTGTCGGTGGCGTGATGACTTTGAAGCCCATTGTTTACCTACGTGTTGATTGTTTGTTTTTGCGAGTTGAAGCCACGGCTAGCACTCGCGTTGCGCTTACTACTTGCGCTCTGTCGTTTTGTTCGGTGGTGGCACGCTCTGCGGATTGCTCTGCGGTTCGTGCTGTGTAAATTTGTGGCTGCCGGTCGTTTGACGTTTGGCTCGGCCTGTCTGCGTTCGGTTGCTCGCGTCCGGTCTTTGAACCGATGACGATTGCAACTGCGTCGGCAACCCGCCCGAACCATTCGCCAGCCCACCGGCCTAACCAATTGCCTTGCATCACGATGCGTCTAGGCTAGTTATCCCGCGCTCGCCCGCCGCATAGGTTCCGTCAATGCGAATCTTTGTCCCGTCGAGAGATTTGAAGCGCGGCGTTGCGCCTTCCAAGCCCGTCGCCATGCCCGCTGCGTGACTTGCGAGCAATCGCAAAATGTCGGCGGCGGTGTAGCCAGATTCGATAACCTCTGTCCAAGGGTTCGCGGCGCTGCCTGCGTCGTTGAGTTTTTCGCCCATTGAACCTACGGTGTTGTTTGTCGCTGCGGTTGCCGCCCACACTGCGGACGCGACAGAAACCGGCGTTAAGACCGAACTGTCAACCGTCGTAGCGGTCATGTAGCCGAGCGCGTAGGGCTGGCAATATCCGGTAACCGTCATGGTGCCGGAAGCAATACCCCATGCTGTCGCGCCACCGATTGCAGACGCATTCACGGCGATGGTGCCAGCCGCGCTACCCGCTGCCAGTCCGGCGATGCTTGCCGTGCCTGTAATCGTGAAACTTGCGTTTGCCACACCGCCCGCGATCAAGCCGCCGATTGCAGCACCATTGACCGCAAACGAGGCTACAGCCGCACCGGGCAACCCCATTGCGCCCACCGCAGAACCTTCAATCGCAAACGCATTACGTGTAACGATACGGCCTGCGGTGCGTGGCGCAAAGAATGCCCTGCCCGCCATGAATCCAGCAGGCACAGCGTCGAACGCGAACATTACAACGCCCGCACCGCGACTGCGCATCATGCCCGGTTTGTTCCAATTCGCGCGGTTGTTAAATCCTACAGTGCCGGTCAAATACTTTGCGGGGCTTTTGTGCAGCACCGAGTAATTGCCAAGCAACATCTAGACCTTCCAGACGGTCTGAGTGGTGAAGTTGTACGGGGTGTTTACGGGCGTTGCGGAACCCGCCAATTGCAACCAACTCAGGCACGCACCATCTGGAATGACGGGCATTGACGGGAGCTGATTGAAGTAGTCGCGTTCGCCCGGAACACCCAACGTTGTGAGCGGTAACGGCAAACCGACCGGCTTACATAAAACGATGCAGTACACGCCCGACGTCATGGTCGCACTTTGCGTAATGCTTTGAATCGAGAGAATGCCGTTGTCGCCGGATTCCAGCGGAATGAAGGGGCCGTATTTACCAACGCCTGTACCCGAATACAGAATCTGCCCAACCGGTGCCGCTGTGTTGGCAATCGGCAGCGATGGGGCCGCTGGGGTTAATCGTCCCGCCGTGCTTGCGGGGTTGGTGTAACTGAGGCGAAGCGTGGGAGTGCCAGCGCCCATGACGACCACCGGAACGATGAACGCCATCACGCCTTTACCGTCGGCGTATCGCGGGTAAGTTTGCGAGCCGAGAATCGTTTGCGCGCTGGTGAGTGTGACCGTTGAAACGGGAATGAACCCGATGATGTCAATGAGTTGAAAGAACGACGGCGCGGAGGTTGCGGAGGCGCTGACAACGCTTGCATTGAGCAACTGCTTCACCGCTGCGCCGACGTTGCCGCCGTGACCCGTGAAGCTCGCAGTTGCGGTGCCGGTGATGGTCTGTGATGTGACCGTTTGCGAGATGTTGACGGTGTAGGTGCCGCCGTTGTTTGAGCCTGTGCCGGTGCCGAGCGCGGTGATGTATGTACCGGCGGTTACGCCTGTACCCGTGAGCGCCATGCCCACGGTAAAGCGACCGCTGCCGTGGGTGGTGTCGGTGAATGTCGTTGTGGCTATCGAGCCGGACGATGCCGCCGTTGCTGCGGTGGTGGTGGTGGTTTCGCTTACGGGCTGAAACGTTAAGTTCGTGCCGGAACCGATTACCGCGTCCCACGGAATCATGCCCGCGCCTTTGCTGAGGTCATACCAGACGCCCGCCGTTTGCACGGTTACGCTGTGCGTGTTTTTGCTTGCCATCGTGACCAGAGTGTCACCCGCTGCGAGCGCTGCGGCTAGGTCGTCTTGCGAGTTAATCGGCATTGTTTGTCCTTACGCCCAAAGTGTTTTGATGTAGCCGAAAATAGGAGCACCCGACAGATTACCGGCAGGCAAACAAAGCAAGTTCAGATAAGCGTCGTCTTCAATGATCGGTAGCGCCGCGTCATCAGTGAAGTAGTCGCGTTCCGACGGTGCGTCGATACCACAGATGTAATGTTTCGCGATTGGCTTCACCAACACCAGCGCGAGCAATCCAATGTCACCCACGCCGTCAAACTGAATCGATTCAATCAGCCGAACGCCTGTGTCGCCAGCCTGTAGCGCCATGAATGGCGCGCGCGAGTCAGCAACCGAGCCGCCGCTACTTGCAATCGTGCCGTTAATGGCCTGAGTGCCGATGATGTGGCGCGGAGTCTTGCGACCTGCTACGCCGTCGCTGTTGGTGTACGTCACCACGAAACCAGCCGAGCCGCCCACTTGTGGCGCAACGACAACCGGCATGATGCGCACGCCGTTACCGTCGGTGTATCGAGAGAGTCCGGCGGTGTTGTCTAAGAATTGTTCGTCCGTGTCCGACTCGTCAATGAACGAATAGAAACCCAAATAATCGAGTAAGTGCAGCGTCAGCGGTACAGCACCAGCGGTTGCGGTTTGCGCCTCAAAAACACGCAGCATCTTTTTCTTCGGGGCAACGTTGCCGCCGTGTGGAATGCCACCGTCGCTACTCTGTGACATTGGCGTAAACACGCCGCTAGGCCCGATGTAGTTATTCGGGCGTGGATTGCCCGGACTCATACTTAAATCGAACCACACGCCCGCGCCGGTTGTCTGCGTTGGCTGTTTACGCCAGCCAGATAGGAACGTAAAACCGTCTTGCTCTGCGTCAGCGATTTCGCGGAAGCCGAGAATTGCCATTTATTCAGCCGTCACCGTAACATCGCCGATTGCGAAAATAGGCTGAATGTTCAGGTTTATATCGAGCGTGTCATTCAACGGAGCAATGATCGCCATGTTTACCGCGCCGCTCGCGGTGTCAACAATGACCATCGCTTTCGCTTGCTGCGTTGCGCCGCCGTCCGTGCGTTTCCCGAAAAGAATTTGCGCCGCATTAGTGAACGACGAGCCGCCGTCCGTCCAAGCGGTTGACTTCGTGAGCGCAACGCGAGCATATCCGGTGTAAGTCAGTTCCGCAGCAATCGGCGCGGCCTCATCAGGGGCGGCAAGCGATACCAATGCGGCGTACTGCGTAGCGCCCGCGCGATATGACGGGTCTGTGCCCTGCAAGAACATCTTGAGAGCGGCGTTTTCTGTTGCGTTACTGAGTGACATTTTGTCCAACCTTCATAAAGTTCAGGCCTTAATGCAAAACGCCCTCACGAGGAGGGCGCTTCACGCTTTGGCCTGTTGTTACGAGGTCGTGCCCGGGCCCATCGCGTTAGCGATAACCGTTGCGTCTTGAGTTGTCGGGCGGTACTCAGCTTTGTACTGAATCGCCACAATGCCGTTTACAACAGCGTTAGCCGTGGTACGGGTCAGACTCGCGAACATGTAGCGCATGGCCGGGTCGTACACGTCAACCACGATAGCGGTTGAGTCAGCATCAGACGCACCGGCTGTAAATGCCGTGCTTGCCTTTTGCGTTACTGGTGACGGCGAGCTTGTGCTCGATGCGGTGTTGCCCTTTGCGGTCAGCGTCAGAAC